>Ga0160446_100645_pt1 | contig 12309 bp, 8 predicted proteins | sample HID1973I_E1MG_FD_108200 | JGI IMG/M metagenome (GOLD analysis project Ga0160446, IMG submission 108200) | Enriched mosquito-associated microbial communities from UW Madison campus, WI, USA - HID1973I_E1 MG | ecosystem: Host-associated > Arthropoda: Insects > Digestive system > Unclassified ... | reverse complement strand
ATGGGCCGCTGCGGCGGTTCAAATCGCCGAATGTCGCGCCCTCAAACAGGATCTCGTCGTAAAGATCCGCCGCAAGCTCCGAGCGGCCCCACCCACTCGACCACAGTGATGGCCAGTAAGCAGGATTCAGCGTGCGCGATGTAATCGCCCCTTGGACATTGCGCTTGAGAAAGCGCTGTTCATAGTCGTCGAACAGCCGATCTCCGTACAGTCCGTACGCGAGTGCGGTGAAGCTTCCTCCCGAAACGCCCGTGATCACCCCGACATGGTCCAGCAACCGGGACTTGTTGCCCTTAGGGCCAACAACTTCGGTGTTACGCAGAAATTCGAGGACGCCATAAGAGAAAGCGGCGGCACGCGTGCCGCCACCGGAGAAAGCCAGGACCACGAGGTTCTCGCTCTCCGCGGAATACTGTGGACGCGTCAAGTATCGGTATCCGGCACCGGGATCGGCGTGGAGGATGGGCGGATTGACGGGCCGGCTGGCACAGCCGCCGAGCAGAAGCAGCGATACAACGATCGGCCAGGCGGCGGAAAGCAGTCGTCTCATGACATTAAGCATTATCGATTCTGTGATGAAAGATTTCGCTTTCGACGCCGGACGCCACTTTAAAGAGATGCCGGATCGATAATGTATTCAGCATAGAGGGAGGTTGGGATGCTGACCACGCCGACGTCAGGAAAAGCTTTGTCACGCGGAATGCTTGACGTGTTGATCCGCGCGGGCCTCATTGCGGCCCTTGTGTATTTTTGCTTCCGTGTTTTCAATCCCTTCCTCGATCTCATGATCTGGTCGGTGATTCTTGCCATCAGCCTTTACCCGCTCCACGTCGGGCTGCGCAATCGAATGGGTGGCAAGGATGGCCGCGCCGCGACGCTGATGGTCATCGTGGCGCTCGCCCTCATCGTGGTGCCAACTTATCTGATGGGCGCCGCCATCATCCACTCGGTCGAAGAGGCGGCGGCCATTGTCAAGGGCGGGCAGCTCCACCTTCCGACTCCACCGGAGGCGGTGGCGGGATGGCCGCTGATTGGCAAGCCGCTGTACGACATCTGGCTGCAGGCGGCCACTGACATCACCAGTCTCCTGCAACGATTCGGGCCCGAGATCAAGTCGACGGGTCTCACCTTGCTGGCGGCGGCCGCCATGGTGACCAAGGGCCTGCTGATGTTTCTGTTCGCGCTGATCATCGCGGGTATCGTGATGGCGTATGGCGAGCTTGGCCATCGCAGTGCGATAGACATCCTGTCTCGTATTGCCGGCCCGGAGAAGGGCCCGCGTATCACGGCTCTGTGTACGTCCACCGTGCGCGCGGTGGCCATCGGCGTGGTGGGCATCGCGTTTATCCAGATGCTGCTGGTGGGCATCGGCTTCGTTATCAAGGGCGTTCCGGCGGGCGGCATTCTGGCGCTGATCGTGCTGCTGCTCGGCATCATGCAATTGCCGGCCACGATCATCACGGTCCCCGTCATCATCTATGTGTTCGCCACCGAGGGCGCTGGCACTGCCACGGTTATCTTCGCCATCTACACGTTTATCGCCGGACTGGCCGACAACGTGCTGAAGCCCATCATGCTAGGGCGGGGCTTCGAGGTACCGATGCCCGTCATCCTGATTGGTGCCCTGGGCGGCATGGTGTCCGGCGGCATCATTGGGTTGTTCATTGGTCCGGTGATGCTGGCAGTGGGCTATCAGTTGTTCTGGGCTTGGGTGAGAGACCCTCCACCCCTGACCGATTCGCAGTCCCTCCAACCCTGACGCGAGGAGGCACGGTCGATGCGCATCGCGGCCGGCGCAAGGCGCGTGCTGGCGGCAGGTAGCCTTTGCCTGAGCGCGTGCGCGCGACTGGGGCCGGACTTTCACGCCTCGCACGAGGACTGGGTCGAACACTGGAACAGCCCGGCCATCGAACAGTTGAGCGCGCGAGCGGACGGGCAGGGCGACGCCGAGCGCGCGGCGCAGTGGTGGAAGGTCTTCGCCGATCCGACGCTCGAGCGGCTGATTGCCGATGCGGATGCCCATAACGCCAGTCTGAAGATCGCCGGCTTGCGCGTGATGGAAGCCCGCGCGCAACTGGGTATCGCGCAAAGCGGGCGCTATCCGCAGTTGCAGCAGGTCAGTGCCGACGCCCTGCGCGTGGACCGCAGGCAGGCCGGCGGCCGCAACCCGGAGAACAGTCAGTTCTGGCAATACAGTGCCGGCTTCGATATCGGTTGGGAGCTCGACTTCTGGGGCCGCTTCAGCCGCGCCATCGAATCCGCCGATGCCGCGTACTTTGCCGCCGTGGCCAATCATGACGACGCCATGGTGCTGGTGCGCGCGCAGGTTGCCGATACCTATTTTGCAATGCGCACCGCCGAAGCCAGGCTCCGTATTGCCCGCGACAACGCCAAACTGCAGCGGCGCAGCTACGAGATTACCGAGCGACTATTCAAGGGGGGAGAGACGGACGAGCTCGACGTGCAGCAGGCGCGCACGCAGTATCTCGGCACGGCCAGCAGCATTCCCGAAATCGAAGCGCAAATCGTCCGGGCGCGCAATGCCATCGCGACGTTGACGGGGCGTCCGCCTTCGCCCGTGACGCCATACGATCTGGATCCGCCCGGCACGGAAGGCGTCATCCCGCTGATCGATCGCGTCGTGTTGCAAGACGTGCCGGCCAACCTGCTGCTGCGCCGGCCCGACATCCGCGCGGCGGAGCTTCAGGTTGCCGCGCAATCCGCCCGCATTGGCGTGGCGATGGCCGATCTCTATCCATCGTTGAGTTTGCTCGGCAGCATTGGATGGTCGGCAACGTCGTTTGCGGGCACGCCAAACAGCTTCATCATGCTCGGCGGGCCCAGCTTGCGATGGAATGTCTTCGACCATGGCCGCATCCGCAATGCGGTGCGCGTCGAGGATGCCCGGCTGCAGCAACTGATCGTGTCGTACGAGGATGCCGTCCGTCAGGCGGCGCGCGAAGCGGATGATGCCGCCACCGGGCTCGTCAAGGCGCTCGAGCGCGAAGTCATCCTGCGCGATGCACAAGCCAGCGCGGCGCGTTCGTTCACGCTCGCGAGCACCTTGTATCGCGAGGGGTTCACCGACTTCCAGCGCGTGCTCGATGCCCAGCGGGCACTGTTTGCGCAACAGGACGCCTATCTGGTCAACCGCAGCAATGCGGTCAGCAACCTTATCGCGCTCTATAAAGCGCTAGGCGGTGGGTGGTATAGCGACCGGCCGCTTGTCGATACGGCCACGCGTCGCCAGATGGAACAGCGCACCAACTGGGGCAACCTGCTCGACGAGCAAACTCGTCCGGCAAAGGGGGATCGCGATGAGTGATGCTCCGCAGCAGGCGCCGAACCCGCCCGATCCGCCGCCTAAGGTACCCCCGGTGCCTCCGCCGCCCCCGGCCGCGGACCCGTCGAAAAAGGGCATCCGATGGACGCTGTTAGTGATCGTCGTCAGCCTGCTCTGGTACCTGCTCGCGGATCGGTTCACGCCTTATACCCAGCAGGCGAGGGTGCAGGCATTCGTCGTGCCGGTGGCCGCGGAAGTGGCGGGGCGCGTCACGCGTGTGGTCGTCCGCAATAATCAGGATGTCAAGAAAGGCGCGTTGCTGTTCGAGGTCGACCCCGGCCACTACCGCATTGCACTCGATCGCGCCCGCGCGGATCTGGAGTCCGCGCGGCGCTCGCTCGGCGCCAGTACTGCCGGCATTGCTTCCGCGCGCGCATCGCTGCGTGCCGCGCGTGCCAATGCACTGAAGGCCGATCAGGACAAGGATCGACTCGAACGGTTGTATCGGGAGGATGAGGGCACGGTGTCCCTGCGCCGGCTGGAAGTGGCACGGGCCAACAGCGAGCAGGCGCGCAGTCAGGTCGTCGCCGCGGAGGCCGAGGTAGAACGCGCCAAAGAGACGCAGGGCGGCGGTGAGGAAGACAACGCCAAGCTGCGTAGCGCCGCGGCAGCGGTAGAAAAGGCCGAGCTCGATCTTGCGAACACGGCGATACGCGCTAGCTCGGATGGACTGGTGACCGATCTGCGTATCGATGTCGGCCAATTTGCCGCTGCAGGTCATCCGGTGATGACGTTGATTGCCATCCACGATGTGTGGATCAGCGCCGATATGACGGAGAACAATCTCGGCCGCATCGGACCAGGCACGCCGGTGGGGATCGTGCTGGACGCGCTTCCCGGCTCGATCTTCGAAGGCCGGGTGCGCAGCGTGGGCTACGGCGTGAGCGTCGGCACCCCGACGCCCGCTGGAAGCCTGCCAACGGTGCAGAACAGCCGGGACTGGCTGCGTCCCGCGCAGCGGTTTCCGGTCACCGTCGAATTCACGCCAGGCGAACTCGCATCGCTACGCGGCATTCGTGTCGGCGGGCAGGCGGAAATCATGGCGTTTCCATCAGAGGGCAATCCGCTGAATGTCGCGGGGCGTGTGTTCCTCTGGCTGATGAGCTGGCTCTCGTATGCCTACTGAACAGCGGGCCCTTGCCGCGAGCGATCCCCGGCCCCAGCGGGCGCTGCGCATGGGGGCCGGCACGGCGCTGTCCGTGGCGGTCAGCTATGGCATGGCGCTTCCCATTCCGATGATGGCGCCGGTACTTGCGGCGTTTCTATTGGTCATGCGCAACCGCCCGCTGTCGTTCAAGGAGGGGCTCGGCCTGACCATGGTCGTAGCGGTGACGACGGGGATCGGGCTGTTGCTTGGGCCCGTGCTTCACTATTTCTCGCTGAGCGGTGTCGCGATCGTGGGGCTATGCCTCTTCCTCGCGTTCCGGCGCGCCATGCTTGGCGGCAACAACCTCGTCACGACATTCCTCGCAGCCGGCCTGACCATGATCTCCGCGGCCAGCACCGTGGATTTCTCGCTCGGCGCACTGGTCATCTCGGCGCTGGTACAGGGCCTGTTGGTGGCGATGCCGGTGTTGGCGGTCTGCCACTGGCTCTTTCCGGATCCGATGACCGCGCCAGCTCCGCCGCCTCCGCCCGTGCTGCCAAAAACGGACGCCGCGCGGCTCGCCCTGCGCGCCACGCTGGTGGTGATGCCAGCCTTCCTGCTGACGCTCACCGATCCCATGGGCTATCTGCCGGTGATGATGAAGGCCGTCAGCATCGGCCGGCAAAGCTGCACCACCACGGCGCGCAGTGCCGCGCGCGAGTTGATCGGCTCCACGTTGCTCGGCGGCGTCATGGCCATGCTGTTCTGGTGCGCGCTCGGCGCGTTCGTCAACCTATGGATGTACTGCCTCTGGATGCTGCTGTTCGGCCTGTGGACCGGGCGCAAGCTCTACGGCTTGCACGTCGGGAGGCAGTCCCCGGCGTTCTGGCTCAACACCATGGTGACGCTCATCATCCTGCTGGGCCAGTCCGTGGAAGACAGCGTTCTGGGCAAGGATGTCTGGACGGCTTTCGCGGTACGGATGGCGCTGTTTGTGGCGGTAGCCCTGTATGCGTACGCGATGGTCGTCATCTTCGATCGATCGGCCACTTGATTTCGGCTTTCCTTGTAATTGAGAATCAGTTACATTTACGAGGTTTGTTCCGAACTACGCCATGACCGCTGTCGATCCCAGCAACCGCTCGCATGTCGATACCCTCTACAACAGCCATCACGATTGGCTGCAAGGGTGGCTGCTGCGCAAGATCGGCAACGTGTTCGACGCGGCGGACCTTGCGCAGGATGTGTTCGTGCGCCTGCTGCATCGCAAGGTGGCGGACATTCGCGAACCTCGGACCTACCTCGGCACCATCGCCAATGGACTGGTCATCGATTTCTGGCGGCGTCGCGAGCTTGAGCTTGCGTGGCTCGAAACGCTGGCGCACATACCTGAAGCCCACACGCCGTCGCCAGAGAGCCGTCTGCAATTTCTGCAGACGCTGATGGAAATCGACCGCATGCTCGATACCCTCAAGCCGCGCGTGCGCACAGCATTCCTGCTGGCGCAACTCGATGGTCTGACCTGCGTGCAGATCGCGGAGCGTATTGGCATGTCGGTGGCGACGGTCGAGCGCTATATCGGCCAGGCGCTGCGGCGATGCTACGAACTTCAGTTCGGGCAAGTTGCAGCAGCATAACGTCGCGCCTCATGCAAACCGTCGCGGAAGACCTGCCGTCCGAGATCGTCGACGAAGCCATTCAGTGGGCAGTCCGCATGCTGTTCAGCGAGCCCAGCGATGAGACCCGGCGACGCTTTCTGCTGTGGCAGAGCGCCGATCCGCGGCATCAGATGGCCTGGCAGCGCGTCAAGTCGCTGCGTGACGGTTTTCCACGTATTTCGACACCGCTCGCACTGGATACGCTGCGCAATGCCGATGCCATCCGCGGCCGTCGGCAGGCGGGGCGGCGGCAAGCGCTCAAGGTGCTCGCGCTCGGCGGCGTGTCCGTACTCGGCCTGTCCACCGGGTATCGTTATGCACCGTGGCAGCGCTGGCTTGCGGAAGTCAGCACCGGCGTGGGCGAGCAGCGCACGCTGTCGCTCGACGACGGCACCGTCATCATCCTCAACACGGATACTGCGATCGATATCCGCTTCGACACGGCGCATCGCGACATCGTGCTCCGCCGCGGCGAAATCCTCGTCACCACGGGCCACGCCGACGTATCCGCACAGCAGGCCATGCAGCGCCCATTCCGAGTGCGCACGCCGTTCGGGACGATGCGTGCGCTGGGTACACGTTTCGCGGTACGCCTCGACGAGCAACTTGCGCGCGTGGCCGTCCAGCAGGGTGCCGTCGCGCTTCATGACGAAGCGGTCGGTTCGCACTCGATCGCCCGAGCGGGTACCGAATGGGAGATGACGCGAACGAATGCGTTGGAGAGCCATGCCGCGGCGATATCGCCCGATAGCTGGGCGACCGGTCTTCTCTCCGGCAGCAATATGCGGCTGGGCGACGTGCTGGACGAGCTGGGTCGATACCGGCATGGGCGGATCGATTGCGATCCGGCTGTGGCGGATCTCACTATTTCGGGTGCCTATCGCATTGGCGACACCGATCGCACATTGCGCTTCCTGGAAAAGGCGTTGCCGATCCGGGTCTCGTATCTCACGCGTTACTGGGTCCGCGTAGGACCCAAGGCATAAGGATGGCGTTGTTACAAATTTGTTGAGCCTGAATTGAGGGGTTCGGTGGGTCTGTCCGGCTTGGGTAGTAGGAACACCCTTCAACCCGAGACTCTCGAGAACCATGCCGCAACCGCAATCCCGCCGCCAGTCATCCCGTGTCCGCTTCCATCACGCATGCCGATTCCCGCTGAAACCTGTTCCCGCCGCGCTCTATCAGGCCATGTTCTGCCTTGCGGTGGGATCGCTGTCGCTGGAGGCCAGCGCGCAAACGCCAGCCGAACCGGCGCAGGAGAAGACGCTCCCGACGGTCACCGTGAGCGCGGCCGCCAACAATGACACCGACCTTCCTGACGCGTATGCAGGCGGCCAGACCGCGCGCGGCAGCCGTCTTGGACTGCTCGGCAATCGCGGCACCATGGATACGCCGTTCTCCACCAGCACCTACACCGCGCAGCGCATCGAGGATCAGCAGGCTGTGACGCTGGCCGATGTGCTCAACGCCGATCCGTCGATTCGCTTCACGGGCCAGACCGGTGGCGTGACCGATTCGTTCATGATTCGCGGCTTTCCGCTGAACGAAGGCAATCTGTCGGAAATCGCATTCGACGGCGTGTACGGCGTCTCGCCGAACTATCACCTGTTCCCCGAATACATCGAGCGGGTCGAGGTGCTCAAGGGCCCGGCCGCGATGCTGTATGGCATGTCGCCCAACAGTGGCGTCGGTGGCGTGGTGAACGTCGTGCCCAAACGGGCCGGCAATACCGATCTGTCGCGCTTCACGCTCGACTATGGCTCCGATGCGCAGGTCGGCGGGGGCGTGGATCTGAGCCGTCGCTGGGGCAAGGACAAGGAGTGGGGCGTGCGTTTCAACGGCCTGCATCGGCAGGGCGGCACGCCGCTGGACAATCAGAAGTCGCGTGCCGAAGTGGCGGCACTCTCGCTGGACTATCGCGGCGACCGGCTGCGCGCGTCGCTCGACCTGATCGAGCAATACCAGTGGATCGATGCGCCGACGCGTCCGTTCCTGGTGGCGGCCGGCATCAACGTCCCGGCAGCGCCAGATGGTCGGCGCAATATCACGCAGCCCTGGACCTGGTGGAAATCCAACGACGTGTCGACATTGCTGCGCGTGGAGTATGACGTGGCAGACAACGTGACCGTGTATGCGGACGCTGGCGGCACGCGCTCCGACGTATCGCGCTTATCCGACCAGACCCCAACGATCCTCAACGCTGCGGGTGATACCTCCGCGGCGGTGCAGAACTGGCGCTTCCAGGTGAACCGCATGACGTTCGATACCGGCGTGCGCGCGAAATTCGACACGGGGCCAATCAAGCATACGTTCGCGCTGCAGGGCAACTACTACACGGACCGCTTTGCCAGCGCCAACGTCGCGGGCACGCCGGTGCAATCGAATATCTACAATCCGGTCGTGCGTGCACCGCAGTCCATCGCGCCGCCGAGCTATCTGCCGAAGGTATCGGATTCGACGCTGTCAGGCGCCGCGCTGATCGATACACTGAGCGCGCTCGAAGACCGTGTGGCGCTTACCGTCGGCCTGCGTTACCAGCAGGTGGAGTCGAGCAACTACACGGCGGCTGGCGCCAAGTCATCGAGCTATGACGAGAATGCCGTAACGCCGCTGGCCGGCATTGTCTTCAAGCCGTGGCAGCACGTGTCGCTGTACGCCAACTATGTCGAAGGGCTGAGCAAGGGTGATATCGCGCCCGCCACGGCGTCCAATGCCGGGCAGGTGTTCTCGCCCTACAAGACGAAGCAGCAGGAGGTTGGCGTCAAGGTCGATGCGGGATCCATGCTGGCGACGCTGGCGGCATTCCGCATGACCAAGCCGAGCGGCCAGTTGTTCGGCACCGTCTATGCCATCGACAGCGAACAGCGCAACCAGGGTCTGGAGTTGACGATGTCCGGCGAAGTCGTGCGGCGCGTGCGCCTGCTCGGCGGCGTGACGTGGATCGACGGCGATCTGACGAAGACCAACAGTGCCGCAACGCAGGGCAATCGCCCCGTGGGTGTGCCGACTGTCATGGCAAATCTCGGCGCGGAATGGGATCTGCCGTGGCTGCAGGGCCTGACGCTGACGGGCTCGGTCAACTATACGGGCCGCATCTATGTGAATCAGGCCAATACGCAATCGGTGCCGTCGTGGACCACGTTCGACCTAGGCGCGCGTTATCGCACCAAGGTGGCAGGGAAGGCCACGACGTTCCGTGCGACCGTCATCAACGCGTTCGACAAGAACTACTGGGGCGGCGTCGCATCGTACAGCACGATCTCGCAAGGCGCGCCGCGCACGTTCCTCGGCTCCGTGACGGTGGACTTCTGATGGGGAATCCACGCAGATGAGCCGTCGCTCGGTCTTGACGTGGATCGTCGTCACGATAGCCATTGCCATTGGCGCACAGGAGTGCCCGGCTGCGGAATCGCAGCCGGGGCGCGCGGCCGAGGCTACTCTGTACGCCATTCCGCCCGGTACGCTCGATCGGGTGCTGATCCAGTTTGCGACGGATGCGAAGATCGATCTGTCGTTCGAGGCCGAAACACTCAAGAAGTCTCATAGCACCGGGCTGGCGGGCCGTTACACGGTACTCGATGGGCTGCGGAAGCTGCTCGAAGGGACTACGTATCACGTGATCGATCTGCACGACGGCGGCTATCTGATTCGTAGCACGTCGGCGGGCGTCGAGCGGGTGGATGCGCCGTTGAGCCTGCCGATGGTGACGGTCATCGGCCGCGTCGCTGGCCCTTCGGACCCAGCGGCGCCGGCCGCGGCAAATCTGGGTCTGCTTGGCAGCGTCGATGCCATGGACGCGCCCGTCAGCACGCGCAGCTTCGACGCACGCGCAATCCGCGATGCGCAGGCGTACAGCATCGCGGATGTGGTGGAGCAGGATGCATCGGTGCGGTCGGTCAGCAAGCCGGGCGGCATCCTCGATGCGTTCACGATCCGTGGCTTCCCGTACAGCAACGGCAACTTCGGGGAAATCGCGTTCGACGGCGTCTATGGCATCGCTTCGAACTATCGGGTGGCCACCGGGTACGTCGAACGCATCGAGCTGATCAAGGGGCCAACGACGCTGCTATACGGCATGTCACCGGGTGGCAGCCCGGGCGGTTCCATCAACATCTCGCCGAAGCGCGCGGGGGCTGAAGACCTGACCGAGGTGAGCCTCGATTATGGCTCCGTTGCCCAAGCCGGCACATCGATCGATATCAGCCGACGGTTCGGCAGCGACCGCGCGTTTGGCGTGCGCTTTAACGGCGGGTATCGGGCAGGAGACACGGCGCTCGACAACCAGCATCGCCAGGCGGGCTCGGGTGCGCTCGCGCTGGACTATCGCGGTGACCGCCTGCGCGCAAGTCTCGACCTCATCGGTCAGCACGAGACCATATCGGCGCCATTTCGACTGGTGCATATCGTTCCCGGCATTGCGGTGCCGGACGCTCCGGACGGGCATCGCAATATTTCCCAATCGTGGGAGTCATCGCGCATCAATGACGGGTCCGTGCTCGCGCGCGTGGCCTACGACGTGGGTGACCATCTTCAGTTGTTCGGGCACGTAGGGGGCGGGCGGACCCGCGTGGCTCGGGTGTTCGCCATCACCCCCACTATCATCAACGAGTCCGGGGACGTTTCTGTCTTCGATACGAACTACCGTTTCGAAGTGGATCGGTCGAGCGCCGAAGCGGGCATGCGATGGACGTTCGGCACCGGGCCGGTGAACCATCGACTGGCATGGTCGGTGAATGGCTACAAAGACGAGCTGCGTCGTGGCCTCGTGAATTCCTCGATCACATCGCTGACGAATCTCTACGATCCCGTGGCGCTGGCGCCGCAGTCGATTGCCGAGCCGGCCAGCGTACCCAAGGTGTCCGCGACGTTCCTGTCGGGGGTGTCGCTCGCCGATACGGCCACGATGTTTGGTGACATGTTGCACGTCACAGCGGGACTGCGGTACCAGCGCATCCGCTCGGACAATTTCAGTGCCAATGGCGAGACGATCGAGCACTACGACAAAGGCGCGGTTTCCCCGATGCTTGGCATCGTCATCAAGCCGGACGAAGCGGTGTCGCTCTATGCGAACCGCGTGGAAGGCCTGAGCAAAGGCGAGACGGCGCCGACCAGTGCCGCCAATGCGGGCGAGGTGCTGGCGCCCTATAAGTCCGTTCAGTACGAGGTGGGTGTGAAGCTGTCGAAGCGCGCACTGGTGGCCAGCTTCAGCGCATTCCAGATCAGCAAGGTGAGTGGCATCATGACCGGCACGCGCTATGCGGCCGATGGCGAGCAACGCAATCGTGGCCTCGAACTGGGTGTGCGCGACGAATTGCTGCCGGGCGTGCGCATCTTCGGCAGCGCGATGTGGGTCGATGCGGTAATCGACGGTAGCCCCACACTGTCCGGGAAGGCGCCGATTGGCGTGCCTTCCTGGCAAGCCAATCTCGGCGCGGAATGGGATATGCGCTGGCTCCCCGGCCTGACATTGACGAGTCAGGCCCTATACAACGGCGCGCAGTACGTGGACGCCGCCAACACGCAGCGGATTCCGCCGTGGGTGCGTTGGGATCTTGGTCTGCGCTATCGCGTTGACGTTGGGCAGCATCCGATGACGCTACGCCTGGCTATCCGCAATGTCTTGAATCGACGTGGGTGGACGGCAGTCGATGCCTATGGCGGTCTGGCGCAATCCGACCCACGCACGGTGCTGGCTTCGGTATCGGTGGGCTTTTGACATGCTCGCCGTGCAATGTCTCCCTCGCCCTTGTACATTGGCGAGCCCGCCGTCTATCTTCCATGGGTGGTGAAAGCCGTGCAGTCGCGGCGTCGATGTGCATTCTTTAAACAGGAGGTTGAAATATGAAATACGACCCTGCAACGACGGCGGTGGTATTCATCGACCCGCAGGTCGATGTACTCAGCCCGTTGGGGAAGAACTGGGATGCCGTGGGCGCCAGCGTGACGGAGAACCGCACCGTCGAGAACATGCTCGAGATCTTCAAGGCGGCGAAGGCGGCCAAGTTCGGGGTCTTCATCTCACCACATTACTTCTATCCGACCGACAGCAAATGGAAGTTCAATGGTCCGCTGGAGGCAGCCGAGTTCGCCAGCAGCACGTTTGCGCGCGCTGGTGCACTGGACCTGAGTCGGTTCGAGAAATCCGGCGCGGACTGGCTCGAAGAATTCAAGCCGTACATCAATGACGGCGAGACGGTGGTCGTGAGTCCGCACAAAGTCTT
>Ga0160446_100640_pt1 | contig 12405 bp, 9 predicted proteins | sample HID1973I_E1MG_FD_108200 | JGI IMG/M metagenome (GOLD analysis project Ga0160446, IMG submission 108200) | Enriched mosquito-associated microbial communities from UW Madison campus, WI, USA - HID1973I_E1 MG | ecosystem: Host-associated > Arthropoda: Insects > Digestive system > Unclassified ... | reverse complement strand
TCGCCGGCGGCCTCGAGGACGACGTCGAACGAGTCCTTCTCCTCCTCGGCCGGGGCGTCGGCGGCGCCGCCACCAGCGGCGGGGGCGGCAACGGCGACCGGGGCGGCCGCGGTGACCTCGAAGACGTCCTCGAACGCCTTGACGAACTCGGAGAGCTCGATGAGGGTGAGGCCCTTGAACTGCTCGATGAGCTCGTCGGTGCTGAGCTTCGCCATGAGAGGCGTCCTTTCTTCGGTGCCAGGCGGCGGGTCGTCCCGCTGCCTGCGCAGGGTGTGGGTGTGCGCGGTGCGCGACCTCGGCAGGAGCCGGGATCAGGCAGCTGCGGCTTCCGATTCCTGCTTCTGGCGCAGGGCATCGATGACACGGGCGGCCTGGGCGGTGTTCGCGGTGAAGGCGTAGGCAGCCTGGTAGAGCTTGGCCTTCATCGCGCCGGCCGCCTTGGCCAGGAGAACCTCGCGGGACTCGAGGTCCGCGAGCTTGGTGACCTCAGCAGCGGTCAGGGCGCGTCCGTCGAGGACACCGCCCTTGATGACCAGTGCCGGGTTCGCCTTGGCGAAGTCACGCAGACCCTTGGCGGCCTCGACCGGGTCGCCGTTGACGAAGGCGATCGCCGACGGGCCCGCGAGCGCGTCGTCGAGGCCGGTCAGACCAGCGTCCTTGGCCGCGATCGCGGTCAGCGTGTTCTTCACCACGGCGTAGGTTGCGTTGCCGCTGAGCGCGACGCGGAGCTGCTTGAGCTGCGCGACGGTGAGCCCGCGGTACTCGGTCAGCACGGCCGCGTTCGACTCGCGGAACTTGTCCGTGAGCTCTGCGACTGCGGCTGCCTTGTCCGGCCTCGCCATGGCAATCCTTCCAGTGGTGGTGCCACCGGTTCCTGGTCCCCACAAACGAAAGAGCCCCGCGCAGGCGCGGGGCTCGCATCCGGATCGCTCCGGGACGTGAACTCTCACCTGCGCTGGCCTCCGCGTGCTGCGGGACTTCGGGCGGTCCGACGAATCGGGCCGACGACCGGCGGTCTTGGGCTCGTCCACAGTACGTGACATCCGCGCGACGACCAAATCGCCCGCCACGCGCCGGGTCGACCCATCCGCACGCGGCTCGGCGTCGAACCACGTGCGACCGACCCCGGCCGTCGCCGGGATCCACCGCACGGAAGGCCCCATCCCATGAGCCAGTCACCGAATCGCCTGCTCGGAGCCGTCTTCGGCGCCGTCTACCTGCTGGTCGGCCTCGCCGGCTTCTTCGTCACGTCGGGTGTCGCGTTCGCGGCGACGACCGGCAAGGCGCTGATCATCTTCGACGTCAACCCGCTGCACAACATCATCCACCTGCTGATCGGCGCCGCCCTGCTCCTCGCCGCCACCCGGTCGGTGCCGGCGGCGAAGGGCGTCAACACGACCGTCGGGGCCGTCTACCTGCTGGTGGGGGTCGTCGGCCTGTTCCTGGTGGGGTCGAGCGCCAACATCATCGCACTGAACGGCGCGGACAACGTGCTGCACCTCGCGAGCGCCGTGCTCCTTCTGGGCGTCGGCCTGGGCGCGGACAAGGTCGCGAGCACCACGGCCGGCGCACGGACGGCGTGAGGCCCCGATGACCATCGCCCACTCCCTGCGGACCGGCGCGGGCCCGCGCGCGGCGGCCCACGCCGCCCGCACGCCTCCGTCGGACCCCGCGGGCGTGGCAAGTTTCGCGGTGGCGGAGGGTGCCGGTGCGGAGCGCACCGGTACCCTCGCCACCCGGACGTGGGCCGCGGACGCCGCGCTCGGCGCCGCCCTGGTCCAGTTCGCGCTGGGCGCCGAGCACCTGGGCGACCACGTGGTGCTCGCCGCGATCCTGATCACCTGGGGTGCGGCCGAGACGCTCTGGGCGGTGCTCGCGCTGCGCGGTCCCGTGCCGCTCCCCCGGTCCGCGCTCGCCGTCCTGCTGGTGGGCGCCGCGGGGTGGGTGGTCGTCCAGCCCGCCACCGGGACGGCGATCGGCACGGCCGACGTCGCCGTCGTCGTCCTCCAGCTCGCGGCCGCGATGCTCCTGGCCGCACGCCTGCGCGCAGGTCGTGAGAGGGCGGGTCGCGAGGACGGACCGAAGATCGCGGCGCCGACGCCTGTCGCCGTCGGCGCAGGACGCCAGCTCATGGTCATGGCGGCGGGCGCGCTCGTGTTCGCCACCATCACCGTGCCGGGCCTGGCTGCCACGAACGCAGGCGCCCACGCGGTGCCGCACTCGGAGCACTCCGTGAGCTGGCTGGGTGGGGGGCACCACCACGGATGACGCGCCTGCGGTCGACCACCGACCCACCGCCTCGCTGACACCGCAGGTCAGCGGGGCGGTGCCGTGTCCAGGCCACCCCCGAGCGCACGAAAGCAGCCCGATACTTTCGTCCCGATCTGGGCGAATCGTTGCGGCGTCGATGCCGTCCTCCTAGCGTGACGTCCGCGCGCACCGACACCGTCGTCGGCCCGGACCGCCCCGTGCCCCGGGTCGACGACGACCCCCTTGGACATCGACGAGGATGGACGACCCATGCCACGCGCCTTCCGCCTGCGCAGGACCCGCACCGCCAGCGCCACCACGCCCCCTGCGCGCTCCACCGACCACACCCGATCGATCCGCTCCGCCGTCGTCGGCGCACTGTCCGCGGCACTCGTCGCGGCCGCGCTGACCACGGTCTCGCCGGCCACGCCGGCGAGCGCGGCCGTGGACCCGGGCACGCGCAACCTGCCCGCCGCGGGCAGCACGCTGTCCTTCGTCGGGCAGAGCACGCCCGACCTGACGGCCTACGCGAGCCAGGTGCTGTCCGACACGACCTTCCCCCGGCCGAGCGGTATCACGTTCTACACGAACATCACGCCGGGCCTCTGCACGGGCCTGACCGGCCCCTGCAACCTCAACGGCAACATCAACGACCTGCCCACCAGCCTGGCGCAGTATCCCGGTGCGTCGATCGCCGTGGGGCTGTACCTGGCCGACGGGCCGGCGTGCAACAACCAGCCGCTGCGGGCGCTGGCCGGCCGCACGGACGACGACATCGCGGGAGCGCTCGGCGCCCAGTACCGGTCCAACCTCGACACCTTGATCACGACGCTCAAGGGCGCGGGGCGTCAGGTGTTCCTGCGGGTCGGGTACGAGTTCGACGGGCCGTGGAACTGCTACAACAACGAGTTCTACGTGCAGGCGTTCCGGTACGTGAAGCAGCGCATCGACGCTCTCGGCGCGACGAAGGTCGCCACCGTGTGGCAGAGCGCGACCTACCCGCAGGACGGGAACGCCGCCTACCACCAGGACTTCTCCAACCCGGCGCACCTGGACGCGTTCTACCCCGGCGACGCGTACGTGGACTGGATCGGCATGAGCACCTTCGCGTTCGACAGCACGTGGCGCGACTACCAGTGGGCGACACGGTGCAACCAACCCTCCAGCTCCTCGCCCAACGCGCTCTACGACGCCCTGCTGGGTTTCGCGTCCGCGCACGCCAAGCCGGTCATGATCGCCGAGGCGGCCCCCGCGGGCTACCGCACCAAGCAGCTCGACGGCAGCTGCCTGTTCCGCAACGACCGCATCGCGCTGCCCGGCGTCGCGAGCCTGAGCGCCTGGTACACCGGCTACTTCGACTACATCGCCGCGCACTCCGACCAGATCCGGGCCGCCGCCTACATCAACGCCGACTGGGAGGCGATCTCGCAGTTCGCCTGCCCGCCGGGCGCCACCGCGGGGTCGGCAGGGTGCACGGACGGCTACTGGGGCAACAGCCGGATCCAGGACAACCCGACGATCCTGGCGCTGTTCAAGACACGCCTCGCCGCGATGATGGGCTCGGGCGGGTCCGGCGGTGGCACCGGCGGTGGGACCGGTGGTGGCACGACGGTCGCCGGCGGCGCCGACCTCGGCGACGGTCTGGTCCGCCGCATCAAGAACGTCGGCAACGGCCTGTGCTGGGACGTCGCTGGCGTCGGGACGGCCAACGGCGTCGCGCTGACGCAGTGGACGTGCCTGGAGGGCACCACCAACCTCAACCAGGACTGGAAGCTGAAGCGGGTCTCGACGGCGAGCGGCGTGTTCTACCAGCTCGTCGCGCAGCACAGCGGACGGTGCGCCGACGTCTCGGGGATCAACGTCGCCACGGGGACGAACCTGCTGCAGTGGGACTGCCAGACGTCCCCCGACGCGGCCAACCTGCGCAACCAGCTGTTCGCGCTGCGCCCGGCGACGGGCGGCGCGTACACGCTCGTCGCCAAGCACTCCGGGCTCTGCGTCGACGTGCCGAACGGCGTCGCCACCCTGGGCACGCAGCTGCGGCAGTGGACGTGCAACGGCGCTGCGGCGCAGGCGTTCACGCTCGTCGCGACCTCCCACCCGTCGGGCGGCGGGACGGGCGGTGGAACCGGCTCGGCCGTCGCCGTCCCCGGCGTCGTCGCGACGAGCGCCGGGACGATCGGCAACGGCACGAGCAAGAGCTGGGCGCTCTCGGTCCCGACGACGGGCCGGTACAAGGTGCTGCTGACCAGCACGAGCTCGAGCAACAGCCAGCTCGTGCGCGTAGCGCTGGGCAGCACGGCGGTGGACCAGGCCATCGATGCCGGCCAGACGCTGACGGTCTACGTCGACAGCCTGGCGGCGGGCGCCCAGACGCTCACCGTCACCGCCAAGAGCGGTGCGGTCAGCGTCGGCAAGGTCGAGGTCCAGACCAGCTGACCGACGGCGCCGGCCGGACGCCCGGCCGGCGCCATCACCCACCCTTCCGTGTCGAAGCGAGGTCTCGTCATGCCCCTGATCAGCACCTGGCGACGTGCCGTCGTCGCCGCCGTGGCCACCGCGCTGTGCGGCGCCGCGCTCACCACCGCCCTGCCCGCGAACGCCGCTCCAGCGCCCATCGCGCCCGACCAGGGCCGCCTGCTCCTCGTCGGCCAGAGCAGCAAGAGCGCCTGGGACGACATGACGTCGTTCACCACGGCGCCCGACGGCGGCAGCGTCTACTACAGCGTCAAGAACGGCGACTTCGTCGGCGCCACCCACCGCGACTACGCCGCGTTCCTGGCCGACCAGGGCAAGGTCGTCCAGATCGGCGTGAGCTGGAAGGACGACCCGCCCATCGCCGGCGCGGACGGCGAGGGTTCGCGGCAGAGCACGCTCGCGATCGCGCAGGGCCGGCTCGACGACCGCTTCGTCGCGCTGGACTCGTTCCTCACGGCCCACCCGAAGGGTCGGTACCTGCTGCGCCTCGACTACGAGGTCAGCCCGTTCTACCACTGCACGGACGCCAGCTGCTCGAGCTACAAGAACGCGTTCCACCACCTGGCCGCCCTGATCCGGGCGCACGCCAGCGGCGTCGCGGTCGAGTTCGTGTTCCACCCGGTGCGCGGCGCGCAGGAGCAGATGTACCCCGGCGCCGACGTGGACTGGATCGGCGCCAGCATCTTCAACCACGACCTGTGCATGCCGCTGTACGCAGCCGGGACGACGCAGTACAACGGCACGCCGGGGACCGGCTTCGACGTCGCGAACAACCTGTGCAAGGGGTACTACACGGCGATCGTGGGCGGGAACGCGAACGCGGTCGCGGCGAGCTGGCCGTACGACCTCAACGACCTCGCGATGATGTCGTTCGCCAAGGCGCACGGCACGCCCATGATCGTCTCCGAGGCCAGCCCGCAGAACTTCGTCGCCGGCGTCGGGACCGACGGGCGCGAGCCCGAGGCGCTCGTCGGGACCTGGATCGACCGCCTGTTCTCCCTGACCCGCTACTCCGGCCCGGTGCCCAACCAGACCGGGACCCAGGACCTGTCGGGTGTCATCAAGGCCGTCACGTACATCGACATCGACTGGCGCTACGGGTTCGACGGCGCGACGAGCGGACCCACGGCCGGGACCGTCGACGACGTGTGGTGGGCCAACTCGCGGCTGTCCGGGTTCGGCGCGGCGAAGCAGAAGTTCTGCGACGGGCTCGTCGCGAGCGGCTTCACCGTGCGCTGCCAGGCGGGCAGCATCCCGACGGGCGCGGTCAGCCTGCGCAACGTCGCGAGCAACAAGTGCGTCGACGTGTCCGGCGGCCGGACCACCGTCGGGACGCCCGTCATCCAGTGGGACTGCCTGGGTGCCGCCAACCAGAGGTTCACGATGCAGCCCACCGACGGGGGCTACTTCCGGCTCGTCGCCCAGCACAGCGGGAAGGTCGTCGAGATCCAGGGCACCGCCGACGGGTCACGGGCGGTCCAGGTGGACGCCAGCGGATCGAGCGCGCAGCAGTTCCGTCCCGTCCTCGTCGCGAGCGGCGTCTACCGGTTCCTGGCGCGGCACACGGGCAAGGCGCTCGACGTCCCCGGGTGCAGCTCCGCCAACGGCGCCCAGCTTCAGGAGTGGACCGACCTGGCCAACACGTGCCAGCAGTTCCGGGTCGGCTGAGGCGGACGGTGTCCCGGTCTGCCGGTCAGACCGGCGCACCGAAGCAGACCAGCGGGACGAGGGCACCCGTCGCGTCGCGGTCCTCGCTGGTCGCCTGGGCGAGCGCGCGCGCGACCGGGACGTCGTCTCGAAGGAGCTGGTGCGTGCGCGTCATGACCCGCCGCGCGGTCTCGTCGGGCAGCGGCGCCAGCGCCGCGACCACGCACCCGACGCCCTGGCGCAGCAGCACGCTCGCCATCCCGAGCGCCTCTCCACCCGCGCGGATGCTGGCGCGGCCCACCTCGCAGGACGACAGCAGCACGAGGTCCGGCACGGACCCGCCCGTGTCGAGCTCGTGCGCGAACAGCGGACCGTCGGCCAGGCGCACCGACGAGAACAGCGGGTTGTCGGGCTCGTGCCGACCGTGAGCGGCGAGATGGACGATCCCGGGAGACGCGAGCAGCTCGATCATGCGCGCGACGGTCGCGTCCTCACCGACCACCGCCTCTCCCCCGGGCCACAGGTCGGCGACCTCGCGGACCTCGGCCTCGGCGTGGCGCAGGCCGGGACCGGCCGCCGCGCGGATGCGCACCGGCGGCAGGGCGGCCGAGCCGGCGTACCGCATCCAGTGGTGGACCGACGGTGCGACCACCGTCGACGAGCCGATCCGCGACGGGAGCAGCGACCAGGGCAGGACCCCCAACCAGCCCCCCGCGACCACCACCAGCTCGCCCGACGAGGGCAGGACCGGCGACAGGCTCTGCTCCAGGCGCGCCAGGCAGGCGTCCAGCGACCGGTCGGCGACCGCGCGCAGCTCGGCCGGGACCAGCGGGTTCGCGACGACCTCGAGGTCGGCGTGCACGCGTCGCACCTGCTCCGCCACGTGGGCCGCGGGACCGAGCTCGTGCAGCGTCGCCACCCGGCCGTCGACGAGCACCGCGACCAGCTCGCCCCGGTGCTCGACGACGTCGAGCAGCACGACGTCACCCCGCTCGCCGACCGCCTCGACGACGGCAGGCGCCCGCGGCGAGCGCTCGGCCCGCGCGCTGCCCTGCTCGTGCCACGACCGGGCGAGGATCTCGTGCTTGAGGCGACGCTCCTCACGCAGGTGCTGCACGCGGACCGGGTCGCTGGCCGGCAGCGACGGCGCGGCGCGGCCTTCGTCGACGAGCCGGCGCAGCTGCCACAGGAGCGTCGCGGTCTCCGGGTCGGACGGCGGCCGCACGCGCGGCGACCCTCCGATCACCGCCCGCACCCGCTCGGTCGCCTCCAGCACCGCGCCCGCCCGCTCCGTGCTCAGCGCGATCTGCATGTCGAGGTCGGCGAGCGCCGACCCGTGCACCGCACCCGCCGTACGCAGGTCCAGCGAGCCGAACCGGGCGCGGTGCATCTCGAGGTCCTGCTGACCGGCCCGGACGTGCTCGCCGGCGCTGATCCGCTCGCCGGCCGCGAGCGCGAGCATCGCCCGGATGCGCCGGCCGTGCAGGCGCACGGGCAGCGGGTCGTCGGTGCGCACCGGGCCCAGGTCCTCGAGCAGGCCGCCGGGATCGGGCATGGCACCGCGCGCGATGTCCGCCTCGATGCGGACGTAGGCGGCGGCGTCCTGCCACACCCGCCGCCCGGTCTGCGCGCACAGCTGCTCGAGCTCGGTCGCGCGCCGCGCCAGGGCCGTCCAGGCCGCCCGCGTACCGGCCGGACCTGCGGCGAAGTCGGCGGCGTCGGCCTGCAGCCCCAGCAGGGCGGCGCGCACGGCCCACGCCTCGTCGCCGCGCCGGCGGAACCGCCGCCGCGCGGACGCCGCGAAGGCCCGTGCCGCGGGAAGGTCGCCGCGCAGCAGCGCGCACTCCGCGCGCCCCAGCTCGCACTCCGCGACGTCGCGGGTCAGACGACGTCGCGCGAACATCGCGGCCGCCTCGGCGAGCGTCGCGTCGGCGACGCTGACCAGACCCGCCTCGAGCAGGACGTCGCTGCGGTCCCGCAGCGCCGTGGGGCGGGGCGGTCCGGGCAGCGAGCGCGCCGCCGCCTCCATGCTCGCGAGCGCCTCAGGCAGCTGACCGGCGTAGAAGTGCACGTACCCGAGGTTGTGCTCGGCCTTGAACCGCAACAGCTCGAAGCCACCCTCGCCCGCCCGACGCGCGCACTCCGTGAGGTCGGCGCGCGCGAGCGTGATCTCCCGGCGTTCGAGCTGCAGCACGCCGCGGTTGAGCAGGGCACGGCAGACGTCGACGGCATCGGCCACCGCCACGGCGTCGACCGTCGCCGTGAGCAGCCGCAACGCCTCGTCGTGCCGCCCCGCTCGCACCGCGGCCAGCCCGCGCATGCCGTCGACCGCCGGCCGCAGACCGGGCCAGACGTCAGCCGCCCCCGCAGCCAGCATCGCGTCGAGCCGCTCCTCCGCCACGCGCGTCCGGCTGCCCGTCTCCGTCTCGCTCTTGGCGAGCTCCGTCAGTGCCCGCGCACGGACCCGCACCACCGCCTCGGCACGATCCGCGGGGTCGATGCCGTCGAGCTGCTCGAGCGCGACACCCAGGCGACGACGCGCACTCTCCGGACGCCCCTCCGCGTTGTCCCTCTCGGCACGACGAACCGCCCCGACGACGGCGTCGAGGGACGACGGCCCGGCTGCCACCGGTCCGTGCTTCGCGGGCATGGGTTCCTTTACAGCTCGATCTGAGGCGTCACCACGGGGACGGTGGGCTCGGACAGACGACGCAGCACCAGCCTGGCAGGTCCGCGCTCGATGTCGACGAACGAGAACCGCCCGTCGTCGTCGGAGATCGTGGAGACGACCTCCGCGCCCTGGTGCAGCTCGACGTCGATGGCCTCGGCCGGGGCGGCCCAGCCGTCGACACGCACCCGCCCGGCTTCGGCGTGCACCGAGATCATGACGGTCAGGACGTCGGTCGTGAACGTGATCGTGCCGGCCTCGATGCTCGTCTCGTCGGTGCGCACCGCGAGCGCGAGCTCGCCGTCCAGCCGGAGCTCGGCGACGTCCGCGTGCAGCGCCTCGATCGTCAGGGCCATGCCGATCCGGTCGACCAGACCCGCCGGCACGGGATCCGTGTCCTCGACCATCCGGGCCAGGCTCTCGAAGACCTCGCGGTCCAGCTCGTCCAGCACTCCTGCCGCCAGGAGGGCGACCGTGGCGTCGTCGTTGCTCATGACAGGCTCCAGGTGGGGTCGGCGTCGAGGGCGGCGCGCAGCTTGCCGAGGCAGCGGCCACGCGTGGGGCCGATGCTTCCGACCGGCATCCCCAGCGCCTGGGAGACGACCGTGTAGTCAGGGCGCTCGACGAGGGCCACGAGACCGAGCAGCTTGCGGCACCGGTCCGGAAGCGCCCGCACGTGGTTCCACAGCGCCTGGTCGCGCTCGCTGCGGACCGCGACCGAGTCAGGCAGGTCCTCGACGGGCGCGGTCAGCCACTCGGTCGCGTTCTCGTCGGCCGCCTGCCGCACGTGCTCGTCGCGGCTGCGCCGGACCGAGCGCCAGGCGGCGCGCTTCGCGGTGACGAGCATCCACTGCAACGTGGCGCGGGGGTCGCGGATCTGCTCGATGTCCCGCACCAGCGTGAGCCACACGTTCTGCACGATGTCCTCGGCCTGCTCCGGGTCGGCACCCTGCGCCCGCACGGTGTGCCAGAGCAGCGGGGTCATGACCTGCACGAGCGCAGCGAGCTGGCCGCGGTCTCCGGCTCGGTAGGCCAGCACCGCTCGGGCGGCCTGGTCGGCCAACCCATCCCCCTGGTCGCGGAGCGCGGTGTCCACCGGCTCCACCAGGTCGTCACTCATCATGGAACCCCTCACAGCGGGCCTCGTCGGGCGGTCGCCCTGCTCAGACTAGGGCGACCCGGATGACCCGGACAAGGAACGGCGCGCAGTCCGGGTGCCGGTGCCCGGGCGGCAGCGCGGGCAGGCGGCGTGGACAGACGCTCCTCGACCAGGAACACCGGGAAGGAGCACGCACCCGGCCACCAGATACACGCAGCCCACGATCTCTGCCTCCTTTCTTGCGCCGCGGTGTATCTGGGCCGGTCGTGCGCGCTCCTGACCTGGTGCCGCACCCCCGGGAGACCGCGTGCAGCACGCCCCTTTCGAGCCCGACGCCAGGAGAGACCGCGAGATGAGCGAGCACGAGAGCGCCACGCCGGCGGACGCCGCCGACCAGATCCGACCGACGAAGCGCCGCGTGGAGGACGCCCTGCTGGCCAGGCCCGGTGTGGTCGGTGTCGACATCGCCGAGAAGTGGTCCGACGGCCGTCCGACCGGTCAGCAGGCGATCGTGGTGCACGTGGTCGCCAAGCGCGACCACGGTGACCTGGGGGCGGACGAGGTCATCCCGCCGTCGTTCGACGGCATCCCGACGGACGTCGTCGCCCGGGTCGTGCGCCCCCTGTCCGTCCAGGAGTCCGACCCGCCGCAGGTCGACGACGAAGGACCGACGACGCGCCGGCGCACGCGGCCGCTGGCCGGCGGCCTCAGCTTCGGTCCCGCCGACGCCGTGACGATCCCCGTCGACGGGATCGCGCAGCGCCGGACCGTCAACGGGACGCTCGGCGCACTCGTGGTCGAGCGTCACACGGGGCGCCTCATGGCGCTGACCAACTGGCACGTGGCGGCGGGCGACGGGCTCGAGGACCTCGGCAGCACCTGGATCCAGCCGGCCCTCGCCGACGACGGCGACCCGCGCTCCGACCGCGTCGGCGCGCTGGTGCGCGGCACGCTCACCGACCGGATCGACGCCGCGCTCGTGGCCATCGCTCCCGGGGCGCCGTGGCTGCCCGGGATCGTGGGCATCGGTGCCGTGACGGGTGCCGCGCCCGCCGTCACCGGTACGACCGTCCGCAAGAGCGGGCGCACGACGGGCCTGCGCACGGGCGTCGTCACGTCCGTGGACTACACGACGTCGGTGGACTTCGGCCCGGGGATCGGCTGGCACACCCTGCGCGACCAGGTCCGCGTCGAGCCCGAGGCCGGCGGCCAGGCTTTCTCGGCGGGGGGCGACTCCGGGTCCGTGGTGGTCGACGAGGAGGGGCGCGTGGTCGCGTTGCTGTGGGCCGGGGAGGACGACGGCAGCTTCTCGGTGGCCAGCCCGATCGCGGTCGTGCTCGACACCCTGGGGATCGATGTCCTCGACGTCCGCACGGCGCGGGCGCTGCTGGCCGCCCAGGCGCGTGCCGCGCGCGCCCGGAAGGTGCAGGCGATCAGCCCGTGGGCGGCGTCGCTGCCCCCGATCTCGTCCGTCTACCGGGGTGTCTCGGCCTGGGGCGCGCGGCCGCCCGCCGGTGCGCGAGGCCGGTCGGCCGCAGCCCGGCCGACGTTCCGCCCGACCTGGACGTCGTCCCCTGACGCGGGTGCCGCGTCGGCCGACGGCGCGACGAGCGGTCGACCGACGGGGAGCGCGCGCACGCACGACGGCGCGTCGACGGAACCGTTCACCGAACCCTTCACGGAGCCCTTCACGGAACCGTTCACCGAGCCGTTCACCGAGCCGTTCACCGAGCCGTTCACCGAGGCCCTCGGGACCAACCCGTTCACCGAGCCCTTCACCGAACCGTTCACGGAGCCGTTCACCGAACCCTTCACCGAACCGTTCACCGAGGCCCTCGGCACCAACCCGTTCACTGAACCGTTCACTGAACCGTTCACCGAACCCTTCACCGAACCGTTCACCGAGGCCCTCGGCACCAACCCGTTCACCGAACCGTTCACCGAGCCCTTCACCGAACCGTTCACGGAACCCTTCACCGAACCGTTCACCGAGTCCGCCGGCACCGCATTCACAGCCTCGCTCGCGTCCGCCTCGCCGCGCACCCAGGCCCGCGTGATCGCGGCGATCCGGGCCCGGGAGATCTTCTGGGCAGGCTTCATCGCCGCGGCGACGCGACGAGGACGATGACGGTCCGCACCTGCGGCCCGTCACCACGGACCAGCACCCGCCCCGCCCACAGGAGAGGACGATGACGATCCCGACCACGTCAGTCGACGACACCGGGCTGGTGCCCGTCCCGTTGCGGCGGAGCCTGCGGCTCCT
>Ga0160446_100639_pt1 | contig 12488 bp, 13 predicted proteins | sample HID1973I_E1MG_FD_108200 | JGI IMG/M metagenome (GOLD analysis project Ga0160446, IMG submission 108200) | Enriched mosquito-associated microbial communities from UW Madison campus, WI, USA - HID1973I_E1 MG | ecosystem: Host-associated > Arthropoda: Insects > Digestive system > Unclassified ... | reverse complement strand
GGTCTTGCCGCGCGGCGGCTTTCCGATGGCTTCGAACACCGCGACCAGACGCTCCAGATGGGTTTGCGTCTCTTGCTCGTGGGTTTCGAACGCTGCCCTCAATTCCTCGCTTTGCGCCGCCCGCGCCATTTTGCGAAGGGACGTCGCGATCTTGCGTTCCGCGTAATAGATGTCCTTCAGGGTCTCATGGAACAGCGTGTCGAGCGTCTTGGCAGGCATGTGGCTCTCCTCGAATTATGTTCCGCAAGGCAGGTTCCTTGCGCTGTGGGGGGAGGCAACCGGGGTGACCGAAAAATGTTCCAGGACGCGGCGAGAGTGGAGTGCTGGAACATCTGGCGACCGGGGCGCTTCATGCGAAATTAAAATCACGTCTGATTATGTCGTGATATTTGAGGCTGCCTGTGTTATCGTGGCCGCCCGCAGCTTATGCTGCCAACCTGGGAGGACGTCAGATGACCAGCGACCTGAAACGCACCCTGCGCCGCGCACTGATCGAAGAACGTCAGAAACTCAAGGGTGCAGTGGGTGTGTTGCAAGACAGCGAAAACCCAACAAAAGCCGATTAATGGGCGCTTTAGTGTCCGGGACGGCGGGGCACACACCCCCGCCGTTTTTCGTTCGTGCAGGTGGAGAGTATAGGCCGGCCCAATTGGCGAGTTGATGCTGGATGGGCCGGCTCATCTGGGATGCTTTGACTTTCTCCGGCCGAAAGCTTCCTCGATCCGCATGCGGTTTCTCAGCGACAGGGCATAACCTTGCGGCGCGCGGCATCCGGTGTGGCTCAGGCCTGCCGCAGGTTGGCAACCAGCTCTGCCGCATCATACCCCTTGTCGGCCCCAGCGTCAGACGCCGGGTCGAGCCGGGAATGTGACGGTAGATCCCGTCGAGCTCTCCCCGCCGTTCCGCGCGGCCGAGGTGACGGGTGGGCAGTTGAGCTCTTCCTTACCGCAACCATTACCCCGGCTCATATCGGGCGCCACGGGGCAATTGGACGGTAGGGGGTGACAATTTGACGACGATCTCCTTGGAACTTGGGACCGCGGCGAGGCCCCGTCGCATTTGAGTGATACTTCCGGCGCTACAAGTCCCAGCCGTCTTCGCGCTCGAGCTTCGGATCCCGCTCTGGCGCCTCGCGCGCTTTCAGGCGCTCCGCCCCGGCCTCTGCCTCGCGCATCGAGAGACCAAAGGCTTGGTGACTCTTTGCCACTGTCATGATCGAGAGCGCGACCTCCCTGCGCTTCGCTGCATCGGGGAAGTCCACGGCCAGCATGCGGTCATCACCCGCCGCGATCCGGCGCGCCACGTCATCGCCGAATCGTTCCTTCAGATCATGGGCGAAACGCCCGGCCTGGTCCTCATTGCCGAATTGCAGCTGCTGGCCCTCCGCGGCGCCCCGCGCCATGATGGCCAAGGTCCGGGTCAGGCGATCATCGACCCGATGTTGCCTCGGTTCCAGCGCCCGATCCAGAACCTTGGCCGCGGCGGCATAGAAGCCGTCGACCAGATCGGCTGCCAGGCTGCGATCCTTCTCGCGGGTCAGGTCGAGACGTCTGGCCTCCGCCACGGCAAGAAGATCGGCCTTGGTCCATTCGCGTTCCTGCCAGGCATTGAGCGCGCCGACCTCCAGCCGCCCGGCAATGACCTCGGGTGCGAGACCGATCCCTGCCCCCTCGGCCTGCACGCCTTTGCGCAGCTCCTCGGAGGCAATCGGGCCGATTGGGACCGAGTTCCCGTCCCGACTGATTTGCCCGGTCGCCAGCCGCGTCTGATGCAGTGCCGCGCGCGGACCATGTTGCAGCAAATCAGCGCCCCGAAGGTCGCCCAGGTCCTTTAGGATTTCGCCGCTGACCTGATAAAGCTCGCGCCGAAGCGCGCCGCGTTCATCGGGGGCCAGTTCATCGATCTGTTTTTCGGCATTCACGAACCAGCCAGAAAATTCCTGACGCAGATCCGAATGCCCCTGAATTACGTCCTGCTGCATGGTGAACTCCATTTCTTTCGGAATAATGATCCCGCCCCGTTCCAGGATCGAAGCGGCCTTACCGAGATTTGTTGCAATCTCGGCCAGAGAAACCTGTTCCGCGATCCCCGACAGATTGCGCATGATGCCGGCGCTATAAGCGATCTCGGCCAAAGCATCCTGCAGCGCCCTGCCCTCGCGCATCCGTTCGCGCACCGGCCGGCCTTCACTGCGGGCATTTTCGATTTCGGCCCTTGATGGGCCATAGCTGAGAATGCCGCGCTCGAGACGCGACGTCGCATCCAGTCGCACGCCTTCCTCGGCCGCCAATTCGACGATCCGCTCCTTCATCATCTCCAGGTTGAAGACATGGTTCCTGGCCATGTAGAACCAGCTGCCACTCTCCAAGCCGCGATTGTTCACCACGATATGAACATGCGGATTGGCGCGATCGCTATGCAGCGCGGCGACATAAGCCCATTCATCCTCGGCGTGGATACCCGATTGAAACATCTCCGCCGCCCAGATCTCGGAAATAAACTTTGCTTTCTCCGGCGCAAGATCAGCGGGAAAGGATAAAAGCAGATGCGTGGTATGACCATTTTTCGGTGCGCCGGTCCAGCCGTCACTCCAGATGTCGACAATCTCCTTGCGCTCCAGCGCAGTAAGCGATGTCCCATTCGGGTCGTGCTCCACCATATTCCCGAACAGTGATGTCGATTTGCCGAAGAGATAATCGAACTGATTTCCGAGCTGCCGGGCGCTATGTGTGCCGCCACGCCCGATCTTTTTCAGGACGGCCGAATTCGATCCCTGCGCCATCAGCCACAGGTTCCGCGCCTTCGAGCCCAACCCGAAGCCACCCGCGACTTTCGTCGACCGATCCGTCAGGGACCGTGCCGCTCCGACCAGGTTGCGGCGGAATTCGATCTCGCCGATCAGGTCGCGGGCGATCGAGTCAGACATCTCCGACCCCCACGTACTTCTCATAGAGCCGGGTGCCCCGCCGGCGCTGTTCATCCACCACCGCCTTCAAATGGGAGCGGATTTCGGGGAGAGATCTGCGCAGATCATCGATCGCGGACCACTGTTGCTGCACCAGGTCGGTCCGGCCCCGGTTCGCCGCCAGAGCGATCTGGTTCACATTGACGCCGATCTTGTGCAACTCGGTCGCGACCGCTTCAATCTGGTCCCCGTCGGGCTGCTCGAACTCCAGCAGCCCGACCGCCATGCGCAGCAGCGAGCGCATGGCGTCGGAGTTGCTCTCAAAACCGTAGCGGGCCTTGAAGCGGCTCAAGGCCTCAATCTCCACCGGAGAGACCCGGACGGCTATCGCGGCACCCGCCGATGTCGTCGCTTTGGCCGGACGAACACCCCGCGCCTTGATCTGACTGATCGCCGGCTGCGAGGTCCCAAACTCTCGTGCCAGACGCGAGACACCTTCGCCCGCCTTGAGGCGGCGAAGAATTTCACTGCGCTGTTCAGGACGGAGCCGCTTCTGCCTCGGCGGGGTCATAACAATCCTTGTAAACAATACGCATTTCCTGCCATGTCCCTTTGCTGCCAGATGAGCATAAACCTGTCAACGCAACCGGAGCTTGTGGAGGACGTTGGCTGGGGAAGCCATCGGTGCGGCGCAAAGGGTCCATTGTTTTTCAACAACAGGCTTCGGGCCAAGGGCCCGTCCGTTTCGGGCGCCAACGCCTGTGCAGTCGGGTGGGCGAGCGAGAGCTGAGTTGGCGCGTCGATCTGGCCGCCTCGGTTCTGGATAGCTTGACAGTGAGCCCGGCGATTGAGTTCCAGATACGCAAGACGTCGCCGCACAGGGCGAGGCGAAAGCACCTCGCGCAGCCGGAAACTGCGACGAGCTTAAATGCATGATGCCGTGTCGAAGCTGCGAAGTCGCTGATGCCGGGGACATAGGTGCAGTGACCAAGGCCAGGAGATTGGTAGTCCCCGACTGGTCCCTTCCCATCATTCCCGCAACTGCGCGGCTGACGGGGAAAGGAAGACGTGAACAGGCCCATTTGCGGCCGGTCGAACCTCTCATGCTGCAGAGGAGCGGGCGTCCTCCGTCCGACACGCGCTTTATTGACCCACGCTTTTCGATCCAAACAATATTTCGTGAACTCTATCTATCCGGCCAATGAGAAAATCGTGGAAACCCGATATCAGAGCGCAGAATTTAAAAACGACTGCTTCTTGCGAAACAGCCGCGTCAATTGACTGGGTCAATCCGGATCAAAAAAATCTGAATTAGATTGCCAGGTCTTCCAGCGACTTACCCGCATCAAGCGCCTCCTGCACCCAATGCGGTTTGCGACCGCGACCGGTCCAGGTCCGTGCCGGGTCGTCGGGGTGCACGTATTTCGGAGCGACCGACCTGGTTCGCAGATTGTCATTCGACAACAGATCCTTCAACGCAAACCCATGCTCCTGTGCAGCGGCCTTGATTGCCTCGAGTGCCTTTTGCTTTTGCTTGGCCCCGTATCCATCGATGGCGCGGTCGAGCTGGCTGCGAAGAGCTTTCAGTTCTTTCAGGAAGAGAGCGTCGATATTGATATTCATATGCGCGTGCTTTCCTTCAGAGTAGTATTTTCATTGGGATCGGTGATCCTTGCAATGGAGAAATAGGTGAGAACACCAGCGAGGAAAATGAGGATTTGAACATTCATTTCGCGTGATACTGCTGCCACACGGGAATGTGCGGATTACCGCCCACGCGGAAAATATATCTCTAAGGTAAATGCAGTCGAAGTCCCATAATTTTTTCCGGATTACTCAACCGCTCTTTCGGCCTCCCAAAAGGATTCGACCTTTCATGAAGAATAGAAGGAGATTCAGGTCTGTTGCGCAGCCGTTGGGTAAGAAGATCCGCCCTGCTTTCAAGATGGGAGCAGCCTCAAAGTCGAGAGAGCGTGGTATACTGGTCGTCGCGCTCGCATTCTGGCCGCGACCGGCTCACCTGATCCCGGCGCGGGCACCAAGGCTGAAATCCGGCCGGGTCGGATTTTCCGCTTCCGGTGCGATCGCCCGCCGCCAGCACTGCGTCGGGATTGGGGGACGAAGGATAAGGTTGCTGCCTAATTATGTTCGGGCGGCGGATCATTATCCGCCCTCATAGCGCCAGACGCCGCAACCCTGAGGCGTCGTCACCCTTCTTGTCACTTCCATATTTTACGTAATTTACGAAGATCACGCCGGGCGGGAAAGGGCCGGGCGCCCCGGCCTGGTTCCCTCAGCCTTGTTTCAGTTCGGCTATGCGCTCGGCCAGCAGCCAGAGGGCGCGGTTCAGCGCGCGGTTCTGATCGATCCCCGCGACCTCGCGTGTCGTGCGGCGCTGCATGCGGCCTTCGGCATTGCGCACCCTGGCGCTTTGGCCACCCTTGATCGCATTCTCTTGCACTACGTTGAAAGCGGTCCAGAGGTCGGACGCCCGGTCGGCACCCCGCCGCGGCCGCAGCAGCGCAGCGGCTTCGATCGGGGCCGGCACCGCGCCGTCCTCAGCGGCCTTCGGAAAGCGCAGAACATGGGCCGCAGCGGCAAGAGCCTCGCGTTCGCTATCCTGCAGGATGATGGCCTTCCAGGCTGCGACCTGTTCGGCCACCTGCGGCGCATCCTCCAGCACGCGATAGGCGCCCTCAATCACCTCGCCGATGGCATTGCCGGAATGGCGCACCCGGATTTCGCCGAAGGTCTCGCCGGTCATCAGGCCGTTCTCACAGACGAAGCGGAAGAATCCGGGGATCATCTGGTAAGCGCTGGTGCCGTCATTGGCATTCACCAGCACGATTTCGAAGGCGTCTCCGCCGGTATTGGTCAGGGAGCGATGGCGCAGGCGCACCATATGCTTGGTAAACTCGGCCTTGCCCTCTACGCGCGAGCGGGCCTGCACGGCGCTGAAGGGCTCGAACCCCTCGGACCGCAGCCCATCCAGCACCGTCACCGTGGGCACCGGGGCAAAGCGCGCGCTGCGGCTTGCATGGGCTTCGGTTGCGAAGATCGACGGCACCGCGGCGCGCAGCATCTCGTTGGTCAACGGCTCGTCGCGCGCGACAAGACGCGCGCCGGGCACGATGGCGCGGGTGTAGTGGCTGAAACTGTAACCCATCTGGGGTCTCCTTTGTGGTGATGCGTCGGGGTCTTGCGCCCCTGTCCGCGTTGGGCGTTGCCTTCCTGATCTGATCTCTGGAAAACACCGCGTGTTTTCCGGAGGGCAGAACGGGAAGGGCAGAGCCCTGCCCGTGGCCACTGGCCGGCCGGTCATGGGTCGGAAAGCCGGGGTGGTGCGGCCCGCAGGCGCTGGCGCCGAGGACACGGCCCGGCCTGAACGACGACGCGCGTCCTGCGCGGCGCCTGCCCATTGATCCGGCCGGACAGCGGATGCGAGGCGGACAAGAACCAAAGGGAAAGGTGTCGGCGCGGGGGTGAGCCGGGCCCTGCCCGGTCGATCCCCCGCACCGGCCTCAAGTCGCCCTGATCCGCGCACCTGGCGCGGATCTCGTCAGCATCCTGCGTCAGGGAGCGTGACCCGCAGGGCCGAGACGGGCAGGACGAGGCGCGACCAGGACCGTCGCGCGGTCGGACGGCTTGGGACGAGACGGCCAGCCGCCCGATGCAGCCGGGAGCATCGGCCTGACAGGCTCGGGTCCGGCCGCGGCCGGACTAGAGCCCGGTGCCGGGCGCCATCAGCGCCGGGCAGACTCCCTTTAATGCGCCTGACCTGTCTTCTCCCCTAACCTTTCCCGCATTGACAATAGCCGAAACCGGACCGCAGGGGCCTCTCGAACCAGAACTGATCGCTGTCCCAAGGGCTGCCCATGCTGTGATCAGCATTCCGGGATCCCGCGCTGATCGTCCAGGGAGACGAGAAAGGCGGCGGTCGCGGAAAACCGCTTCGCCACATATACGAACCCTGCCCTGCTCATCCATGGGCTGCTTGTACCGGTATCGTCAGGTTCATCGAAGAGACTGCGATATCCGGATGGCCGAAGAGACCTTGAGCATTGGGTGAGCGGTGGGGGAAACTGCGCAATGCGGACATTGCTGCCGTTCCAGCTTCACGTCGCTCAAATCCAGCGTACTTCTTGGCCATGTGGCCCGGTCCATGGCACAGGTTGTCCGTCTCCCAGCATCCGCCAGCCAAGTCTGGCGGTCAGAAGCAATTGGGGCAGGTGCGGCTAAGGGCGCCGCCCCCTCCGGCGCAATTGAGGGGGCGGTTGTGAATGGCGCAATCCGCGACCAGGAGCCGAGGACTTGCATCTTGGCCCGGCCGGTCTGCTGCTAGCTCGGATCAAGCTCGACGCGGGGCCAGCAAGAGTGGCAAAGCCAATCCCCCGGTCAGTAGCTTTGATAGCGAAACCTCAAACCATTGTAACGTTCAGTTTTCTATCGCTTTTCAAAATAAGATAGTCGAGCATACGAGCCATCTAGCACGCTTCGGGAACGACCCTATGCTAACGAAAATCTTCGATAGATTGGACGACCCCAAGAATGCCCGCGCCAAGTTCCAGTCTCGGCTTTTCGGCATCTTTTCCGAGCGGATCGTCGAGGTCTGGGCCGCTAATCCGAATTGCCCGTATTCAAACCTTGGACGTCCTACCATCACCCCACCGGGGGCTGTGCGGGGCAGTACGCTAGACTTCACGCTCAAGGATCGCGCAACCGGCAAAATCTATGCCGCCGAGATGAAGTGCGAGATTGAGTATCTCGATTTCCGCTACTTCATTCTCGAAGCATCTTACCAACTCGACCATCACGTGAAGCCCGCCTTCGATGCCTTCCTGCAATGTGCCCAAGATCCCGGCAGCATCTCGGCAAAGGTGAGGGGCAAGCCGGTTATGATCGATGGGGCTGTCCTCATCTGGGGCGCCATCTCTACGGAGGCCAAGGACGCGGTCCGGCTGGATCGCGGCTTTCACGACATTCTGTCCGTCGAAGACATCTGCAAAGACCTGCTGCGCTGGCAGAGCCAAGAGTACCAAGACCTGATCCAGCAATACCGCTCATGGTCGAGCAATCTTTTCGACGGCCTCACCAGTTAAACGGAATCCCAATGTCCCTTTATACTATTAGACCTCGAGCGGGCCCGCACGTCATCCCTGTTCTTATCCCTCCGCGATCCACTGATGAGGCCCCGCAAGTGTGTTCGATTCGGGACATTGTGCCGTTGGCCGATATCCCTAGAATCCATCGAAACCCGCAGAATGCCGGAATCCAAGTGTGAAATTTCGCCTTGCGCGCCCATCTGATGCCCCAATCCTTGCCGCCATTTCAATCGAGGTTTGGCTGGGGACCTATATTCGGCGTGGAGTAAATGCCATCTTCGCAGAATTCGCGCTGAACGAGTTCACCTCGGCCAAGTTGGACGCCTTGCTACAAGATCCAAACGAGCATGTAATCGTTTCAGAAAACGAAGACGGCCTTGATGGCTTCATCCGTATCAGTCGCGGAAAGGCGGCTCCTGTCGCGGGCTGCTCCAGCGTGGAGGTGTCGACTCTTTACGTTCAGCCTCGTCACCATGGCAGGGGGCTCGGAAGGGCGCTGCTCGAGCAAGGGTTGAACTACGCACGTGCCGTCGAAGTTCCATCTGTCTGGCTGACAACCAACTCCGAGAACGCCCCAGCCAGAGCCTTCTATCTGAAACAGGGCTTTGAAAAAGTCGGAACCACGCATTTCCGCATCCATGATCAAGCATACCTAAATGATGTGTTCAGGCGTGTGATTTCTCGGTAGATTGAGCTACTCCCCGATCCTTGGACAGATCTCCGGCTAATTTAAGCTACTGCCTGCGCCTGCTGATCGGTTACGATGGTGTTGAAGTAAACCACGGCGGGCGGCTGCCCGCCATGGGCGGTGTGTGGTCGCCGATGGTTGTAGAAGGTGATCCATTGGCCGATGGCAGCCTTGGCCTGCGATCCCGTGTCCCAAGCGCGCAGGTAGACACATTCGTATTTCAGGGACCGCCACAAGCGCTCGATGAAGACGTTGTCGATGCATCGCCCCTTGCCGTCCATCGAGATCCGGATGCCGACGCGCTTCAGCCGATCCGTCCAGGCGAAGGACGTGAACTGGCTGCCCTGATCGGTGTTCATGATACCTGGCGCGCCAAAGCGGTGGATGGCTTCGTTCAGCGCCTCGACGCAGAAGTCCGCCTCCAGCGTGTTCGAGATGCGCCAGGCCAGCACCTTGCGCGTGAACCAGTCCATGATGGCGACGAGATACAGGAAGCCTCGGCGCATCGGCAGGTAGGTGATGTCGGCGCACCAGACCTGACCGGGGCGATCGACCCGGAGCCCGCCCAGCAGATAGGGATAGGTCTTGTGGCCCTTTCTCGGCTTGCTGGTGTTGGGTTTCTGGTAGATCGGCCTCAAGCGCATGAGCCGCATCAGCCGCCGGATGCGCTTCTGATTCACACCGTGGCCCTCGTTCTGCAGATGCCAGGTCATCTGCCGAACGCCGTAGAAGGGCGTATCCAAGAACTGCCGGTCGATCAGCTGCATCAGAGCCAGGTTCACCTCCGTCTCACCCAATGGCTCGTGGTAGAACGACGAGCGCGAGATCGACAGAAGGCGGCACTGCGCCCCAATCGACAGCACCGGGTGGTCTCGCTCGATCATCCCGCGCCTCACTTGCCGGTCCACGGCTTGAGCTTTCGTGACAAAAAATCGTTGGCGACGGCCAGCTCTCCGATCTTGGCATGCAACGACCGAACCGTTTCTTCGTCCACCTCCGCGGGCTTTCGGGTGCCCCGCTCGAAGATGTCTGCTGCCCCGTCGAGCAACGCCTTCTTCCACTGATGGATCATTGTCGGATGCACGCCGTATTCGGCCGCTAGCTCCGACACCGTGCGCTCGCCCTTCAAAGCCTCCAGCGCCACGCGCGCCTTGAAGCCCGCGTCATGGTTCCTGCGTTTCCGCATTTGTGATCTCCTCGTCCTTGGAGACCAGCAAACGTCAGATCGTAGCTTCCGTCACTGTCCGATTTCCGGGGAGTAGCTCACCCTGCGCCGTTCCGACCGTAACGAACAACAGCATCCTCCCCAGCGCAGACGCTCCTCAGCCAGAAAGGCTGCGGGACGTGTCGCGCGGCTGCTTCGGGGGATGCTGTCTTACGGCATCACGGCGGCCCGACCGGCGGCTATGGGTCGACCAATTCCTCGTATGGCGGGACGTCCAGCCCGGTCAGGCCAGTTCCATTCTTGCCTGCAGCGCGTCGCTTGGAGTCCACAATCGCAATTCGATTATCTTGCTGTGTGACGTCACTTTTGCGGGCGTGGCAGAAGGCGCGGCCATTTTCCACCTTCAGGTGCATGCTGCACGACGTCGTCTCTCGACGCCAACATTGAAGCAATTTGCAGCAGGTGGATTTCACCTGGCGCCGTGAACCTTCCCAATTCACTGACGCTTGGGCGGCCTAGCCTTTCCTCAGTCCGAGAAAGAAGCGAACCATCTCGGCACTCGCACTAGGCCCTTGGGGATCGCTGTAAGAACCGCCGGGACTTCCTCCCGACCAAGCATGCCCTAGATCTTCGACTTTCCAATATTCGAGCAGCACCGCCTCGTCGCCGGTCGCCGTGGTTTCCCTGACAAAGCCGCGGCCGTTTGTCTGTCCCGAAATCCTGTCGAGAAACGTCTGCTCGGGCCCGGCGGCGATGATATCTGCCGCGATCCGGTCCGCATTCGAGGAGTGGACGGTGTGATCCGCACTTCCCTGGAAGATGATGGTGGGCGTCGGGCGTCGATCGCCCCTGGAAGCGGCGCTGCCCGCATTTCCCGCCATGGCCGCAAAGGCGGAGGGAACATCCCTCGCGATTCCAAACGGCAGTCCCGAATGTGCTCCCACGGCGGCGAAGACATCGCCATATGTCTGACCAAGGATCACCGCCATCGCCGCCCCTGCCGACAATCCGGCGACGAAGGTCCGCGACGGTGGGATGTCATGGCTCCGAGCAGTCTCGACGGCCAGACCGGCAAGGATTGCCGGCTCGCCCCTGCCGCGGCGCTGGTCACCGGGGCTGAACCAGTTCCAGCAGGACTGGGCGTTGTCACCACGCGATTGTTGCGGATAGACGACAATCAGTCGATGCTGCTCGGCCAGGGTGTTCATCCCCGTGCCCGCGGCAAAATCGGTAGGGTTCTGGGTGCAGCCATGCAGCATCATGATCAACCCGGTCGCGCCGTTCCGGGCGCTGGCGGGGACGTAGATCCGATAGTCGCGCCCACCTGCATCGCAGATAAAGTGTCGGGTATCGAAGCGCGCACCCGGAACCGGCTCTGCGGGCGCAGCGGTGCCGGGTTTCACCCGTATCCGGGACAGCGCGGACAGCGAGCTTGCTGCCGCAGTGCCGTTGTCCTCGGCGGCAAGACCATGCCGCGCGAGGGTGCGGCGCACGAGATCGCTTGCATTTCCCGGGCAAGCATCGGCAATCGCCCGACGCAACGCGTCGAAGTCGAGTGGTTTCATGCGACTGTTCCTTTGTTCGGGTGGCTACTTGATACGGTCGGCAAGTGCTTTTCGGATGTCGTCACTGGTCTGCAACGCGCCTAGCACGGTGATCGAACCGATGGTGGCGGAGGCGAGTTCCGGCGTCACGTCAGCCGCAATCCGTGCGAGGCCGACGACGCTGATATGCAGCAACTCTCCCTTTTCACGCAGCGTCTCAAGCTCGGCGCGGCTGACATGGCGCAGGCCGAGATCCATGGTGTTACGCTCGATCGACCGGGTCAGGATTTCGCCGTGGCTGCCGATCTGGTTGCGGATCGCGGTGCGGATGAAGTCGCTGCGGTTGGAGTAGAACCCCTCCTGCACCAAAAGGTCGATCCGGCCCAGATCGACATAACCCAAATTGAGGGTGATCTTCTCGCTGTCCGCGGGCTTCGAGAGTGTCGGGGCTGCCATCTTCGCCTCCTAAGTTCCATATGGATGGTATATGGATGGTAATCGGATGGAATCAAGAGCTATGACGCAGCTACCGCGCGTCTCCCTACGGTGGGCGCCACCGATGCAAAATCCGAGAACGGGGGGTATCTATCGTCGCGCAAAGGTCTAATCTGTCAGACCCGTCGATTTTCGGCGGAAGTTCGAAGGAGCAGGACGATGGCCAAGGGTATGGACAAGCGAAAACGCGACGAGAAGAAGCCGAAGGCGGTAAAACCGAAGGTGATTGCTGCCGCACCAAGCACCAAGGACAAGGTCGCCGCCACCGTCGCAGGGAAGACCAAGTGACGGTATCAAGCGAGCATGCGGAAGAGAGATTGACGACCCTGGTTGAGGACGAGGCACAAGTCGTACATGCAATTCTCACGAATTGTTCGGCGCTTGGCGTCACTCCCGACGATGCGAGGCGGATGGCCGCAAGATCGATCGTGAACCTGCGTCGCACAAGAAAAGAAACATAGTGCACTTAACAGGCCGCTGAAAAAGTCTGCTGTGTGGAACAGTTTCCCATGAGCAGGGCTCGACGTGGTCAGGTGTGCGAGGCGGCAGTCTGAATAGCCGTTTTTGGGCTCAGGCTGCGAGCAGTCTC
>Ga0160446_100636_pt1 | contig 12543 bp, 12 predicted proteins | sample HID1973I_E1MG_FD_108200 | JGI IMG/M metagenome (GOLD analysis project Ga0160446, IMG submission 108200) | Enriched mosquito-associated microbial communities from UW Madison campus, WI, USA - HID1973I_E1 MG | ecosystem: Host-associated > Arthropoda: Insects > Digestive system > Unclassified ... | reverse complement strand
GGGGCGTTCACGCTGGTGGCGAGTGAGGGATTCGAACCCCCGAAGTCTAAGACGGCTGATTTACAGTCAGATCCCTTTGGCCGCTTGGGTAACTCGCCAGTGCGCACCCGCCCAGCTTTTCCAGTCGACCGGAGGCGCGATCCACCATATTACGCGTAGATGCGCGAGGTCAGAAATCGACGCCGCTCACGTGCCGATGCGGTCCAGATCCATGCCACCCAGGGAGCCCGGCGTCCGCAGCAGAGCGCCTTCGAACCGGCAGGTCGCGGCCGCGGCATCCATCGCGGTCTGCAGCACCGCCTCCCACGCGTCATCGCCGTCGGGGGTGCCCTCGACGAGCGCGGCGACGGTCGCCGCGAACGCCGCATCGCCCGCGCCCATCGTGTCGATGATGCGTCCGGGAAGGTTCGAGATCGGCCGCGTCACGACGACGTCGCCGGCCTCGATCGTGGCGCCGGCGGCCCCCTCTGTGGCCAGCACGGCTTCGGCACCGAGGTCGATCAGCCGCGCGCGCAGCGCGTCGATCCGCTCGCCGTACAGCAGCGCGGCGTCGTCCTCGCCGACCTTCACGAGCGCGGCCGTGGCGGCGAGCGCCTCGAACCCGCGCACGAACTGCGCCTTGTTGCGCATCATGCCGGCGCGCGGGTTGGGATCCAGAGCGAGGGATGCCTCGGCCGCCGCGATCGCGTCGGCCAGCTCCGCCGTCTGCTCGACGTCGTCGAGGGCCACGCAGCTGACGACCACGAGGTCGGCGGCGGCCATCGCCGCACGCTCGGTCTCACCGAACCGGATGCGACGGCGCTGCGACGCCTCGTTGAAGACATACGTGGGCTCGCCGCCGCCGGTGCGGGTCGAGACGGCGCGGGCGGTGCCCAGCAGCGACGGTGTCGCGATGAGCTCGACGCCGAAGTCCGCGAGATAGTGCCGTACGCGCGAAGCCGATTCGTCGTCGCCCAGCATCGCGATGAGCGTCGTGGGCACCCCGAGGCGCGACAGGCCGACCGCGACGTTGAGCGCCGCTCCCCCGACGAACTCGCGCACACCGTGGTCGTCGCGCAGCTCGTCGATGAGGGCGTCACCCACGACCACCACGGTCATCGACGCACGCCCGCGGTCTCGAGCACGCGGCCGACGAACGCCTCGGTGCGGCGCCGGGTGCCGTCGATCTTGAAGTCGACGCTGGCCCGCACCTCGTTGGGCGCGAGCGGTGCGGCCAGTCGCACGTTCTCGTGGCACGACAGGTCGGCGCAGATGTACGTGCCCACGCTGTCGCCGTGCACGCCGGCCTCGCCCGCCCGGCGGGCCGTGTACATCACGACCTGGTCGGCGGGCTGCATCGTGTGGCACAGGTTGCACATCGCCGCGCGCGCGTGCGACGACCCCTCGGCCGCGCGCATCACGATTCCGGCCGGGCGTCCGTCGATCTCGGCGACGACATACCCGCGACCACGCGTGCGCGGATCCCGCCACGCCAGGAAGTCGAGGTGATCCCAGTCGGTCAGGACGAAATCGGCGGGCAGCGTGACGAGTCGCAGCTCGTCGGGTGAGGCGTTCACGAACGACGAACGCACGTCTTCTTCGGTCAGCGGGCGCATGGCACCTCCTCGCCGCCCCAGTCTACGAACAGCGACCCCCACGGTCACTCCACTCGCCGCCGACGGGTCGACCAGCGCCGTCCGTGGCCCCGCTACCGCAGCCCTCGCCCGCCGAACCCGGGGACTTGCGCGCCGAGACAAGGGATCCCCGGCGAAACCGAGGGCAACGCCCCCGGTCTCGGCGAAAATCCCCTGGCTCGACGAAACCGGGGAACTCCGCGGCGCCGCGCTCAGGCGCCGGGCACCGCCACGCCGGGCAGCGTCCACACCGCGAAGGCGGGGCCATCGGCCGACAGCACGACGGAGCCGTCGTCGGCGACGCCGAGCGTCGCGTCGCCGTGGACGGCCTCGGCCGCCGCGGCCCCGGGCAGCGCGCCGGCGGGGACGACGGCATCCACGTCGCCCTTGGCGGCGAGCACGAGCAGCGTCTCGTCGGCTGCCTCGCGCACGAACACGACGGTGTCGTCGTCGACGTGCACCCAGCGCAGGCCGCCGGTCGACAGTGCGGGGTGGGCGCGGCGCAGCGCGATGAGCTCCCGGTACAGCGCCAGCCGCTCGGCCACCGCGGGCTCGCCCTCGGTGCCCCACGGGATCGGGGTGCGGCTCGCCTCGCCGTCGACGCCGACCAGTCCGAACTCGTCGCCGGCGAATACCACGGGCAGGCCGGGCAGCGTCATCATGAGGCCCGCCGCGACGGGCACCGTCCCGGGCGCCGCGTTCGTCGCGAAGCGGCCGGTGTCGTGCGTGTCGAGCGGCTGCATGTTGCCCAGGCGCACACGCCACGGGATGCCGGCGGTGAAGCGCACGACGGCATGAACGAACTGCCGCGCGGTGTAACGCGGGATGCCGCCGATGGGCTGGGTGAAGAACCACGGCTCGGTCTGCGTCGATCCATCCCACGCGACGTACGGAACGTGGGTCGGCTCCGAGAGCCAGCCCCACACCGGGCGCGTGAACGACGGATACGTCATCGCGCCGTGCCAGCCGTCGCCCTGCAGGTCGCTCGCGGCGTCGTTGGTCGACTCGCCGAGGAGGATCGCGTCGGGGTTGATCTCGAACATGCGGCGGCGCAGCAGCTCGCGCACCTCGGCGTTGAAGTCGACGGCGCCCAGGCGGCCGGTCATGTTGGCGACGTCGATGCGCCACCCGTCGATCGAGTACGGCGGCTTCAGCCACTTCGCGACGACCGAGTCGGGCGCCTCGACGAACCGGCGGCGCAGCTCCTGGGAGGACCAGTCGAACTTCGGCAGCGTCTCGTGGCCGAGCCACGACTCGTACGCGGTGTTGTCGGCGTTCGTGAAGTAGTAGAACTCCTGCTCGGGCGCGCCGGGGTGTCCGTACGCCGCGCGGAACCACTCGTGGCGATCGCCCGAGTGGTTGCTGGTGAGGTCGCCGATGACGCGGATGCCGCGAGCATGCGCCGCCTCGATCAGTCGCAGATACGCCTCGTCGCCGCCGAGCAGCTCGTCGACACGGTCGAAGCTGGAGGCGTCATAGCGGTGGTTCGATGCGGCGGGGAAGATCGGCGTGAGGTAGAGCACGTCGACGCCGAGCGCGACGAGGTGGTCGAGCTTTTCTGTCACGCCGTCGAGGTCGCCGCCGTAGAACTGCTGTGACCGCGCCGGCACCACGGGGTTCACCGGCTCGTCCCACGCGGCCGGCATCGCCCAGTCCGGCGCGGGGCGGGCGTCGGCGTGCGCCGAGCGCGCGAACCGGTCGGGGAACACCTGGTACATGACGGCGTCGTGCAGCCACGCCGGCGGGGCCGGGACGGCCACCAGCGCGAAGTCCTCCGCGTCGAGCGTCTCGATGTCGTGCAGTCCGGTCTGGTTCAGCCACGCCACCCGACCGCTCTCGTGCAGCAGCATCCAGCGATACCCGTGCCGCGGATTGCGCACGGTCACCGGTGCCTCCCACCACTCCCACGCGCCCTCCGAGCCGAGCAGGACGGCATCCGTCCATTCCGGCTCGTGGTCGGGATTCGAGCGCGTGCGCACCGCCGCGAGCGGGCCGTAGCCCGCCGGCACGCGCAGGCGCACCCGGACCTCGTCGCCCAGCGCCGGCGCGGCGTTGGACACGTACAGCGGGGATCCGTCGTGGTGGGGCAGCAGACTCGTCATGCTCCGGCCTTTCGTGTGGGTGTCATGATCGCACGCGCCCGCGACGCGCGGATGAACAGAGGTCCCCACGGCGGCCGCGTGGGCCTAGCCGCACCCGTGCGCACCAGGGCGCGCCGGGGTGCGGCATCCCCTCGATCAGCCCTTGGTCGCGCCCGCGGTGAGCCCGCCGACGAGGTACAGCTGCAGCAGCAGCAACAGCACCACGACGGGGATGGCCGCCATCACGGCGCCTGCCGAGAACGCCGACCAGTCCGCGTAGCGCGGGTTGGAGACGAGCTGGGTGAGACCCACGACCAGCGTCTTCTTGTCGGGGTCGATCAGCATGACGCTGGCGATCACGTACTCGTTCACGATGCCGATGAACGCGAGCAGTCCGACGACCGCGAGGATCGGTGCGACCAGACGCAGGATGATCGTGAAGAAGATGCGCGCGTGGCCGGCGCCGTCGATCTTGGCGGCCTCGTCGAGCTCCTTCGGGATCGTGTTGAAGAAGCCGTACATGAGGTAGGTGTTCACGCCGAGCGCGCCACCCAGGTAGATGAGGATCAGGCCGCTCAGGGTGTTGAGTCCGATCGCCGGGAACCAGTCGCCGATCGCTGTCATCATGAGGAAGATCGCGACCACTGCGAGCAGCTGCGGGAACATCTGCACGACGACGATCGTGATGAGGCCCACGCGCCGGCCCGCGAAGCGCATGCGCGAGAAGGCATAGGCGGCGAGCGCGCCGATGAACACCATCGTGAACCCGGTCACCACAGCCACGATCATCGTGTTGAGGAACCACATCGGGTACGGCACGTCGGGGTTCGTGAGCATGCGCACGTAGCTGTCGAAGCTGAACTCGCCGAACAGGCGGTTGCTGCCGATCAGGGTGCCGTTCGAGTTGAGCGACGCCGACAGCACGTACAGCAGCGGGAAGATCGCGAAGAGCGACACGACGACCGCGATCAGGTGACGCCACCCGGTGTCGGCGAACCAGCGGCCGAACGAGCGGCGACGGACGGGCTTCTCGGCGCGCGGGAACTGCCCGATGCCGCCGACCATCAGCTCGGCCTCTTCGGCGGTACCGCCCGCGGCAGTGGTGAGGACGGCCTGCTGGGCAACGGTCTTCTCGGGGTACGGGAGTCGTTCCTCGGCCATGTCAGTTCAGCTCCTCGAGCGCCTTGGTCTTGCGGAAACTGATGATCGAGATCACCGCGACGACGATGAAGATCAGGATCGAGAACGCCGCGGCCAGACCGTAGTCGCGGTTCTGGCCGGTGAAGGCCACCTTGTAGACCATCGAGATCAGGATGTCGGTCTGGCCGACCGGGATCGACACGTCGGTGAAGCGTGGCCCGCCGCCGGTGAGCATGTAGATCAGGTTGAAGTTGTTGAAGTTGAACGCGAACGACGCGATCAGCAGCGGCGACACCGTCACCAGCAGCAGCGGCAGCTTGATGCGGCGGAAGATCTGCCACGGGTTGGCGCCGTCCATCACGCCCGCCTCGTTGACCTCTTCGGGGATGCCCTGCAGCGCGCCCATGCACACCAGGAACATGTACGGGAAGCCGAGCCACAGGTTGACGATGAGGATCGAGATCTTGGCCAGCCAGGGGTCGGTGAGCCACGGGATCTCGGCGCCGCCCAGCAGCACCTGGTTGATGAAGCCGAAGCTCTTGTTCATCATGCCCGCCCAGATGAGAGCCGACAGGAATGCCGGGAAGGCGTACGGCAGGATGAGCATGCTGCGGTAGCCGTTCTTGAACCGCATCCGCTTGTTCTGGAACACCAGCGCCAGCAGCAGGCCGAGGAAGAAGGTCGACGCGACCGACACGATGGCGAACACGAACGTCCACGCGGTGACGGCGAGCAGCGGCCCGCGGATCGACGCGTCGGTGACCGCGCGCACGAAGTTGTCGAAGCCGACGAACACCTGCCAGCCAGGCAGTAGCTGCTCCCCCGTCTCGGACGTGAAGGCGCCCGATCCGGTGTCGGTGTACACCGTGCCGGTCGTGGTGTCGGTCATGGTGTCGGCGACCGGGTCGTAGTCGAGCGTCGAGACGTACAGGTAGCCCTTCTGGCCGTCCTGCGTGCGGATGGCTCCGTCGTTGGGGTCGTCGCTGTAAGGCACGGCGAGCGCTTCGACCTCGTCGCTGCGCTGCAGCACGTCTGCGAACGAGAGCGACGTCCAGCCGTCGACGGTGCCGTCGGACGCGATGTCGACCGGCTCGAGCGGCTGCGTGTTGGTGCCCAGCGACACGTCGCCGTCGGTCGGGTCCGTGACGAGCAGGCCGAGCTCGTTGAAGCGCTCGACGACCGTCACGTCATAGGTGGGCGAATCCTCGACGCGCACCAGCGACGACGACATCAGCGACGAGATCGCCTGGTCCTTCGTGCCGTTGTGCCCGGTGCCGTAGTTGGTGAAGCCGATGTAGGCGGTGTAGCTCAGGGTGAAGATCTGGAACACGACGAGCAGGATGATGCCCGGCGTGAGGTACTTCGCGGGAATCGCCTTGCGCGAGAAGTAGATCCAGTTGACGAGAATCGTGACCGCCGCCACGAGCGAGAGCACGAGCCACTCGCCGTGCGCGAGCAGCACGAACACGGCGTAGACGGCGATGGCGTCGACGATCGCGAGCAGCACGATCTTCAGGACGAGCCAGCGCAGCTTGCCGCCGGCGGCGTCCGCGATGCGTGCCGCACTGCGCTGCTTCGGCGTCTGCGGGGGTGCCTTGTCGGCGGCCTCGGTGGTGACGGTGTCGGTCATGGGGAGTCCTCATCATCGGGACCGGGACGGATGCCGGCGGCATCCGTCCCGGTCGCCTTCGCGGTCGTGCGACCGCGGTGACTTACTTGGTGATCGCGGCGCTCACGTCGTCGGTGAGCTTCTGCCACGTCGCCGTCGGGTCTTCGCCGTTGATGATGGCGGCCTCGGCGATGCCCCAGTACTGCCACACCGCACCCATGGCCGGGATCGCGGGCATCGGCACCGCGTCGGCACCGACCTTCTGGAAGCCGGCGATGATCGGGTCGGACGCAGCCGTGTCGGCGGCGACCTTCAGCGCGGGGAGCACGTTGCCGGCCTTGAACAGGTCGAGCTGCACGTCCTCCGTGCCGATGTAGTTGACGAGGAAGTCGTTCGCGGCGACCTTGTTCTTCGACTCCGAGCTCACGAAGAAGCCCTTGACGCCGGCGAACGGCGACGCGACCTCACCGGTCGGGCTCGGCACCGCGTCGATGGCGACGTTGATGCCGGCGTCGGTCGCGGCGCTGACGTTCCACGGACCGGTGAGCCAGAAGGCCGCCTCGCCGGTGGTGAACTTGGTCTTGGCGATGTCACCGGTGATGTCGGTGTTGAAGTTGCCCGCAGCACCCTGCGCGCCCAGCCACGTGGCGAACTGGAAGCCGCCCTCGTTGCCGATCTGCAGGTCGGTCGGGTCGTAGTTGCCCTCGGCGTCGGTGCCGAACACGGGGGCGCCGAACGCGGTTTGGAACGGGTACAGGTGGTACGGGTTGCCCTCCACGCCCTGCTCGACGACGAACGGGGTCTCGAGGCCGGCGGCCTTGCCCTTGGCGATCATGTCGTCGAAGCTCGTGGCCGCCTCGGGGATGAGGTCGGCGTTGCGCAGGATGGCGATGTTCTCGACCGCGTACGGGAGCATGTAGGTCGTGCCCTCGTAGGTCGACGCCTGCAGCGCGACGGGCAGGTAGTCGTCGGCGCTGTCACCGAGCTCGATCGGGGCGACGACACCGTTCGTCGACAGCTCACCGAGCCAGTCGTGCGCACCCATGACGACGTCCGGACCCTTGCCGGTCGGCACCTGCTGGATGAAGTCGTCCTTGATCTTGCCGTTGTCTTTGCCGACGAGCTTGACCGTGACGCCGGTCTTGTCTTCGTAGGCCTCGACGGCGCCCTTCATGGCGTCGACGCGCTCGGTGTCGACCCACACGGTCAGCGTGGTGGCCGCGTCGTCCTTGCTGCTGTCGTCCGAAGCGTTGCTGCTCGAGCAGCCCGCCAGAATGATCGAAGCGACGGCGATGCCGCCGATCGCGAGCCAGCTCTTCTTGTTCACCTTCATCGGTGCAGTGCCTCTCTGGAGTACTGAGTGAGTCCGGCCGCGCTGCCGGGGCGCGCCAGTGCGGGTTCGACTCGTTTCGCTGCGATTGCAAGCGCTTACATTCTGCATCGACATGGGATATATGGCAACACCGGCCATTGATCGATACCTCGCCGTGACTTTGCGCACCATCATGGAACCGCTTGCACGCCTGTTCTCGCCGGGAACCGCTTGCAGCGGCATCCACCTCTCCACGCTGCGCGGCGCCCGCAGATAGACTTCCCGGCATGGCTGACAGCTCCTTTGACATCGTCTCGAAAGTCGACCACCAGGAGGCCGACAACGCTCTGAACCAGGCCCGCAAGGAGGTCGAGCAGCGCTACGACTTCAAGGGCACCGGCGCCTCGATCGAGTGGAGCGGAGAAGCGGTGCTCATCAAGGCGAGCACCGAGGAGCGCGCGAAGGCCGTGCTCGACGTGTTCCAGTCGAAGCTGATCAAGCGCGGCATCTCACTGAAGAGCCTCGAGACCGGGGAGCCGGTCGCCGGCAGCAAGGAGTACCGCATCACCTCGACGATCAAGGACGGCATCTCGTCCGAGAACGCGAAGAAGATCTCGAAGCTCATCCGCGACGAGGGGCCGAAGTCGATCAAGTCGCAGATCCAGGGTGACGAGCTGCGCGTGCAGTCGAAGTCGCGAGACGACCTGCAGGAGGTGCAGCGCCTGCTCAAGTCGTCCGACCTCGACGTCGACCTCCAGTTCATCAACTACCGCTGACGCGAGCCCCTGACCTGGGGTTTTTCGGTTTCAGTCCGCAGAGAGTCCGCAGAATTGCGGATTTCTGACATGAACGACGCCGTTGCGGATCGGGTCTTGTCTTCTGCGGACGGCCAGAGGTGGCTGTAGACGTTCAACGTGATCGACGGCGTGGAGTGCCCGAGCGCGCGCTGAACGGTGACGACGTCGCAGCCCTGTGCGATCAGGTTCGAGGCGAACGTGTGGCGAAGGGTGTGCAGCGTGACCTCATCGGGCAGTCCCGTCGCCTCCCGGATACGGCGCCACTCCTCCGCGGCGTTGTTGCGGTGCCAGAGCCGGCCGAGTGGCGTGAGGAAGAGCTGTTCGTCTTGATCGGTGATGCGCTGACGCTGGACGTGCGCGGCGAGTGAAGCCATGAGCTCATCAGGCACGTAGACAGTGCGCTCGGACTCGTACTTCGGTGACACGATCTCAGCAGTCGTGTTCGTCGCGCCCTGCACCTGACGGGCGACCGTGATGGAGCGTCCGAGGAAGTTCACGTCCCGCAGCTGCAGTCCCGCTGCTTCGCCGAGCCGGAGGCCCGCGAAGACACACACCTCGACGAAGCCGCGGAAGTCGCCGGCCGCGTCGAGCGCGGCGAGCACCTCGTCGGCCGTCATGATCCGCATCGCCGCTTCGGCTTTGCGTCCACGTGGAGCCTTGACCCCGACCGCCGGACTCGTGGCGATCACCTTGTCGGCGACGGCCGCGCGGAAGGACATCTGGATGTAGTTCAGGCGCGTCTTGATCGTTGACGCGGCGAGCCCCCGTTTCGATTCGCCGGCCACCCAGGCCTGGACATGCGAAGACTTGATGCCGGCGATCGGATCCTCGCGCCAGGGCACGCCTCGAACTGCCACCGTCGCCGCTTCATACGTCCCGGCAGCCCACGACTGCCGCTCCATCCAGCGCGTGGTCCACTCGTCCCACGTGATCCGGCCGGCCTTCGGATCGACGTACTGGCCCGTGACCACCGCGGCTGCGACTTCGTCAAGCCAGCGTTGCGCATCCCGCTTGAGGGCGAAGTGCTTGGCGTGCTCGCGCCCCGCTTCGTCGCGGTAGCGTGCCCGCCAGACGCCGTCAGCTCTTTGCTTGATCGACGCCATCATCGCCTCCTTGAGCTCGGTATCCGCGCGTCAGCGGATCTGACCCGATCGCCTCTCGAACGCGAGTCAGGAAGGCGTCGGTGTACTCGGACGAGGCGAGGTGGCGACGATCCAACCAGTCACCCGTCTCGCTGACACGTCGGTAGTGCCCGTCGGCACGAGCCAGCCCGTCGATGACCGCGTCGAGCGCGGTACGCGTGGCGATAGAGAGTGTGACTCCCGCACGCTCCGATTCAGGGCGATCGTCGATCGAGGCGACCAGGCGTCGCTGAGCCTCGTAGGACTCGTAGGCGAGCCCGGCGATATCTTCCAACAGGCCAGTGAATTCTTCGACGTCAGCGTGCAGATCCAGCTCCTCGGGTTCTGCGAGCAGGAGGTCGTAGTTGATGCCGAGCACGACGCCCAAGGCCTGCGCCTCTGTGAGACGCAGCGGCCGCTCCCCCTTCTCGACGGCCCAGACAGTGGCCTGTGACCATTTGAAGCCGTGGCTGCGCATCGCGTCCGCGACATCCTTCTGGCTCCGCCCGCTGCGGAGTCGGATCAGGGTCGCGCCGATCTGTTCGTCTGTCGCCATGGCGGGATACTACTACGAACACCTATTGCATTCGACTAGATATCTTGGTTCACTAGAGCATCCAGTTATCTTCAACTAGCAAGGCGGGTGACATGATGGATCGAATTCTGTTCCTGGACGAGGTGGCTGAGCGTCTTCGACGCACACCTGCGCAGCTGAGGTGGATGCTGCACACGGGCTCGGCGCCCAAGTCGGCGATGATCGCCGGCAGACGCTGCTGGCGCGAGTCCGATGTCGAGCGGTTCATCGAGGATGCGTTCGCCGACTCGCAGACGTGAGCCTCCGCCGCGGTGGTCCCAACGAAGGATGCAGCACAACTGTGCTCGGCCTGGCGCTACCAGATCGTGGTGAGGGTCCACGCCGCGAGGGCGACGGTGATCGCGATGCCGGCAAGGTTCCACTCCTGCCGAAAATCCGCGGACCGATTGCCCGCTCTGGCGCAGACCGCCTGGAGCACCGTGGCGGGTCCCACACGTTCGGCATCATTCCCCGGGGCGAGCGAGGACATCGAAACAACATTCACGCCGCTCACGATCCCCATGCGCGCGTGCGCTGTGTCGATCACCCCACCTGGTGAGATCAGCATTACGACCGGGCGCACGTGCCTATTGCCGACAGTGAAGCGGGGCACTCCCGTACCTGTGACGATCACCTCCGGTGACGCGGTGAAACGGGCCGTTCGGAGCGGGTTACGGATCAGGAACTCGCCGTTCCGAAATCGCGCCGACGGGTATGCCCACAGCAGCCAGATGCACCACAGCAGCAATGCAGCCGGCGCCAGAATCGCTCCAGCTGACACACGCGCTGGGAGGGCAATCGTCAAAACGGTGAGGGCGCCGAACGCCAGCGGTAGGGCGGTACCTAGCGTTCGTGCGTACGGGAGCTGCACTTCCCACTCCATCAAAGTTCTCCTTCGCTATGAACCCGAACGCGTCTGCGGATGCGCCTCGGAATGATGCCGGAAGCCGCCTACGCCCGGTCTCAGGGACGCAGGGGTCCGCCAGCGCGCGGCCTGCTCAGTTACGGTCAGAAGGGCGCCCTAATGTTGTGCAGGTACAGGTGACGCGGTTGGGGTGGTGTCTACATTCAGGCACGCTTTCAGAAGTGCGCGTGCGCGTTGGTACCTCGTGCGAGCTGTTGACGCCGTAACCCCGAGGAGCGCCGCAGATTCAGCGATGGTGAACCCATCCCAGTGGACCATTCTGACAAGTTCACTCAGTTCGTCTGGGAGCCTGTCGACTGCATCGCGCACCTCGTTGCCGGTGTCCGCGCTTGGTGCGGGACCGTGGAATGTCAGCATCCGCAGCTTGTTGGCCAGTCGCCATCGCCGACGTTCGGCGCGTTCGGCATTCAGCAGGACATTCCTTGCAATCCCGAAGAGCCACATCCTGGCACCTGTCGCCTCAGACGGGAGGTCGCCGACACGCTGCCACGCCACCATCATGCACTCGGCAAGCAGGTCTGCTGCGTCTCCCGAGGGAGTACGCCGCTCAAAATAGTGCAGAAGATCGGCTGAGTTGTAGGCGAGCGCATCCGTGATCCGGTCTTCATCGGTTGACTTCACGAGTCAGCCTTCCGGCAGGACTGCCAGTACCCCCATGTAGGACCACCGTCCTCGCTGAACTGTGCGTCCGAGTATCCCTGTGTGTGCAGCTCGGCGAGGATCGCCGCGGTCACCGCAGAGGCGAAGGCCCACTTGTACTCTTCGTCCGGCGTTGGGTACCGGGCAGTCCCGTACCAGGCAGGGACCTTCGACCCATCAGCGTTGACCCACCACCGGTCTCCATCGCCGCGGAGTGCGACCAACTCCGCGCGCACATCCGCGTCCCGCTTGATGTCGGGCCCCGCGAGGTAGGACTCGAGTGCTTCGACCAATACAGGGTCAGAGGCGCGGATACCGTCTATCGACATCAGGCACTCGGCCCCACTCGGGACGACAAAGCTCAAGATGTACTCGCCCTCCTCGGCCTCGTCCCATGGGCCCCAATCCACCTGGCTGGACGCCGCCGCAGCGCCGGCTCCGCCGAGAACCACGGCGCACGCGACCCCGAAAGCCACTGCACGCGATTTGCGGGTGCGTCCGCGGCGTACTTCCGCGGAGCCATTTCGAGCATCGACAGAGATGCGAGCCAGCTCATCTTCGACCGGCTCAGTGATCGTCGACACACGTGGCGCTGCTGCGAGTAGCAGTGCGTCCAGCGTCTCGTCGCCATTGTCTGTATGGTCCATGCCGCGCCCTCCTCAAACTCTCCCTGACCATTACATGTCCGGGAGCAGGGGAAACGTCTGCGCGGAACAACAATCGCCTCATCCT
>Ga0160446_100634_pt1 | contig 12563 bp, 7 predicted proteins | sample HID1973I_E1MG_FD_108200 | JGI IMG/M metagenome (GOLD analysis project Ga0160446, IMG submission 108200) | Enriched mosquito-associated microbial communities from UW Madison campus, WI, USA - HID1973I_E1 MG | ecosystem: Host-associated > Arthropoda: Insects > Digestive system > Unclassified ... | reverse complement strand
GTTGTACTGGCTGATGAAGGTCTTGAGACCGAGCTGGACGGTCCACAGCTCGGGGCTGCGCAGGTAGATGAGCGGCCCGAGGTAGTCGTTCCAGGTGTTGACGAACGTCAGGAGCGTGAGGCTCGCGATCGCGGGCACGGACAGCGGCAGCATGATCCGGCGCCAGATGCCCCACTAGGACAGCCCGTCGATGCGCGCGGCCTCGTTGAGCGACTCGGGGATCGACTCGAAGTACTGCTTCATGAGGAAGACGCCGAACGCGCCGAACGCCTGGAGCAGCAGGATCGACCACAGCGTGTTCGCGAGCCCGAAGTCGGACAGCATGACGAACTGCGGGATCATGTACGACTGCCACGGCACGGCGATGGTGCCGATGTAGACCAGGAAGAGGACGTCGCGCCCGGGGAAGCGCATCCGGGCGAACCCGTAGGCGGCGAAGCTCCCGGTGAAGACCTGGAGGAACGTGACGCCGACCGACAGCAGCAGGGTGTTCCCGAGCCACGTCGTCATGTCCGAACGCGTCCAGATGTCCAGGTAGTTCTGCCAGACCACCGGGTCCGGGAGCCACTGGACGGGGACGGTGAAGACCTGGTTGTTGGTCTTCAGCGACGAGATGATCATCCAGACGAAGGGCAGCAGCAGCCCCACCGCGGCGATCGCCATGACGACGTAGCCGACGGCCTTCCCGACGACGGGGCCGGCCTTGCGCTTCTCCGGCCGGAGCACCTGGGCGGGCGAGGCGGGGGCGTCGGTGGGCGGGGTGTCGAGGGCGGTCATCACGCCTCCTTCTTCTTGTTCCAGAAGAACTGGAACAGCGTCACGGCGATGCAGATGAGGAAGAGGGAGACCGAGACCGCGGACGCGTAGCCGAACTGGTTCTCCACGAAGCCCTTCTGCCAGATGTACTGGCTGAGGACGAGGGTGGACTGCCCGGGCCCGCCGTTGGTCATCACGAGGATGAGGTCGAAGACCTTGAACGAGCCGATGGTGAGCATGACCGTGACGAAGAACATCGTCGGGCGCAGGCACGGCAGGGTCACGTTGAGGAACCGCTGCCAGGCGCTCGCGCCGTCCATGCGTGCCGCCTCGTGCAGCTCGGCGGGCACGGTCTGCAGCCCGGCGAGCAGGAGCAGCATGTAGTAGCCCATCTCGCGCCACGTGCCGACGATGATGACGGCGGGCATCGCCCAGGTGGCGGACGTGGTCCATCCCGGCGGGTCGTCGACGCCCAGCGCGGTGAGGAACTGGTTGATCGGGCCGAACTCGGGGCTGAACAGCATGTTCCACACCACGGCGATCGCGACGATCGAGGTGATGTAGGGGAAGAACGCGACCGTGCGGAAGAAGGCGACCCCGCGCATCTTGCGGTTGAGCAGCAGGGCGAGCCCGAGCGCCGCGGCCAGGGTGAGCGGGATGTGCACCACGGCGTAGTACAGCGTGTTGAGCAACGCCTTGTGGTAGCTGCCGTCCTGGACGAGACGCGTGTAGTTGTCGGCCCCGGTCCACTCCGCCACGCCGAACACGTTCCAGTTCGTGAACGACATGTAGAACAGGATCAGCACGGGGACGAGGGTCAGGATCGTGAACCCGACGAAGTTCGGCAGGATGAAGCTCCAGCCGATGAGGGTGTTGCGCCACTTCAGCCGGCTGCCCGGCCGACGGCGCGGGGCGGGTGCGCCGGCCGCGGCGACGAGCTCGCGCTCTTCGACGGCGTTGGTCGCCATGAGGGGACTCCTGTGATCGATTCCGAGTGGACCGGGGTGGTGGCCCGGCCGGACGGCCGGGCCACCACGGTCGGCGTCAGCTGAGGCCGGCCTCGCTCTGGACGCGCTGCCCGGCCTCCTCGATCGCCGTGTCGACGGCGGTCGAGCCGGACATCACGGCCGAGTGGAGGTCGTTGAGGATGTTCTGGACGATGGCCGTCTGGGTCGCGACGGGGTTCTCGGGACGGGTGTCGTGCGTCGCGAACGCGAACTTCGACAGGTCGTCGCCGGGCACGCCGTCGAGCGCGAAGAACGTCTCGGTGACGGCGTCGTTGGTGAGCGCGGGGGTGATGCCGATCTCGGCGAGCGCGTTCGCGCCCTCCTCGCCGGCCGCGAACGCGAGGAAGTCCTTCGCCGCGGCGACCTTCGCCTCGTCGGTCTTCGGGTTGATGCCGAGGCCGGTCGGGTCGCCGAAGGTCACCGGCGTGGCGTCGGTGCCGGTCGTCGAGGCGTCGGCCTGCGGGATCGGCGCGATGCCCCACTCGAAGTCGTTGGCCTCGCCCGACGCCTGCTGGGCGATGAGGGTCGCGGTGTACCACGTGCCCATCGGCAGCATGGCGGCCTTCTGGAGCCCGAACTCGCCCTGGTAGGTCAGCGTGTTCGTCGTGATCGTGCCGAAGTCGACCTGCGCGCCGGCGTCCTGGAGGGCCAGGGCGCGCTCGTAGAACGGCGCGAGGTACGAGTAGTCGCCCGAGAGGAGGTCCGCGCCCTCGCCCTGCGCCAGGGCGAAGCCCTGGACCGTCGACTGCCAGTTGTGCAGGTAGGTGCCCTTGACGCCGTCGGCGGAGAGCGCCTCGGTGATGTCCTGCGCGGCCTGGTCGTAGTCCTCCCACGTCCACGAGCCGTCGGGCTCGGCGACGCCCGCCTGCGCGAAGAGGTCCTTGTCGTAGTACAGGACCCAGGAGTCCTGGCGGTACGGCACGGCGTAGGTCTTGCCGTCCTCGGCCGCGTAGGACTCGACGCCGCCCGTGGCCGGGTCGAGGTCGGCCGCGACGTCGGAGACGTCGAGGAGCTGCTGGCCGTTCGAGTACGTCACGAAGTCCTTGAGGTTCTTCAGGACGTACACGTCCGGCGCCGTGCCCGCGGCGAGGTCGGCGGTCATCGCCGTCGCGTAGTCGTTGCCCGCCGGGTACTCGACGACCTCGACGGTCACGTCGGGGTTGGCCTCGTGGTAGGCGTCGGCCAGCGTCTGGAACTCGGGCGTGGAGTCGAGGCTCCACCCGGCCAGGGTGAGGGTGACGGGACCGTCGGCGGTCGCCTCCTCGCCGCCGCCGGTCCCCCCGCCGCAGGCCGTCAGGGTCAGGGCGATCGCGGCGGTGGCGCCGATCGCGATCGGGGTGGTGCGCTTCATTCCTTGCTCTCCTTCGAGTTCGGCGGCCCGACGTCGGGCCTGGTCCCGCCCGGCTCCTGTCGCCGGGTCGGGGTCGTTCGGGGTGGGTCAGGGCAGGTCGGTGAGGGTGCGTTCGCCGTCCGGCCAGTGCACGACGACAGCTCGGCCTGTCGCCGCGAGCTCGGGGGCCGGCACCGTGCGGCGCGGCACCGAGGGGTACGTGTCGCGGGACGGGCCCGCGAGGGTGAGGAGCACCGCGCGCCAGCGGCCGGGCTCGACGGGCAGGTCGACGACGTCGACCGCGGACTCCTCGCCGAGGGGCGAGGCGCCGGTGCGCAGCTCGCGCCCGGCCTCGGCGGCGCCCTGCCCGAGCGCCGCGAGCCCGGTGACGAGGCCGTCGCCGGGGACGACGGGCCAGCCGCCGACGCGCAGGCGCAGGGCGCCGGCGTCGACGCCGTCCGCGAGCTCGTCGACGCGCACGAGCCGGACCTCCCAGGGACCGCGCACGAGCGAGACGACGGTGAGCGTGCCCGCGTCGGTCGCGGTGCCGGGCAGCCCGGAGCCGTGGTCGCGGCCGTCGGTGTCGGCGTCGAGCCAGTGCGCGCGCGCCACGGAGCCGGACACGCCCACGGGCTCCTGGCCCGCGCCGGTCTCGACGCGCGTGTCGAGCGCGCGCCAGCCGGTGCGGTGCGTGGCCCGGCCGTCGGCGTCGACGAGCGTGACGCTCTGGTCGACGGGCGAGACGCGGCTCGCGAGGTCAGACCAGGGCGCGGTCGCGGTCGAGTAGGCGAGGCGCGCGTAGAGCGGGGAGTCGCCGACGCGGTCGCCCTCGCGGGCGTGGTCGGTGCCGTGGTTGACGACGCGCACGACGCCGTCGGCGCGCGTCCCGCTCACGAGCCAGCCCGGCGCGGCCACGGCGCGCAGCACGTCGCCGCGCTCGACCGGCAGCGGCTCCTCCGACGCCGTCCAGGCGGGGTGGTCGGCGGGCAGCGCGAGCCCGAGCAGGCCCTTGCTCGCCCAGTAGGGCGAGCCGGGACCGGTGTACGACTGCGAGATCGCCAGCCACTCGTGGTGCCAGCCCTGCGTGAGCAGGCCGCGCTCGTCGGGGGCGCCGTGGCGCACGAAGTGGTCGACGACGCCCGACGCGGCGCGACGCAGCAGCCCGGGGGAGTGCGACGGGACGTCGGCGATCGCGCCGACCCAGAACGGGGCGGCCGCGGCGAACCGGTAGGTGAGGGAGCGCCCCTGCAGGAGCGGCGACCCGTCGGCGCCGACGAGCGCGAGCGCGTCGTCGAGGAAGCGGTCGAGGAGCTGCACGTCGCGCTCGCGGCGCGGGGCGGCGAGGTCCTGCGCGCCGCGCATGCGGGCCCACAGGGTGGGGTACAGGTGCAGGGCCCACCCGTTGTAGTGGTCGTAGGACCGCTCGTCGCCGTCCGCGAGCCAGCCGTCGGCCCGCACGAACGTGTCGTGCGTCGCGAGGTCCTCGGCCATCTCGTCGAGCGAGTGCGGGCCGCCGACGGAGCGCAGGAACGTCTGCACGACGAGCCGGAACCAGACCCAGTTGATGCGCGGGTAGGTGTCGTCGCCGACGGCCTCGGCGAGGTAGTCGACGAGCTGCTCCTGCACGAGCGGGGACAGGCCGTCCCAGACCCACTCGCGCGTGAGGTCGAGCACGAGCGCGAGCGAGGCGGCCTCGACCTTCGCCTGCGCGTGCTCCGACAGGCGCAGCCAGCGGTCGGGGGCGTGCGGGTCGGAGCCGGCGGCGAGGCCCTGGGCGTACCACTCGGCGTACCCGTGGGGGTCGGCGCCGCGCTCGCCGGCGAGGCGGAACCCGGCGAGCAGGAACGTGCGGGCGAACCCCTCGAGGCCGTCGACCGCGCGGCCGTACCCGCCCTCGGGGCCGGGCAGCGTGATGCGGGCGTGGCCCGGCGAGGCGTAGGGGAGGGCGGACGCGAGCAGGTGGTCGCCGAACGCCGCCCACCGCGCACGGTCCCACCCGGTGAGGGGGCTCGTGGCGAGCGGTGCGGTCGGCTGCGACCGCGTGCTCTCGAACGTCATCGTGTCCTCCGTCGTGCGCCGCGCCTCCGTGCGCGGCAGCTGGTGCAGGTCCGGTGACGCGGCTCACGTCGTGTGATCACTCACCGAACACGTTCGGAGTCAATCGTTCAGAAACGCACGCTGTCAAGTGCGTGCCTATTCTGTTATGATCGCTTCTGATCGATACGGACGACCGCGGTGCGGCGGGGGTCACACCTGTCCACCGCATCGTCCGACGCTCACCTGCGAGGACCCCGGGAGCCCGGGGTCCCGGTGCCACCACCTCGACGGAGAGAGATGCCCACGCCCTTCACCGGCCCGCTCGCCGCGGCCTTCGCCGCCCGCACGGGCGACGCCGCCGAGCGCGCCGCCGCGCTCGCGTCCCTGCTCGTCGAGCCCGGGCGCGCGCTGCCCGTCCCGCCCGCGACCGACCGCTCGGCGTGGTCCCCGGACGAGGGGCGCGTCGACCGCGAGACGGTCGCGGCGGTGCTCTCGCGTGCCCGCGAGGACCTCGGGACGCCCTGGCCGCTGCCGCTCGCGAGCACCGCCGCGCGGCTGCACCGCGACGGCAACCGGACGGCGCACGAGGAGCGGGTCTTCTCCCGGCAGCAGCGGCTGTCGCGCGCGGTCGTCGCGGCGGCGGTCACGCGCGAGGACGCGTGGGTCGACGAGGTCGCCGACGGCGTCTGGGCGCTGTGCGAGCAGTCCTCGTGGTGCTGGCCCGCGCACGACGACGCGTTCGCGACCCGCGGCTGGGTCGTCCCGGACACGGACCGCCCCTACCTCGACCTCGGGGCGGGGGAGGTCGTCGGGCAGCTCGCCTGGACCGACCACGTGCTCGGCGACCTGCTCGACGCGCGCTACCCGGGCCTGCGCGAGCGCGTGCGGGCCGAGGCGCGCCGGCGCGTCGTCGAGCCGTTCGTGGAGCGGCGCGACTGGCACTGGATCGGGCTCGACGGCCACGTGCACAACTGGAACCCCTGGATCCACGGCAACGTGCTCGTCGCCGCGCTGCGCCTGCTCGACGACCCCGCCGACGCCGGGCTGCGCGCGCACGTCGTGGACCTCGCGGTCGAGGGGCTCGACCGCTACGTCGCGGTCCTGCCGGCCGACGGCGCGATCGACGAGGGCTACGAGTACTGGTGGAACGGCGCGTGCCGCGCGCTGGAGGCCCTGGACGTGCTCGCGCACGCGACCGGCGGCGCCCTCGACGCGCTCGACCCCGCGGCGCCCGTGGCGGCGCTGCGCGCGACGGTCGCGTTCCCGCACCGCATGCACCTCGGCGGCGACTGGTACCTCGACCTCGCCGACGGGCGCGCGCGCCCGCCGGCCGAGCAGCCGTGGCACGCGCTGCACCGGGCCGCGCGGCGGGCCGGGGACGAGGACGCGCGCCGCCACGCGGCGTCGTACCGCGTGCCGGGCGCTCCCGTCGCGGACGAGACCGCGGGCCTCGCGCGCCTCCTGCGCGCCCTGACCGACGACGCGTGGCTCGCCGCCGAGCCCGGCGCGGCGCCCCTGCCGCGCGACGTGTGGCTCCCCTCGACGCAGGTCCTCCTCGCGCGCGAGGAGGACGGCAGCCCCCGCGGCCTCACGCTCGCGGTCAAGGGCGGGCACAACGGCGAGCACCACAACCACAACGACGTCGGGTCGTTCGTCGTCGCGTCCGACGGCGTGCCCGTCGTCGTCGACGCCGGCCGCCCCACGTACACGGCGCAGACGTTCGGCCCCGACCGGTACGCGATCTGGACCATGCAGAGCTCGTGGCACAACGTGCCGGAGGTCGCGGGCACGCCGCAGGAGGACGGCGCGCGGTTCGCCGCGCGCGACGTCGTCGCGGGCGACGGCGAGCTGTCGCTGGACCTCGCGGGCGCGTACCCGGTCGTCGGGCTCGCGTCGTGGCGCCGGACCGCGCGGCTCGAGCGTCCCGCCGGCCCCGCCCGCGTCGTCGTCGACGACGCGTGGGACCTCGGCGCGGCCGCGCCCGCGGCGGCCGTCGTGCACCTCGTGCTCGCGGGCGACGTGACGATCTCGCCGGGCGAGGCGCGCGTCGTGCCGCTCGACGGCGCGACGCCGGTCGTCGTGCGCTGGCCGGCGGACGTCCCCGTCGAGGAGACGGTGCGCGTGCTCGACGACCCGATGCTCGGCGGCGTCTGGGGCGAGCGGCTGACGCGCCTCGCGCTCGACGCGACCGGGCGCGAGGCGCTGCGCGTCGTCGTCGCGCAGGACGACACGCCGGGGGCCACGGCGCGCAGGACGCCCGCGCAGGACGCGGCGAACGGCATCATCGACCCGACCGACGGCACCGACGCCGCCGGGGACACCCAGGAGGGGGCACCGTGACCACCGAGGAGATGCAGCGGGCACCGCTCGCCGCGGAGCGACGGGCGCACCTGCTCGCGTCGCTCGAGCGCGACGGCGTCGTCCGCGTGGCGGACCTGACGGAGGAGCTCGGCGTGACCGCCGTGACCGTCCGCCGCGACATCGCCCAGCTCGAGCGCGAGGGCCTGCTGGCCCGGGTGCACGGCGGCGCGGTGCCGGTCGACGGCAAGGAGGGCACGCCCGAGCGCACGCCGACCGCGACGATCGGCGTGCTCGTGCCGTCGCTCGACTACTACTGGCCGGGCGTCGTGCGCGGCATGGAGGCCGAGGCGCGCCGGCACGGGCTGCGCGTCGTGCTGCGCGGGTCGTCCTACGAGGCGGCCGACGAGCGTCCCGCGCTCGAGCGGCTCGTCGCGGCGGAGAACCTGCGCGGCCTCGTGCTCGCGCCCCGCACCGACAGCCCGCACGCGCAGGAGCTCGTGCAGTGGCTCGCGCGCACGCAGGTGCCGTCGGTGCTCGTCGAGCGCGAGGCCGCGCTCGCCCCGCACCGCGAGGCGCTCGAGTCCGTCGTCTCCGACCACGCGCTCGGCGCGCTCATGGCGGTGCACCACCTCGCCGACCTCGGGCACCGGCGCGTCGGGCTCGTCATCTCGCGGCAGTCGCCGACGTCGCGCAAGATCGCGGCTGGCTGGCGCGCGGCGTGCGCGGACCTCGGCCTGTCGTCGGAGGAGCACTTCGAGCGGCTCGCCCCCGACCGTCACCGCCCCGAGTTCGCGCAGGCGATCGCGGAGGTCGTCGACACCGCCGTCGCGTCCGGCACGACGGCGCTGCTCGCGCACTCCGACCCCGAGGCGTTCGCGATCGTGCAGAACGCGCAGGACCGGGGGCTGTCCGTCCCGGGCGACCTGTCCGTCGTCGCGTACGACGACGAGGTCGCCGGGCTGTTCAGCCCCGCCCTCACCGCGGTGCGCCCGCCGCGCGCCGCGGTGGGGCACGCCGCCGTCGACCTGCTCGCGAAGCGCCTCGCCGACCCGTCGCGGCCGGTGCACCGGATCGCGATCAGCCCGAAGCTCGTCGTGCGGGAGTCGACGGGGCCGGTCGTCCCGCGGGGCTGAGCTGTGGCAGGGTGCTGCCCGTGCCCGAGCTCACCGCAGAGTCCGACCGTCCCGACCGACCCACCGTCCCGGTCCTCGCCGGGTTCCACCCCGACCCGTCCGTGGTGCGGGTGGGCGACCTCTACCACCTCGCGTGCTCGAGCTTCGAGTACGCGCCGGGGGTGCCGCTGTTCCGCTCGACCGACCTCGTGACCTGGGAGCTCGTGGGCCACGCGCTCGACCGGCCGTCCCAGCTGCGCGCGGGCGCGGCCGGCCCGTCCGGCGGGGTGTACGCCCCGACGCTTCGCCACCACGACGGCCTCTTCTGGCTCGTCACGACGAACGTCAACGACGGCCCGGGCCACCTGCTGGTCTCCGCGCCGGACCTCGCCGGCCCGTGGTCCGACCCGGTGCGCATCGACGCGGGCGGCATCGACCCGGACCTCGCGTGGGACGAGGACGGGACGTGCTGGCTCACGTGGTCCGACGGCGGGATCGTGCAGGCCGCGCTGGACCCGCGCACCGGCGCGCTGCTGTCGGACCCGCGCACCGTGTGGCAGGGGACGGGCGGGCAGCACCCGGAGGGGCCGCACCTGTACCGGGTCGGGCCGTGGTGGTACCTGCTCATCGCCGAGGGCGGCACGGGGCACGGCCACGCCGTGACCGTCGCCCGCGGCACGTCCCCGAGCGGCCCGTTCGAGCCGTGCCCGGACAACCCGCTCCTCACGGCGCGCGGCACGAGCGCCGTCGTGCAGAACACCGGGCACGCCGACCTCGTCGAGGGCCCCGACGGCACGTGGGCCGCGGTCTTCCTCGGCGTGCGCCCCGAGGGGTACTTCCCGGGCTGGCACGTGCTGGGCCGCGAGACGTTCGCCGCGGAGGTGTCGTGGCAGGACGGCTGGCCACGCGTGGGCCGGGCGCTGCAGCCCCCGGCGACGCCGCCGCTCGAGGCCGTCCTCGGCGACGCGCTGCCCCCGGACTGGGTCGCGGCGAGCGCCTTCCCCGCCGAGGTGCTGCGGCGGGCGGACGGCGCGTGGCGGCTCGTGCCGCGCGGCGACGAGCGCTCGTTCGTGGGCCGTCGTCAGGAGCACCGCGTCACGAGCGTGCGCGCGCAGGTCGACGCGTCGGCGGGCGTCGGGGGCCCGGAGCTGCGGATCGACCCCGACCACGCGGTGACGCTCGAGGCGGACGGCGACCTCGTGCGCGCGGTCGTGCGCGTCGGCGGTCTCGTGTCGGTCGCGGGCGAGGCGGCGGCCGGGCCGGGCACGACGCTCGAGCTGCGCACCGAGCCGTCGGCCGCGCGCAGTACAGCCACCGGCGCGGCCCGGACGAGGTCGTGGCGCTCGTGCACGGCGCGGACGGACCCGTCGAGCTCGCGCGCGTCGACGGGCGCTACCTGTCGACCGAGGTCGCGGGCGGGTTCACCGGCCGGATGGTCGGCCTCTCGTGCGTGCGCGGCGAGCTCGTCGTCGAGGGCTTCGCCTACGCCGGCACGCGCTGACCCCCGAGACGGCTCACCCCCCGCACCGCGAGGGTGCGAGGGGTGAGCCGCATCGGACGGGGTCCGCGCCGGGCCCGCGGACGGGCCCGGCGCAGGGTTCAGCAGGTGGGCGCCGGGTGGGCGACCTCCTCGACGCTCTCGCGGTCGTCGCCGCCCGTCGTGCGGGCGGTCACGGTCACGGTGCCCTCGGCGGGCGTCGTCCGCACGGCGAACGACTGGTACGCGCTCTTGCCGGGCGCGACGGCCGTGAACGACTTCGACCCGTAGGTCGTCTCGACGTCGACGTCGAGCGCGACCTCGTCGTCGTTGGTCACGCGCACCGCGAGGTACGGCTTGCCGGCGAGGCAGCGCGTCTCGACGACGGCGGTCGTGGCGACCCCGAGGTCCGCCTCCTCGCCCGCGACGGCGACCCACGACAGGACCGGCGCCTCGGTGCCGCCGTCGTTCGCCACGGTGTACGTGACGACCGTCTGCTCGGTGAGCGTGAACTCGCCCGAGAGCACCTGCGAGCGCCCGAGGCTGCCGTTGGGGAACGCGACCTTGCCGACGGGCACGGTGACCGCCTGGCCGTCGGCCCCGGTCCACGAGACCGAGGTCTGCATGTTCCGGGCCTTGCCGCTGCCGACGTTCCACCACTCGGTGTGGCCCGAGGACACGGTGTACGTGCCCGCGGGGAGGGTGAACCGGTACTGCAGCGGCGTGCCCGCGCCCGAGGTGTACCAGCCCGTCTCGCGCGTCTTGTCGTACGGGGTCTGGTTGAGCAGGCCCTTCGCGGAGTAGCTCGCGACGCGGCCCCAGCCGCGGTCGGCCGACCACGCGGCGTCGGCCTCGGCGTTGCGCAGTTCGCCGCCCGCGGCCTCGACGTGGCCCTTCACCGCGCCGAACGCCGAGGACGCCGGGACGGCGGGGGCGTTGGCGTCGACGAAGTACTGGACGCCGTCCGGCACGACCTCGACCTGGGCGGAGACGGCGAGGGACTCGTTGTCGACGAACGTGCCCGTGACGGTGACCATCGCGTACGGCGTGTCGAACGCGCCCGCGGGCACGAACCACTCGACGGGGGCGTCGATCGTCGTGCCGGCCTGCGACGTCGCGCGGACCGTGGCGGGCAGCCCCGGCTCCTCGCCGACCGCGGTCGCGAGACGCGCGACGGGCGTCGCGACGGTGACCGGCGTGGTCTCCGGGTCGGTGACGACCGGGTCCGCGCCGCCCACGAGCACGTCGACGCCGTCGAGCGTGAACGTGCCGCTGCGCACCGTGACGGTCACGGTGTGCGTCGTCGACCCGTCGAGCCCGCGCTGCCAGTACGACGTCTGGCGGTCGCCGGTCGAGCCGACGTTCACCGTGCGCACGGGCTCGTCGTCGACCGCGACGTCGATCGTCGCGGCGCCGGTCGCGCCGAACAGGTTGAACCCGGTGCCCTCGACCTCGAAGACGGCCGAGCGCCCCGCGGACAGCACGTGCTGCGTGCGGTTGAGGTGCGCGTAACCGGCCTGCGTGAACGAGAAGCCACCGGGGTAGGAGATGCGCGAGTCCGCGTCGTCGATCTTCGTCGACTCCCACGCCTGGCCCTCGATCGGGGTGATCGCCAGGTCGTCGTACTCGGTGTTGTAGTAGCCGCTCACGAGCGAGACGCGGCCCGTGAGGACCGGGTTCGTGCTCGCGTCGACGTAGCGGGCGAGCGGCTTGCCGTCGAGCGTGACGGTGATGACGGTGTCGCGCGCCTCGACGGACAGCGAGTGCCACGCGTCGGCGTCGAACCCGGCGATCGTGCCCGACGCGACCGCGGTGCCGAGCTTGCGCAGCTGCCACGACCCGTCGGCGTGCACGCGCACGGCGTAGGTCGCGAGGTCCTCGCCCGTGGGCAGGAGCTGGCGCACGCCGAGGCCCGCGAAGTTCGCCAGGGACGCGTCGCGCACCTGGGTGTCGAGCCGGAAGTCGACCGACGCCGTGTAGTTCGCCCACGAGTGGTCGCCCAGCACCGTGGCCGGGGGAGCGGTGGACGGGCGGTCCTGCGCGTGGCTGCCCCACACGTCCCACGTGAAGCCGCGGTTCTCGGCGTGGATCTTCTGCACGAGCACGTTGCCGCGCTCGCCGTCGCGCTCCTCGACCTCGAACGCGCCGTTCTGGTCGGCCGTGTACCGCGGCGAGCCGCCGCGGCGCTCGACGTAGCCCATCGAGGTGCCGTTGACGTCGGCCGCCGGGTAGTCCGCGTACTCGAAGTCGTCCGTGTACGGCAGCTCGAGCACCGTGTCCTGCGCCGGCGACGCGTAGTCCGCGCGGTCGTAGGCCTGCGTCGTGCCGTCGACGCCGAGCGGCAGCGTCGAGAGCGTCTGGATCGAGTACGGCGCGATCTCGACCTGGTAGACCGAGTACTCCGTGCCGTCGACGGTCTCGGTGCGCACAGGCTCGACGTAGCCGGTCGGCCGCAGCCAGTTGGCGTCGTACTCCTCGCCCGCATCCGGGCCGCGCGTCTCCCACACGGTGAGCGGACGCGGCTCGCCGAGGTTGGCGACCTT
>Ga0160446_100628_pt1 | contig 12779 bp, 12 predicted proteins | sample HID1973I_E1MG_FD_108200 | JGI IMG/M metagenome (GOLD analysis project Ga0160446, IMG submission 108200) | Enriched mosquito-associated microbial communities from UW Madison campus, WI, USA - HID1973I_E1 MG | ecosystem: Host-associated > Arthropoda: Insects > Digestive system > Unclassified ... | reverse complement strand
TGTCGGGCGCCAGCAGAAGTGCGCTGGCCATGTCGGTGAGCGGACCGAGGAAGCCGATGAACAGCGGTCCGCTCTCTCCCCGACGGGCCTCCTCGATGATGAGGCGGGCTCCCGGGCTGTCGACCGGTGTGAGTTCGTCGGGAAGTGCGTGCGCTGCGCCATTGGCCACCGGTACACCCGACGGGCGGCCGAGCTGTCTCAGGAGGTGGGCGAGCTCGTCGCGAGAGTCCTGCATCGAATGCGCCGAGCGCTCAGTGCCGAAGTGGGCGGGGATGATCCCGCGGATGTCGAGACTGGGCGACAGCAGGGCGTGGACGACCGCGAACTGATCGTCTGCCTCGTTCTTCACGTCGGAGTCGATGATGACTCGTCGCGTCCGAGGGTCATCGATGATCATGCGAGCTCCTCTACTCGTTCAGCACGTCGATCCATGGCCACCGCGGCGAGGGCCACCGGGCCGAAGACGACGATGGCGAGCATGGGCGCGACTGCCACGAGGCATCCGGCCGTCACGACCGCCAGCGCCAGCAGGGCCGACCCGCCGGCGTCGTCTGACATCCTCCGCCACGCGATCGCCAAGCTGCGGCGCGGCGCCTGTCCGCGTCGCCACGCCCCCGCGACGCGCAGCGCCACCGCACCAAGCCCGGCAGCGAGCACCACCGGAATCACAGTCGCCCACAGCTCGCCCGGCGCGACGTACGGCAGCAAGACGACGTCCACGATCACGAGCGCAGTGAGCGCGACGGGCACGACCACGTGTGAGAGCGGATGACGGCGGACGCGATCGACGAACGCGGCCCAGACCCGACGTGCATGCACGTGCCTGTCTTCGATGCGCGAATCACGCATCTCTTCCACGCCTGCGCTCAGCGCCGCGAACCATGTGACCACCGGCAGCGCGAGGGCGAACACGAGCACCCCCGTGTAAAGGGTGTCGGAGAACGCGGCGAAGCCCGATGAGTGCGGGTTCAGCGCGCTCATGCGTGAGGACGGGCGGCGTCCGGATCGCCCGTTTGCCACACTCATCCCTTCAGCCCCGACGTCGCCATGCCGTCCACCAGGTAGCGCTGGAACACCGCGAAGAAGATCACGACGGGCAGAATCGCCAGCACACTCATCGCGAACATCGGCCCGAACGCCGACGCGCTTGTCTGATCGACGAACAGACGCAGTCCCAGCTGAATCGTGTAATTCTGCGGGTTGTTGAGGTAGATGAGCTGAGGGAAGAAGTCATCCCAGCTCCAGATGAACGAGAAGATCGTCGTCGTGATCAGCGCGGGGCGCATGAGCGGAAGGATGACCGACCAGAACGTGCGGTAAGGCCCGGCACCGTCGATGAGCGCCGCCTCGTCGAGATCGCGCGGGATACCGCGGATGAACTGGACCATGAGGAAGACGAAGAACGCCTCGGTCGCCAGGAACTTCGGCAGCACGAGCGGAAGGAACGTGCCCACCATCCCGAGCTGGTTGAAGATGATGAACTGCGGGATGAGCACCACATGCATCGGCAGCATGATCGTCGAGATCATGAAGGCGAACAGGACGCCTCTGAACCTGAAGCGCAGCCGGGCGAAGGCATATGCGGCGAGAGCGCAGCTGAGCACGTTGCCGATCACCGTCAGCACCGAGATCGTCAGCGAGTTGCCGAAAAGTTGCCAGAGCGACAGGCCCGCTACACCTTGTACGGCGATGCCGTAGTTCTCGAGCGTGAACTTGTGAGGGATCGGCGACGCGTTGGTGAGGATCTCGGTCCCAGGCTTGAACGAGGAGCCGAGCAGCCACGCGACCGGGTAGAGCAGCAGGACCAGCAGTGCGAGGCAGAACACGTGCCACACGATCGAGCCCGCTAGCGTCCGGCGCGACCTCCGACGGCGGGTTACGGGGTGCCCCGTGATGAGGGTGGCTGTGGCATCGGTGATCGTGACGGTCATCGGTCATCTCCGGCGTAGTGGACCCAGCGATTCGACGAACGGAACAACAGTGCGGTGACGACGGCGATCACGACAAGCAGGAACCAGGCCATGGCCGAGGCGTAGCCCATGTCGAACGCGGTGAAGGCGCGGTCGTAGAGGTACAGGGTGAACAGGAGCGTCGAGTCGATCGGGCCGCCACGTCCGCCACTGACGACGTAGGCGGAGGTGAACGACTGGAACGCACCGATGAGCTCGAGCACGAGGTTGAAGAAGAGAACGGGCGACAGCAGCGGCCAGGTGACCGACCAGAACGTTCGCCACCATCCGGCCCCGTCGACCGAGGCCGCGTCATACAGTTCGGACGGGATCTGCTTGAGACCGGCGAGGAAGATGACCATGGGCGCACCGAACTGCCACACCGCAAGGCTCACCAGCACGTAGATCGCGAGGGAGGGGTTCGAAATCCACCCCCCGAGGTCTATGCCGACGGCGCTGAGCGTGGAATCCACGACGCCGTCCTGCGAGAACAGCGTGCGCCACACGATCGCCACCGCGACACTTGCACCGAGCAGCGACGGCGCGTAGAACGCGGATCGGTAGAAGCCCTGTCCCATCCGCGGCCGGTTCAGCAGCAGCGCGACAGCAAGAGCGACGGCTAGCTTGAGCGGGACGGCGACGAGCACATAGTTGAGCGTCACCCCGACCGACTTCCAGAACCGGGGGTCCTCGAAGAACATCCGCTGGTAGTTCGCGAGGCCCACGAAATCGGGCGCCGTGAACAGGTCGTAGTCGGTGAACGACAAGACAAGCGATGCGATCATGGGCCCAATGGTCAGCAGCGCCGCACCGATCAGCCAGGGCGAGAGGAACACCCACGCCGCTCCGTCTCGGCGGGCGTTGGTTCGCACCTTGCGCGGTGCAGCCGCGCGGGCGGGCGCGGCAGCCTCGATGGTCGACGCCGTCATTGGTCCTCCGGGATCACGGTCGGACCGTCGCCTGGGCCGCGTGCAGCTGCCCAGGCGACGGGGGTTGTCACGAGATGGCGGCTTCGAAGGTCGCGTAGAGCTGCTCTGCCGCCTGCTGGTTGGTCAGCTGGCCGAAGATGATGTTCTCGTACGCGAGCGTGAAGTCAGCCGGCAGCGTGCTCACACCCGGAGGGGCGAGCGGCGACGGGTCCGAGAAGTTCGACTGGTACTCGGTGACGAAGTCGTTGACGATCTTGTCTCCGCCTGCCAGCGTCGGGGCGAGGGCCTCGTAGTTGACGCTGTTGATCGGGATGCCGCGCGTCAGACCGAGGATCTGCGCCGCGTCCGGGTCATTGATGAGGAAGTCGAGGAGCTTGGCCGCAACCTCCGGGTTCTTCGACTTCGGCGAGACCGCCGCGACGTTGGTTCCCGCCATGCTCAGCCCGAGCGTGTCGGTGTCGGACGGGATCGGGGCAAGCGCGACATGCTCCTCCCCGATTGTGTCGACGAATGCGCCGGTGATCGAGGCGGCAATGAACTCGCCCGCGGACTTGCCCAGTGCGAAGCCCGAGTTCTGCATGCTCTGGTCGAGCGTCGACGTCGTCTGCGGGTCGGTCGAGGCGCCTGAGTCGCGCAGTTCCTGCATGAGATCGAACCAGTCCTCGAGGTCGCCCTCGTCGAAGCCGAGTTCACCTTTGTCGTCCCACATCTGCTTGTCGTTCTGGACAAGCCACGTGGCGAAGTGTGCGATGTAACCTCCCGGATCCGAGATCGCCGCCTTCGCCCCGCCGGTGGCGGCACGGATCTTCTTGCCCGCATCGATCAGGTCATCCCACGTGAAGCCGGCATCCGGCGCGTCGATCCCCGCCTCCTCGAAGGCGACCGGGTCGTACGCCCAGGCATAGGTCGCGGTGCCGAGCGTGAAGCCGTAGAAAGTGCCGTCGATCTGACCGATCTTTTGGTTCGCGTCGGGGATGTCGTCGACCGAGATGACGTCGCCGATGTAGTCGGTGAGGTCGGACGTCGCACCCTTCTCGGTGTACTCCTTGACCGATTCCATGGGGATGAGGAACAGGTCGGGCTGCGACCCCGATGCGATCTGGGTCGCAAGCTTGGGGATGTATGCGTCGATCGCGGAGAAGGAGGTCTCGACGGTCACTCCCGGGTTCTGCTCTTCGAAGAGGTCGATCGCCTTCTCAGTCAGAACCGCGCGCTCGTCGTTGCCCCACCACTGGAAGGAGATGGTGACGTTCTCGTCGCTCGATCCCTCATCGGGGCCGTCGTCGGCGCTGGCGCATGCCGTGACGGAGGCAACCAGTCCGATCGCGAGCGCACCGGCGCCCACAACCTTGGTCGCCCGGCGGATGCGGGGCTGTGCCATGTTCGTACTCCTCTTTGAGTGAGTGAATTCGCTGGTGCTTCGGGCTCTGGCTTCGCTCAGAAACCGTTTCCTGGGTACGGTAGCAGAGGTCAACCGGTTAGCCAAGAAACGATTTCTGAGGATCTATGAACTCCATCGAGAGCCACTTTTCGAACCCGGTCCTCGCTTTCGACGTGCCCGATCCCGACGTCATCGCGTTGTCCGCAGGCGGGTACGCGATGGTCGCGTCGAGTTTCGACCGACGGCCCGGTCTTCCCCTCTGGCACTCGAACGATCTTGTCCGCTGGACCCCCGTAGGCTTTGCCGGCGGTCACGCCGAGATGCTCCATCCGAGCGGCGGAGTCTGGGCGCCGGCGATCCGCGAACGGGATGGTCGGCTCTATATAACCTGGGCAGACCCCGACCGAGGGGTGTTCGCAGTCGACGCGCCGGCAGTTGCCGGCCCCTGGTCGGCGCCGAGACGAGTGATCGCAGGACCCGGTCCGATCGATCCCTGCCCGTTCTGGGACGACGACGGGCGCGCGTGGATCATCCACGGCTGGGCTCGTTCGCGCGCAGGCTTCGCGAACCGCCTCGACCTCGTCGAAGTCGACCCAGGGCTCACCCACACGGTTGGATCGGGGCGGGTGACGATCGACGGCGACGGGATCGACGGGTGCACCGTTCTGGAGGGACCGAAGCTGTACCGGCGAGGTGCGCACTACTGGGTGTTCGCACCGGCAGGCGGAGTCGAGACCGGGTGGCAATATGCGTTCCGCTCAGACAGTCTCGCCGGCCCCTGGGAATCGAGGATCGTGCTCGAGCAGGGCGGCACCGAGGTGAACGGCCCACACCAGGGCGCGTGGGTCATCGGGGCTGCGGGCGAGGAGTGGTTCCTGCACTTCCAGCACACGCCACGGCACGGACGAATCCTCCACCTGCAGCCTCTCCGATGGGGGGAGGACGACTGGCCCTTGATCGGGACGGCCGTTGCGGGCGGACCCGCGGAGCCTGTGGCGACGTGGCCACATCCGACCGCTCGTCCGTCGACGGACGAGCCGGTCGTGACCGGGGCGATGATCGGCTGGCATGGTCGCCGCGCGGATCCAGCGACGATCGTCGAGCGCGAGGATGCCGGCGTCGTGCGCCTCCTGCCGGGCGGCCACTTGGCTCGCCCACTCGATGTCGACGCTCGACGGATCGCCGTCACCCTCCTCGAAGGCACAGGCGCGCTCCGCGTGTTCGGCGCCCAGGACCACGGCGTCCGCGTGGTCCCGAGCGCCCCCGCTCCCCTCGACGACATGCCCGGCACGCATGTCGTCGTCACACGACTGCCGGCCGAGCTCGCGGTGATCATCACACGTGAGATGGGCTCCTTCTCGGTTGACGGGCACGCCGTCGGTGAGCCGTTCACTCTCACCCCCGAGCAATGGGCCGGCATCGACGTAGCCATCGGCGCCGAGGGGACCACACCGGCCGTCTTCGACGTATCGACGATCGCGGAGACTGCTCGGGGCGTTGAGGACGCTCCGATGTCGATGACTTAGGCGCTGCGATCCACGGGGACGTCCGCCGTGAGCCGGGCGGCTGCGGTAGCCATGTGGACCGCCATAGCGGAAGCCGCAGAATCCTCGTCCTCCGCGATCACGGCGCGATGTACGGCATCGTGCTCGACGATGGCCGCACGCGCTGCAGCTTCGTCGTGAACAGCGCGATCTGCATACACCTGCAGCAGCGAGCGCACGACGTGGAGCAGATCCACCAGCGTGTCGTTGTGCGCCGCCGCAGCGAGCGCGCCGTGGAAGATCGCGTCCGCGCGGGCGAACGCCGCCAGGTCTTCGACCGTGGCGTTCATATGGTCGAGCGCGGCGCCGAGTTCAGCCCGCTCCGCCGCAGTCGCGCGTCGGGCGGCGAGCCGGGCGACATAGATCTCGAGGCCGGAACGCAGATCGAGCAAATCCTCGGTGCTCTTGGGACCGATGAGCAGTCCCCAGCGCAGCGTCTGTGGCAGCAAGTCACTGGCCGTCCCGCGCAGATAGGTGCCCGATCCTGGACGCACGTCGACGATGCCGAGGATCTCGAGCGCAGCCAATGCTTCGCGTACCGCGCTGCGGCCGACACCGAGCGTTGCCGCGAGCTGCCGTTCGGGCGGAAGGCGGGTGCCCGGGGCGATGGATCCCCCGGTGAACAGATCCATCAGTCGGCGCGACACCTCCGACACCGGCGTACCTGCGGGCAGTGCTCCCAGCGCCGCGGCGATCTCGTCGCTGCGGTCTCCGGGGTAGGCGGGCATGCAGACAACCTACAGCCAGGCCACCGCGAAACCGTCGACGTCCCTGCACACGCGGCAGCCAGCATCCGTGACTCCCACCACTTGCAATTGGTCAACCGGTTTGACACAATCGGTGCGGCGATCAGCGCCACTGCACCGATCCGAGCGAGGAGCCGCGATGACGCGACTGTGGAACGAGCCCGCGGACTTCGCGGACGAGATGATCGACGGCTTCGTGGCGGCCAACGAGCGCTACGTGCGCCGGGTGCCGGGTGGCGTGGTGCGGTCGACGGTGTCGCCGGCGGGCCAGGTCGCCGTCGTCGTGGGCGGTGGCTCGGGCCACTACCCCGCGTTCGGCGGGCTGGTCGGTCCCGGGCTCGCGCATGGCGCGGCGATGGGCAACCTGTTCGCCTCACCGTCGACGCAACAGGTGCTCGCGGTCGCGAAGGCCGCCGACAACGGTGGCGGCGTGTTCTTCAGTTACGGCAACTACGCCGGCGATGTGCTCAACTTCGACGCCGCGCAGGAGCGCCTGCGCGGCGAGGGCATCCCGTGCGAGACCGTGACCGTCACCGACGACATCTTCAGCGCGACGCCCGACGAGAAGCACAGGCGCCGCGGTATCGCGGGCGACCTCACGGTGTTCCGCATCGCCGCGGCCGCAGCCGAATCGGGTGCCGATCTCGCCGAGGTGACGCGCCTCGCCCGCCTCGCCAACGAGCGCACCCGCTCGTTCGGCGTCGCGTTCACCGGGTGCACGCTGCCCGGCGCCGAGCGACCGCTGTTCAGCGTCCCCGAGGGGCGCATGGCGATCGGGCTCGGGATCCACGGCGAACCCGGCATCGACGAGACCGGCATCCCGACGGCCGACGGCCTGGCGGAGTTGCTGGTCGGCAAGCTGCTGGCCGAGGTTCCTGAGGGGGTCGACGCGGTCCGGGGGGCCCGCGTCGTCCCGATCCTCAACGGGCTCGGCTCGCTGAAGTACGAGGAGATGTTCGTCGTCTACCGGCGCATCGCGCAACTGCTCGACAGCGCAGGCGTCGAGCTCGTCGACCCACACGTGGGCGAGTACTGCACGAGCTTCGACATGGCGGGCACCTCGCTCACGCTGTTCTGGCTTGACGCCGAGCTCGAGGCGCTGTGGACGTCTCCGGTCGACACGCCCGCGTACCGGCGCGGCTCCGTCGCACCCCAGCAGCGGACGGATGCCGCCACCACCGCGGCCACCGTCGCCGAGGCGATCGAGCCCGGCGACGAGGCATCCCGTGCCGCCGCGCAGACGGTGCTCGCCGCGGTGCGCACGATCGCGGACACGGTGGACACGCACGTCGACGAGCTCGGCAGGATCGATGCGATCGCGGGCGACGGTGACCACGGCATCGGCATGCAGCGCGGCTCGCACGCGGCTGTCGTCGCCGCGACCGCCGCGGTCGCGGCCGGCGCAGGCGCCCGCACGACGCTGGAACGCGCGGCCGACGCGTGGTCCGACAAGGCCGGCGGCACGTCGGGCGCCCTGTGGGGCGTCATCCTCAACGCCGTCGCGGCACGACTCGGCGACGAGGGCGTGCCCGCCGCGACCGCCGTGACCGCGGGCGTCCGCGCCGGGGCGCAGGGCGTCATGGAGTACGGCAAAGCCGAACTCGGCGACAAGACCATGGTCGACGCGCTCGTGCCGTTCGCCGCGACGCTGACGCAGGGCGTCGACGGCGGCAGCGGCCTCGTCGGAGCGTGGCGCGCGGCCGCCGTCGCGGCGACCGACGCCGCCGCCGCGACCGCCGATCTGCTCCCCCGCATGGGCCGCGCTCGCACGCACGGCCAGAACAGCGTGGGCACCCCCGACCCCGGCGCGTTCTCGCTCGCGCTCATCGTGACCGCGGTCGGAGAGACCCTCGCAGCCCGCAACCCGCAGAAGGAGACCGCACATGTCGACTGAGAACCCGCAGCCGCTGCGAATCGTGATCGGCGCCGACGACGCCGGCTTCGACTACAAGGAGATCCTCAAGAAGGACCTCGAGCACAACCCCGGAGTCGAGGTCGTGTTCGACGTGGGCGTGGACGCCGACGGCCACACCCCGTACCCGAAGGTCGCGATCGAGGCCGCCCAGCGCGTCGCCGCAGGCGACGCCGATCGGGCCCTGTTGATCTGCGGCACCGGCCTGGGCGTCGCGATCGCAGCGAACAAGGTGCCCGGCATCCGTGCCGTCACGGCGCACGACTCGTTCTCGGTGGAGCGCGGCGTGCTGTCCAACAACGCGCAGGTGCTCACCATGGGCCAGCGCGTCGTCGGCATCGAGCTGGCCCGCCGCCTGGTGCGCGAGTGGCTGACCTACCGCTTCGACACTTCGTCGGCCTCGGCCGACAAGGTCGCCGTCATCGACGAGTTCGAGACCACGGGCAGCTGCTGATGTCACAGGTCACGGTGGGGGTGAGCCTGAAGACGTACTTCGGGCACGAGCGGGCGCGGGCATGGTTCCGCGACCTCGCGCCGCGCGCGGCCGCGCACCCCGCCGTGGCATCGGGCGCGATGCGACTTTTCGTGATCCCGACGTACCTGCAGATCCCCGCCGCGCTCGACGCGTTCGCGGGGACACGGGTGCTCGTCGGTGCACAGGATGTGTCGCAGCACGAGCCCGGCGCCTACACCGGTGAGGTCACCGCCGCCGAGCTCGCCGAGATCGGCGTCACTGTGGCCGAGATCGGCCACGCCGAACGCCGCCGCCTGTTCGGCGAGACCGACGCCGTCACCGCCGCGAAGGCCGCGGCCGCACTGTCCCACGGCCTGACCCCGGTGCTCTGCATCGGCGAGACCTCACGAATGGACCCGGTGGATGCCGCGACCGCAACGATCTCGCAGCTGAAGGCCGACCTCGAAGGCGTCCCCGCCGGGCCGGTCATCGTCGCCTATGAGCCGGTGTGGGCGATCGGCGCCCCCGAGCCCGCCCCGGGCACGCACATCTCCACCGTGTCGCGCGCGCTCCGTGCCACGCTCGACGCCGACTCGACGCGCGCCGGCAGCGTCGTGATCTACGGCGGCTCTGCCGGCCCAGGCCTGCTCACCCACCTGGGCGACAGCGTCGACGGCCTGTTCCTCGGCCGGTTCGCCCACGACCCCGACGCCCTGGTCGCAGTCCTCGACGAGGCACACGCGCTCAGTGCGGCTCGCGAGGTCGGCGCGTGATCGGCCTCGGCACCTACGCGTTCTTCTGGCAGCACTCCGACCTCGTGCCGGCACAGCTTGGGGGGCCGATGTCGCTCATCGGCGCGTTCGAGGCGACGAAGGCCTTGGGCGTCGATCTGTTCCAGATCTGCGACTACGCGCCGCTGGAGGCCATGGACGCGCGCGAGCTCGAGGACGCCGCCGCCGCGGCGCGTGATCTCGGCCTCACGATCGAGCTCGGCACGAAAGGCATCGAGCCCGCGCGGCTCGCCCGCTTCCTCGACCTCGCCGACGTCTTCGACGCGACGCTCGTGCGCAGCATGCTGTACTCCCCCGAGAACCGGCCGACGCTCGCCCAGGCCGAGGAATGGCTGCGCGCCGCGCTGCCTGCGTACGAGGCATCCGGAGTCGATCTCGCCCTCGAGACCTACGAGCAGGTCGCGACCGCCGACCTCGTCGTGCTGATCGAACGGATCGGCAGCGAGCGGCTGGGCGTGTGCCTGGACCCCGCCAATGTCGTGGCACGACTAGAACTGCCCCGGGACTGCGTGGAGCGCACCGCACCGTTCGTCAAGAACGTCCACGTCAAGGACTTCGCGTTCGCCCGTCAGCCCGGCTGGGTGGGCTTCACGTACGGCGGCGCCGCCATGGGCGAAGGCCTGCACGACTACCCGCACCTGCTCGACACCGTGCGCCCGCGCGAACGCGGCGTCAACGAGATCGTCGAGCACTGGCTCTCTTGGCAGGGAGACGCCGAGACCACCATCCGCACGGAGCGGGACTGGACCCGCACCACCATCGAATACCTGAGGAGCCACTCATGAGCACCACTACCGAGACCTACAAGATCGCCGTCGTCGGCGCGGGCGGCAAGATGGGCATGCGCGTGTCGAACAACCTCGTCAAGACCGACCATCAGGTTGCATACGTCGAGAACTCGCCCGCGGGCCGGCAGCGCACGATCGACGCCGGCCGGGAGCTGACGGATGCCGCCACCGCCGTCGCGGACGCCGACATCGTCGTGCTGGCAGTGCCCGATCTCGCCCTGCAGTCGGTGACCGCCGAGCTCGTCCCTCAGCTGCGCCCGGGCGCGATCGTGCTGACGCTCGACCCGGCCGCGGCGTATGCGGGCCTGCTCACCACGCGGGAGGACGTCATCCAGGCCGTCGCGCACCCCTGCCACCCGTCGATCTTCCTGCAGCGCCAGTCGCCCGAGGAGTGGGCCGATACGTTCGGCGGCATCGCCGCCCCGCAGGACGCCATCGCCGCCGTCGAGTCCGACGACCCCGCCAAGAAGGCGATCGTCGAAGCCACCGTCCGGGCCATCTACGCGCCGGTGATCGATGTGCACTGGGTCACCGTCAAGCAGCTCGCGCAGCTCGAGCCGACCCTGGTCGAGACCGTCGCCTGCATGATCGGCGCACTCCTGAACGAGGCCCTGCACGAGACGGTGAACACCATGGGCGTTCCCGAGGCGGCGGCCCGCAGCATCCTCTACGGTCACACGCAGGTGGCTCTGGCCAACGGCCTGCGCGGCGACAACCCGTTCTCGGACGCGTGCCTCATCGCCATGGACTACGGCCGCGAGAGCATCATCAAGGACGACTGGAAGAAGATCTTCCGCGACGACGAGCTCGACAAGAACCTCGCGCGGATGCTGCACCTCGACCACATCGAGCGCTGAGCAGCCCCGCGGCCGGAGGGAGAGAGCATGGGACAGCTCGAAGGCAAGACCGCGCTCGTGACGGGTGCGGCGCTGGGTATCGGCCTGGCCGTCGCGACGCGGTTCGCCCGTGAGGGCGCGCGCGTGATCCTCGCCGATCGCAACGGCGACGAGGCGGCGGCCGCGGCTGCCGGGATCGGCGAGAACGCCCGCGCGGTGACGATGGACATCTCGGACGAGGATGCCGTCGCCGCAGCATTCGCCGAGGTCGAGGCTGCGGGCTGGGCGCCCGACGTCGTGGTCGCCAACGCCGGCGTGCAGCTCTTCGGCCAGGACGCGCCGGCCGCCGACCTCGACCTCGACGTCTGGCGTCGGACGATCGACATCAACCTGACCGGGACGTTCCTGACGGTCAAGCACGCGGTGCGCTTGATGCTGCCGCGCGGTGGCGGCTCGATCATCCTCACGGGGAGTCCGACGGGCGTGAACGGCGAGGGCAAGGACTTCACCGCCTACAGCGCATCGAAGGCCGGCATCCACGGACTCGGGCGCACCGTCGCCGCGGCCTACGCCGACCGCGGCATCCGCGTGAACACGGTGCAGCCCGCGTACACCGAGACACCGCTCGTCGCCGCGATCAGCGAGGACCCCGAGTCGCGCGCGGCGATCATCGGGCGCATCCCGCTCGGCCGCGCAGGGACGCCGGACGACGTCGCGGGCATCATGGTGTACCTCGCGAGCGACGACGGCGCGTTCGCGACCGGAGCGCTGTTCGCGGTCGACGGAGGCATGACGACGATCTGACACCCGGTCCCGTTCCCCCAGCCCTCCGGTTCGTTCGTCGTATATGCACACCGGAGGGGCGGAAACACGGACATACACGACGAACGAACCCGAGGGTGAGGCGAGGATGGAGCGCATGACCGAGGCATGGCATGCGGACGAGGCGACGTCGTGGCGCAGCGGGCGCTGGTCGCTCGAGGTGCGCGGCGACGAACTCGCCGACCTCGCCTGCGGCGGTCGCGTCGTGCTGCGGTCGGTGCGCGCCGTCGTGCGCGACCGCAACTGGGACACCGCCGGCCTCGTCGTGGACCGCGTGGATGCCTCCGACCTCGCGCTCACGCTGCACGTCCACTCCAGCGGCCTGGGCGCCGACCTGCGTGGTGTCGTGCGTGCCGAGACCCGCGGCGGCGGGCGGCTGCGGGTGACCGCCGACCTCGAGTCCGCCACCGCGTTCGAGACCAACCGCACGGGACTGGTCGTGCTGCACCCGCCGGCCCTCGCCGGGTCGGTGATGCAGGTGACGCACGCGGACGGGCGGGCCGAGGCATCCACTTTTCCGTCTCGCATCAGCCCCCATCAGCCGGCCGCCGACATCGCGGCGCTCTCGTGGTCGCACGACGGACTCGACGTCGACGTGCGCTTCGAGGGCGACGTGTTCGAGATGGA
>Ga0160446_100626_pt1 | contig 12787 bp, 9 predicted proteins | sample HID1973I_E1MG_FD_108200 | JGI IMG/M metagenome (GOLD analysis project Ga0160446, IMG submission 108200) | Enriched mosquito-associated microbial communities from UW Madison campus, WI, USA - HID1973I_E1 MG | ecosystem: Host-associated > Arthropoda: Insects > Digestive system > Unclassified ... | reverse complement strand
GAGGAACACCTGCAGCCATTTGGTCACGGTGGGCAGGTCGTACGCGTAGCGGTCCTCGTCGGGGAACCCGGGAGGCCACGCGCCGGCTGCGGCGTCGCGCCACGCGTGCTCGGCGAGGTAGGCGATCTTCGAGGGCCGGAAGCCGTAGCGCAGGATGTGGAAGAGCGCGAAGTCGTGGAGCGCGTACGGGCCGATGCGGTCCTCGGTGGACTGCATCTTGCCGTCCTGGCCGGCCGGCACGAGCTCGGGCGAGATCTCGGTGTCGAGCACCGACTGCAGCACCGCCGCCTCGGCCTCATCGACGCCCTCGCCCTGCGCGATCACCCAGCGGATGACGTGCTGGATGAGGGTCTTGGGCACGCCGGCGTTGACGGCGTAGTGGCTCATCTGGTCGCCGACGCCGTAGGTCGCCCAGCCGAGCGCGAGCTCGGACAGGTCGGACGTGCCGATGACCATGCCGCCGTGGTGGTTCGCGAGACGGAACAGGTAGTCGGTGCGAAGGCCCGCCTGCACGTTCTCGAACGTCACGTCGTGCACGGGCTCGCCGTCCGCGAACGGGTGGCCGAGGCGCTCCAGCATCTCGCTCGCGGCGGGACGGATGTCGATCGTCTCGATCGACGCCCCGACGGATTCGGCGAGGGCGATCGCGTTCGACTTGGTGTGGTCGCTCGTCGCGAATCCGGGCATCGTGTAGGCGAGGATGTCGCTGCGCGGGCGGCCCATGCGGTCCATCGCGCGGGCGACCACGAGCAGCGCGTGCGTAGAGTCGAGGCCGCCGCTCACGCCGATGACGGGCTTCGGGTCGCCGATCGCGCGCATGCGCTGCACGAGCCCCGACACCTGGATGTTGAACGCCTCGTAGCAGTCCTGCGCGAGCCGCGCGGGGTCGTCGGGCACGAAGGGGAAACGGTCGAGCGTGCGCAGCAGCCCCACGTCGGTGCGCGGCGGGTCGAGCCGGAAGTGGACGGTGCGGAAGGCGGCATCCGCACCGGTCGTGCGTCGGTTGTCGTCGAACGTTCCCTGGCGCAGGCGGTCCTGACGCAGACGGTCGAGGTCGACGTCGGCGATCGAGCGGCGCGGCCCGTCCGGGAAGCGCTCCGTCTCGGCCAGCAGAGCGCCGCCCTCGTAGATCATGGTCTGGCCGTCCCACGAGACGTCGTTCGTGGACTCGCCGGTGCCCGCCGCCGCGTACGCGTACGCGGCGAGGCAGCGCAGCGACTGAGACTGCACGAGGTCCTTGCGGTCCTCGGCGCGGGCGATCGTGATGGGGCTGCCGCTGAGGTTGAGCAGGACCGTGGCTCCGGCCAGCGCCGCGCGCGACGACGGCGGGATCGGCACCCAGACGTCCTCGCAGATCTCGGCGTGCACCACGAGGCCCGGCACGTCGAGCGACTCGAACAGCAGGTCGGGTCCGAAGGGCGCCTCGAGCTCGCCCACCCGGATGTCCTGCCCGTCCTGGTCGTCGCCCGGCGCGTACCAGCGGCGCTCGTAGAACTCGCGATACGTCGGCAGGTACGACTTCGGGGCGACGCCCAGCAGCTCGCCGCGGTGGATCACGACGGCGCAGTTGTAGAGCCGGTTGCGGTGGCGCAGCGGCGCGCCCACGACGAGCACCGGAAGAAGATCGACGGATGCCTCGACCAGGCGTGCGATCGCGTGCTCGACGGCGTCGAGCACGGGGTCCTGCATCACGAGGTCGTCGATCGCGTAGCCGGTGAGACACAGCTCCGGGAAGACGGCGACGGCGACGGCGTCCGCGTCGCACGCGCGCGCACTGTCGAGCACGGCCTCGGCGTTCGTTGCCGGGTCGGCGATCGAGACCGGGATCGTGCATGCCGCGACGCGGGCGAACCCGTGCCGGTACGCGCTCTCGAAGGGCAGGCTCATGCCCCCAGTCTGGCAGGTGGGGGCGACGTCGCGCCCGGCCGGAGGGCGGTGCCGGCTTGTCGGATGCCGCGGCTACTGTCGATGTGGGCCTACGCGCCCCGAGGCTCCGCGCAGCGCGAAGCGATGCGTGGAGAGGGCGTGGGGAGAAGGGGAGGGCATGCGTTACATCGAAGGCGAAGGCCGGATCGTCTGGAGTGCGAGCGACCTCAAGGCCGCGGCAGAGTGCGAGTTCGCGTGGCTGCGCGCGATCGACGCACGGCTGGGTCGGGTCGCGGCGGTCGAAGAGCCCGAGGATCTGACGCTCGCACGCGCCGGCCGTCTCGGCACGGTGCACGAGCGGCGCGTGCTGGAGGACTACATCGCCCGGTACGGCGATCGCGTGGTCGAGATCCCCGAGACCCGGTCGACGGATGCCGCGGCCCTGGCGGACGCGGTGGCCAGGACAAACGCGGCCCTGGCGTCGGACGCCGAAGTCGTCTATCAGGCCGCCTTCGCGACGGAGTCGTTCGTCGGATTCGCCGACTTCCTGGTCAGGGACCCGTCGACGGGCTCCGGGGCCGGTCGCTGGCTCGTGCAAGACACGAAGCTCGCCCGCCATGCCCGCGTCACCGCCCTCATGCAGCTCGCCGCCTACGTCCACCAGCTCGACCGGCTGGGGGTCCCGCGCTCGGACCGCGTGCAGCTGCTGCTCGGCGACGGCAGCGTCAGCGAGCACGAGGTCGACGACCTGCTTCCGGTCTTCGAGCTGCGCCGCGAACGGCTGGCGGCGCTCGTCGCCGATCGCCGCCTCGACCTCGGTGCGGCCGGTGAGCCGATCGCGTGGGGCGACCCGCGCGGTGAACTCGGCGTCATGGCGTGCGGGCGTTGCGCGACGTGCGACGCAGAGGTCGTGGCATCCCGTGATCTCCTCCTCGTGGCGGGGATGCGTCCCGTGCAGCGGGAGCGACTGCGCGACGGCGGCGTCGGGACCATCGAGCAGCTCGCCGAGGCGCCGCACGCCCCCGTGGGCATGAATCCCGACGTGTTCGCATCGCTGCGCACGCAGGCGCGGCTGCAGCTGCTGAGTCCTGCCGGCACCCCGCCGCTGATCGCGCCGAAGCACACGGTCGAGACCGTCGAGGCCGTCGTGCTGGGCGGCGAAGGCGGCGTCGCCGTCGCGGTCGCCGAGGCGGCGCCGGCCGCCCCGCCGATGCCCGTGTACGAGGTGGTGGCGCCGAAGGCGCTGGGGGCGCTGCCGCGTCCCGACCACGGCGACCTGTTCTTCGACTTCGAGGGCGATCCGCTGTACACCGAGCCGCCGGTGCCCGGCGAGCCCACGCAATGGGGCATCGACTACCTGTTCGGCTGGGTCGACACCCGCGAGCAGTACACGCCGCTGTGGGCGCACAGCTTCGCCGACGAGAAGCGGGCGCTGGAGGTCTTCCTCGACCTCGTCAACCTGCGTCGTCAGCAGTTCCCCGGCATGCACATCTACCACTACGCGCCCTACGAGCCGACGCACCTGCTGGCGATGGCCGCACGCCACGGGGTGCGCGAGGCCGACGTCGACCGGCTCCTGCGCGACGGCGTGTTCGTCGACCTGTATCCGATCGTGCGTCGCGCGCTGCGGGTCGGCTCGCGCTCGTACTCCATCAAGAAGCTCGAGCCGCTGTACATGGGCGACGAGGTGCGCACCAGCGACGTGCAGAAGGGCGACGACTCGATCGTGCGGTACGTCGAGGCGCGCGCGTTGCAGTCCGACGGCGACGAGGCGGCGGCCGGCCTGGTGCTCGACGATCTCGCCGACTACAACCGCTACGACTGCGTGTCGACACGCCGCCTGCGCGACTGGCTGGTCGACCGGGCGCGCGAGGCCGACCTGCGTCCCTCGGTCGATCCCGAGCCCGACGAGCGGGCCTACGAGCCGTCACCGCGTGCGGCGATGCTCGACAAGCTCGCCCAGGAGCACCCCGTGGACTCCGACGCGGGGAGGTCGCTCCGCCTCGGCGCGGCGGCGATCGACTACTACCCGCGTGAGTCGAAGTCGTTCTGGGCCACCCACTTCCTGCGGCTGCGCGAACCCGTCTCGCTGTGGGACGAGAACCGCGACGTCGTCGTGGTCGACCACGCCCGCAGCGCGGTCCGCGAGGACTGGCACTTCTCCGACAGCGGTCGCGGCGGCGAACGCCGTGTCGTCGAGATCCGCGGCGACCTCGCACCGGGCACGCGGCTGAGCGAGGGCACGAACCCGTTCGCGCTGTACGAGCTGCCCGCCCCGTACCCGTTCGAGGCCCGCGCGCGGTGGATGCACTCCTACCGCTCGGTGACGGTGCTCGAGGTGCTCGACGACGGCGCCGTCATCGAAGAGACGGCGGTCGACGGCATCACGTGGAGCGAGCTGCCGGTGGCGCTCACCCCGCAGGCTCCGCCCAGCGCGGGCAACCAGCAGTCTGCGATCGACGCGTGGGCGGATGCCGTCATCGCGGCCTCGCCGGAGCTGCCGGCCGATCCGGCGACCGACATCCTGTGCCGTCGCGCTCCGCGCACCCTCACGGGCACGCTGCCGGACGCCGGCGACGACGTGGTCGATGCCATCGAGCGCGCCGTACGAGACCTCGATCGCAGCTACCTCGCGGTGCAGGGCCCTCCCGGCACGGGCAAGACGTACGTCGGCTCGCACGTCATCGCACGGCTCGTCCGCGATCACGGGTACAAGGTCGGTGTCGTCGCCCAGGGGCACGCGACGGTCGAACAGCTGCTCGAGCGCGTCATCGCGGCAGGCGTTCCCGCGCCGCAGGTCGGCAAGGCCCCGAAGGACGCCGCGGCCGCCCACAGTTTCACCGTGCTGCCCAAGAACGGCGTCGCTGCCTTCACCGCCGAGCACGAGCGCGAGGGCTACGTGATCGGCGGCACCGCCTGGGACTTCAGCCATGAGGGCCGCGTGCCGCGCGGCAGCCTCGACCTGCTCGTCGTCGACGAGGCCGGGCAGTTCTCGCTCGCCTCGACGATCGCCGTCTCGCTCGCCGCGCCGCGGCTGCTGCTGCTCGGCGACCCGCAGCAGCTGCCGCAGGTCAGCCAGGGCACGCACCCCGCGCCCGTCGACACGTCGGCGCTCGGCTGGGTCATGGACGGCGCCGACGTGATCCCGCACGAGTTCGGGTACTTCCTCGCGCAGACCCGGCGCATGCGGCCCGAGGTCGCCGCGACGGTCTCGACGCTGTCATACCGCGGCGAGCTCGAGGCGCACCCGTCGACGGCGCTGCGCCGGATCGACGGCATCCAGCCCGGTCTCGTGCCGGTCCCGATGCGCCACCACGGCAACGCGACCCAGTCCCGCGAAGAGGCCGCCGAGGTCGCGCGGATCGTCGGCGATCTGATCGGGCGGGCGTGGACCGATGCCACGACCGACGACGCCGACGGCGTGTCCGTCGCCGCGGTTCCGCGTCCGCTCGAACAGCGCGACCTCATCGTCGTGACGCCGTACAACGCCCAGCAGGTCGCCGTCGAGGAGGCGCTCGCGGCGGCGGGCTTCGGCGACGTCCCGGTGGGGACGGTCGACAAGTTCCAGGGCAAGGAGGCCGCGGTCGCCATCGTGTCGCTGGCGGCCTCGAGTGGTCGGGATGCACCGCGCGGGCTGGAGTTCCTGCTGCTGCGCAATCGCCTCAACGTCGCGATCTCGCGGGCGATGCACACCGCGTACGTGGTCTACTCGCCGGGTCTGCTCGACGACCTGCCGTACACGCCGGAGGGCGTCGCCCGGCTGAGCGGATTCGCCCGGCTCGTCGGACGCGGCTGAGCGGCATCCTCGTTAGACTCGCGCACACCGGCAGAAGGAGCCCGCATGGCCGAGGATGCACCCCGCCAGTTCGAGATCGATCTGCCGCCTGAGCTCATCGGCGGTGCCTACGCCGACTTCGCGAACGTGTGGCATACGCCCACCGTGTTCGTGATGGACTTCCTGACGCTCGCGCAGCCGCCACGGGAAGAGACGGATGCTGAGACCGGGCAGCGTCACACCGTCGTGCCGGCGCGCGTCGTGAGTCGCATCCGCATACCCCCGGAGCAGGTGTTCGAGCTCGCGAAGGCCCTCACCCAGCAGCTGGAGTTCTGGGAGCGCGAAACCGGCCGTCGCAACCCGCAGGAGCCCCAGCTGGGCGACTGACCCGGGCCTCGCGCGTCGACGGACGACCGTTGCCGCGCATCGCGTTGTGCGCGATGCGTGCCTCGTGCGCGGCGCCTGCCCCCTGGTTACCGTCTCGCCGACGCGGCGGCGCGGTGGCGCCGTGGCGCGACGGGCACGACGGCGGGCGCGGTGCCGGGAGTGTTGAGCGGCGTGGTGGATGCCGGTGGCCGGTCGGCTGTCGAGACCGGGGATCTGCTCGTCGAGGCAGGGGATTTCGGTCGAGACCGGGGGCGATGCCCTCGGTTTCGTGCAGAATCCCCGGTCTCGCCGTCGCGGGGGCGTAGTGGCGGGCGCGGCACCGGGCGCGGCGCCGGGAGTATCGAGCGCGGGGGTGGATGCCGGTGGCCGGTTCGGCCGTCGAGACCGGGGATCTGCTCGTCGAGGCAGGGGATTTCGGTCGAGACCGGGGGCGATGCCCTCGGTCTCGCGCAGAATCCCCGGTCTCGGCGTTGCCCCCGCCCCCGCCCCCGCCCCGGGCCCCACCCCCGCCCCCGGCCACGGTCACGACCGCGCGGTGGCGGGCGCTCAGACGGTGCCGTAGAGGCGGTCGCCGGCGTCGCCGAGGCCGGGCACGATGTAGCCCTTCTCGTTGAGGCGTTCGTCGAGCGCCCCGAGCACGAGGGTGACGTCGCGGCCGGCGACCTGCTTCTCGATCGCGGCGACGCCCTCGGGGGCGCCGAGGATGCAGATGGCGGTGACGTCCTGCGCACCGCGCGCGAAGAGGAACTCGATCGCCGCTCCGAGCGATCCGCCGGTCGCGAGCATCGGATCGAGCACGAAGCACTGGCGATCGCTGAGGTCGTCGGGCAGGCGCTCGGCGTAGGTCGAAGGCTCCAGCGTCTCGTGGTCGCGCACCATGCCCAGGAATCCGACCTCGGCGGTCGGGATGAGCTTCACCATGCCTTCGAGCATGCCGAGGCCCGCGCGCAGGATCGGCACGACGAGCGGGCGCGGCTCGTCGATGCGCACGCCGGTGGTGGTGGTGACCGGCGTCTGGATCTCGATCGGCGCGACACGCACATTGCGGGTCGCTTCGTAGGCGAGCAGCGTCACGAGCTCTTCAGTGAGCTGACGGAACACCGGCGACGGCGTGCGCTGGTCGCGCAGCACCGTGAGCTTGTGGGTGATGAGAGGGTGGTCGGCGACGTGCAGGCGCATATGCCCAGGCTACTGGGCGGGCCGGTCGTCGCCCAGATCAGGCGATTCGGCGGATTCAGGACGTCTGCCGCGAAATCGTCCTGCGTCGGCCGAATCGCCTGATCCGGGTCGCGCGGGCACTCCGACGAACCGGGGCCTGACGGCTACGCTCGTGGGGTGCACGTCGACCCCGCCGATCTCGCCGCGATGGACCGAGCGCTGCAGCTCGCCGCGCGGGCCGGCGCGTCCGGCGACGTCCCGGTCGGGGCGGTGGTGATGGATGCCGGCGGCCGGGTGATCGGCGAAGGGCTGAACCTCCGCGAACGAGACCACGACCCGACGGCGCACGCCGAGGTGGTCGCGCTGCGCGCGGCTGCGGCCGAGCGCGGGGACTGGAATCTCGACGGCTGCACCCTCGTGGTGACCCTGGAGCCGTGCCTCATGTGCGCGGGGGCCGTGCTGCAGTCCCGCGTCTCACGACTCGTGTTCGGGGCGTGGGACGACAAGGCCGGCGCCGCGGGATCGGTGTACGACGTCGTCCGCGACCGTCGGCTGCCGTACCGTGCCGAGGTCGTGGCCGGCGTGCGGGAGGCCGAGGCATCCACACTTCTTCGCGCGTTCTTCGACGCCCGCCGCTGACTAGCGGGGCAGGTGCGGAAGCACCTCGGCGCCGAGGTACTCGACGTGCGACACGTCCTGCAGGTCCATCAGCTGGAAGTACACGCGCTGCGCGCCGAGCGCCACCAGGCGCTCGACCTTCGCGACGATCTCGTCACGGCCGCCCACGATGTTCACGTCGCCGCGCACCTCGTCGACGGTGCGACCGATGTTCGCCGCGCGGCGGTCGAGTTCGGTCGCGGATGCCGCGGCCAGCGTCGGCAGGGCGACCGAGAGCTTCAGCGACCCGGGGTCACGGCCGACGCGTTCGCACGCGGCGTGGACGCCCGCGAACTTCTCGGCGATCACCTGCTCGGGCTGGAAGCCGATGTTGAACTCCGTCGCGAACCGCGCGGCGAGCTCGGGCGTGCGCTTCGGGCCGCCGCCGCCGACGATGACGGGCACGCGTTCCTGGACGGGTTTGGGCAGAGCCGGGGCATCCGTCAGCTCGTAGTGGGCGCCGGCGAAGCTGTACGACGAGCCGGGCGGGGTCGACCACAGGCCGGTGACGATCTGCAGCTGCTCTTCGAGGAGGTCGAACCTCTTGGCCGGGAACGGGATGCCGTATGCCCGGTGCTCGCGCTCGAACCAGCCCGTGCCGAGCCCGAGTTCGGCGCGTCCGCCCGACATCGCGTCGACCTGTGCGACCTGGATCGCGAGGAGGCCCGGCACGCGGTAGGTGACCGACGACACCAGTGTGCCCAGGCGGATGCGGGAGGTCTCGCGGGCGAGGCCCGCCAGAGTGGTCCACGCATCGGTCGGCCCGGGCGCGCCCGTGCCGTCGCCCATGTGCAGGTAGTGGTCGGAGCGGAAGAACCCGTCGAAGCCGAGGCGTTCGGCGGCCTGTGCGAACGCGAGCTGGTCGTCGTAGCTCGCCCCCTGCTGCGGCTCGGTGAAGACGCAGTACTCCATCGCGACGCGCCCTCTCAGTCGGCGGACTTGATGACGAACTCGGACGTCGGCGGCGCCGGATCGTCGCCCGGCCGGTATATGTCGGGCTCGAAGTAGATGACGCGGGCTGCGGGCACGGCCTCGCGCACGCGCGCCTCGACCCTGTCGATGTCGGCGGCGACGTGCGCGAGCGGCGCATCCGACGCGAAGCCGAGCTTGGCGGCGACGAGCAGCTCGTCGGGCCCGAGGTAGAGGGTCTTGATGTGGATGAGCTTCTCGACCTCGGGGCCGGCGGCGATGGCGTCCACGATGCGGTCGTGGTCGGCATCCGTCGCCCCTTCGCCCACCAGGAGGCTCTTCGTCTCGACGCCGAGGACGATCGCGATCAGGATCAGCAGCGTGCCGATCATCAACGTGCCGAGCGCGTCGAAGAGCGAGTTGCCGGTGATGACGGTGAGGCCCACGCCGAGCAGCGCGAACATCAGACCCGTGAGGGCGCCGATGTCTTCCAGCAGCACGACGGGCAGTTCGGGCGCCTTCGCGCGGCGGATGAACGCCACCCACGACTGCCCCTTCGGGCGGACGTGGTTGCTCTCCTTGACCGCGGTGCGCAGCGAGAACGACTCCAGGCCGATCGAGACGAGCAGCACCACGATGGGCAGCCACCACCACTTCTCGTCCAGCGCGTGCGGGTGGGTGATCTTCTCGACGCCCTCGTAGATCGCGAACAGGCCGCCGACCGAGAACAGGATGATCGACACGACGAACGCGTACACGTAGCGCTCACGGCCGTAGCCGAACGGGTGCTCGCGGTCGGCCGCCTTCTTGGCGCGGCGGCCGCCCAGCATCAGCAGGAGCTGGTTGCAGGAGTCGGCGACCGAGTGGATCGCCTCGGCGAGCATCGACGCCGACCCTGACAGGAACCACGCGACGAACTTCGCCAGGGCGATGCCCATGTTCGCCAGGAACGCCGCGAGGATCGCCTTGCCGCCGCCGGAAGCACTCATGCCGACGAGTCTACGGATGCCAGGACCCCGGCTCGTACGCGTGTCGGGGCCCCGCGCGCCGACGTCGTCTCAGTCCGACGAGCGCAGGATGATCGCCTCGGTCGGGGGAGCGGGGTCGTGCGGATGCCCGACGTACCCGATCCCCTCCAGCAGCGCGTGACGGAACTCGGCGGGACGCTCCAGGTGCGGCGAGTGACCGACGCCTTCGAGGCTGACTTCGGCGACCTCGCCGCCCGCGGCGGCGTACCGGCCGAGCACGTCGCGGGTCTGCGACACCATCTCCTGCGCCGGGGCGACGTCGTCGCCGGGCCAGCCGGGGATCACGCCCAGCTTGCCGAGGTTGTTGAGGTCGTAGAACGAGGAGTCCGACACGATCGCGTCGGCGGTGCCGTGGATCCACAGGATCGGGGGCTTGGGGTCGAGGTCGACGATGCCCGACACGTCGAAGTGCCCCGGTGTCATCGTGTTGAGAACGCCGAGCCCGCCCGCGCCGAAGCCGGGCCAGCTCTGGCTCGCGACCGAATCGCCGGGGTAGTTGCCGGTCGCCGTCGAGGTGCTGAGCATCGACTCGACCCACGCGTCCTCGTGCTCGGTGGTGTAGCCGGCGGCGACGTAGCCGGAGCGGAAGACGCTGCGCGGCGAGGTCGGCGCCTCATCGGTGGTGTCGTGGTCGATCAGCCGCTGCACGAAGTCGGGGTTGGCGCCGCCGGCCCCGCAGCCGGCGTCGTCGTCGGTGAGGCGGGAGCCGTCGCGGCGGGTGCCGCCGAAGCCGTACGGCGACACCGGCGACTGCAACGTCAGGCTCAGCACCGGGTGGTCGAGGGCGTACTGCATGACCACTCCGCCGCCCATCGACCACCCCACGAGGTGGGCGGTCTCGATGCCGAGCGCCTCCAGCGTCGCGCGCAGGTCGTCGCTGAAGTCGCGCACGCCGCGCGTCGCGTCGACGGGGGCGTTCTCGGTGTCGCCGAACCCGCGCAGGTCGACCGCGATGACGCGCAGGTCGGAGGGGAGGTCCTGCATCGTCTCCTGCCAGAACAGCGAGGACGACACGTTGCCGTGGATGAAGACCACGGTCCGCTCCGCCGGAGCCGCGGGATCGTCGCCCTCCCGCTCCAGCACGTTGACGGACAGGTGGGGCGTCTCCACAATGCGTGCGGTGATGCCGTCGAAGAGGGTCATGTCGGGTCTCCACGTCTCGCGGAAGCTCCTGCGCCCCGCACCCTCAGCGTAGACCGGGTGACCAGCTTTGTGAATCACCTTTCATGTTGCCGGATCGGGAGAAGTGGATGCCGCACCGCAGGCGGTGCGGCATCCACTTGTCACTCGCCCGTCGGCGACTGTCCGGTGTAGAACGCGAAGGTGTTGCCGGCTGCGCGTTCGGCGTCGGCCGGATCGGCTCCGGCGGATGCGTGGGCGGCGCCCCACGCGTCCGCGGCGCCGCGGTAGAAGGCGCGACCCTCGTCGGTGAAGGCCCAGGCCTCCGCCACTTCGGGGGAGGGCCCGCTGCCGCCGCTGAGATGCAGCGCCAGGCCGAGCAGGCCGCCGTCCCAGCCGACACCGGTGGCGCCCGGGCCGTACGTCTCCCAGAACCCCGGAGGCACGTCATCCGTGCGGGCCACGTGCTCCAGCTCGAGGCGCGTCGCGTCGTCGCCCTCGGACGTCAGGCGAACGGTGATCCAGGTCACGCCGCCGCCGTATTCCCACGTGGCCTTGTAGTGCGCGGCTCCGCGGTCGGGCGGTGCGCACTCCTGGATCTCGCCGCCCGCGTTGTTCTCGATCTGATAGCGGCCGCCGACGCGCAGATCGCCCGAGATCGGCTGGAACCATCGGGCGATCCGGGATGCCGTCGTGACGGCATCCCACACGTCGTCGATGGGCGACGGGTAGATCTGCGCGAGCGTCTGCACGTGCGCGGCGTACCCGTCGATGTCTTCGTCGGCGATCTCGCGCGTGACCGCGTCGAGCTGGCCCTGTACATCGACCATGTCAATCCTCCTGAGGTTCGGTCGTGTCCGGTTCATCGGTCTCGGCATCGTGCTCCCGCTCGGCGGTCAGCCGGCGTTCGCGCCGGCCCCGGGCGAGCTCCGTGGCGAGCGCATCCAGGTGCGGCTGCCAGAACCGCCGGAACGGGTCGAACCACGCCGCCGCGTCGGCGAGCGGCTCCGGCGCGATCGCGTACAGGCGACGGGTGCCCTCGGGGCGCACGGTCGCGAACCCCGACTCGCGCAGCACCCTCAGATGCTGCGAGACCGCGGGCTGTGAGATGCCGAACTCGCGCTGCACCTCGTCGCCGATCTCGCCGGCGCTCAGCTCGCCCTCCGCGAGGAGTTCGAGGATGCGCCGTCGGACCGGGTCTCCGAGGATGTCGAGCGCGTGCATGCCATCATCTTTGCGTGCCAACTTATATAAGTCAAGCCTGATTGAATGGATGCCGTCACGCCCGGCTCGTAGGATGACGCCATGGCTGAAGACACCGCGACCCTCCCGCCCATCGCGATCCTCGGAGCCGGCTCGATGGGCGGCGCGATCGCTCGCGGGCTGTCGCGATCGGGCCTGGCAGCCGGGGGAGTGACCACGACGAACCGCTCTCTCGTGCGGGCCGCCGAGCTCGACGGGCTGCCGGGCGTCACGAGCGTCGCGCTCGAGACGAAGCCGTCCGGCAACACGGACGCCGCAGCCGCGGCGGGCGTCGTGCTGGTCGGCGTCAAGCCTGCGATGGTCCCCGACCTGCTGCGCGAGATCGCCCCGGCCCTGCGCCCGGGCACCATCGTCGTGAGCCTCGCCGCCGGCGTCACGATCGAGACCTTCGAGCAGATTCTCGGCTCCGACGCCGTGGTGCTGCGCTCGATGCCGAACACGCCCGCCCTCGTCGGACGCGGCGTCACCGGTCTCGCCGCCGGCTCACGGGCCGACGCCGCCGCCGTCGGGACTGCGAGGCGGCTCTTCGAGACGGTCGGCACCGTCGTCGAGGTGCCCGAGTCGCAGATCGATGCGCTGTCGACGATCTCGGGCTCGGGTCCCGCCTACTTCTTCCTCGTCGTGG
>Ga0160446_100623_pt1 | contig 12872 bp, 6 predicted proteins | sample HID1973I_E1MG_FD_108200 | JGI IMG/M metagenome (GOLD analysis project Ga0160446, IMG submission 108200) | Enriched mosquito-associated microbial communities from UW Madison campus, WI, USA - HID1973I_E1 MG | ecosystem: Host-associated > Arthropoda: Insects > Digestive system > Unclassified ... | reverse complement strand
GTCACAGCTTTGCGCGTGTCTTTCGTGAGCTTTAGCGCTGCCCGTGCCGCGGCTTCCTTTGCCTGCAGCTCCGCAAGATGAGACTGGGGATTCGCAAATCCGACGTCGCCTCCTGCAGCGCGCATTGCATCAACGACTTCGCTAATCTCGCCTTGAAGGAGAACATCTTGATTTTCGTTTGCAAGATCGAGCAGGCGTTCTTTGACCGAACGCATCGCGTTGCCTGTTGCACGCGTCGCGACCAGGGCATTGTCCGCAATGGCTTGGCTCGGCGTACCTTCAAGCCCACTGTGACTCCAGCGTCGTGCAAGCTGGTAAGCAGCAGCTTCTGCGTCCTTGCGAGTGCGTTCTGCTTCAGCTAGTGCGCGCTCAGCGCCCTCGAGCGAACTTCGGTGATTGTCAAAATGCGATTTTGCCCAGTCCGCGGCATCGACAAATTGCATCAGTTGAACGCGGGACGTTTCCAGCGATGCGCGCTTCTCCGACAGGCGCTCATTTAAGATCTCGATGGATGTGCCTGCCATGCCCCGAGCCGTAAGTCGCTCGCTGCAGGATTTGTCCTCGGACAACAGCACGCTGACGCGCTGTGACGCATGTGCTTCACGGCCAACCAACATCTCAAGCTCCGCGACAATAGTGGCAAGCTGCTCGGCTCTAATGCCAGCCGTGGCATCAAGTTGCTCGAGCGAAGCTTGCACTTCTGCCAGTGCGGCTTGGGATCGTTGTTCGAGCGCCGTTGCAACTGCGTCGAGATCATCGTCCTTATCGACCCCTAGTTCAAGGGCCAGCGTGATACGTGCCGTCGATACAGCCTCGCGGCTAGCCCCCCAATTCTGCTCGCTTTTCAATAGCGAATCGATATCGCTTTGTAGTTTGTCAATTCTGGCCTTGAGAGGAGCCACGCCGGCGCGCAGCTCTTCGAGCTCAGCAGCGATTTTCGCGAGCCGATCGTCACTCGACAGCGCGGCTTCATCCGCAAGAAGCTTGAGTTTTCCTTGTGCGAATGGTGTTCGACATACTGGGCACTTAGTATCATCATCATGTAGATGGCTAGCGATTTCGGCGACCGCGGCGCTAATGGACGTAGCGTGGCGTTGTACTTCCGCTTGGCGGTCGACTGCTTCTCTGATCTGCTGCTCGAGTTGTTCGCTTTCCGACTTAAGCGGCACGATTGCCAGCTGAGCAATTGAGGCCGCCTGCTGCGCTGATTCCAGCGCACTTGTGTCTTTGGAGTGGGTTTTTTCGAGATCGCGTAATTTAGCAAGCGACTCGACGAGGGTATGTGCTCGCTGTGCGATGTATCGCGCCTGCACCACGTTGTTCGTAACCTCGGTGTGTTCTCGCGCGACTTGTTCTGCCGCAGCGAGATTGGCGCGACGTTCGGTGACGGTGGTAGTTGCGGTCGACAGTTCGAGTTGTGCTTGGGCGATCTGGGGCACCAATTTACTTCGCCGATCGAGATCTGAGCGTGCGGCCTCCAGGAGGATGACTTCCTGCTCGAGTGTTGTTATCGCAGCTTTTTGCGCAACCGCGGCCTCATCCGCAGCTTCTACAGCCGATTTTGTGGAGGCGAGTATCACGCGCGCGCTTTCGGCTTCTTCGCGAAGGCGAACCAGAACCGGGTGGTCTGGACGAGCATTGGCGCTCGCGATTGCGAATTCAGTGATCCAATCTCGCAGCCCTGCGATCGTGGCTTCCCGCTCTGCCAGGCTTAGAAGGGCGTGTTCTATCCGACCTATGAGCCTTGCGATACGCTGGCTAGAGGTCTCTCCCGCGATCGCTGGCGCCGTTTCCTGCAGCGCCAAGAAAAGTTCGGTCTCGAGGGCGCTGGATCTCTGAGTAATCTCGTCTGGAGTAAATGCACCTGTCGCACGGGCTGCTTCGCTCAAGCGATTGAGACGGGCCTGCCAACCCTGCCATTCGGCAATCTGCTTTTGAATCGAAGTGATGACACCTTGTTGCTCGTCGATTCGGCGAGTGAAGGCACTAGTCGTAGGGCGGCCGCGCAAACCTGCGCGAATTTGCTCGAGCCTCTCGATTCCGCTCGGTCCCTTGAGTGCCTGCCACTGGTCTTGAGGGTCGCGGCTCGTGAAGCGCTGCTGAGACGCTTGGCCGAGAAAATGAGTAAGGGCTAGATAGGTGCCAAGATCCTTGATTTCTGGGCGATCGGCACGAGCCAGTTCCGAAATAATCGACGACATCGGAGTCGAGGCGTGAGCGCTGCGCTCGATTGCGTTCCCCTCTGAGAAGACTAGGCCGACTTCATGCGATGCTGAGTCAGCGCCCCTTCGAGTAAGGTAGTCCCCTTCAGGGATCTTGCCTTTATCGACATATGGTGCAAAACGGCGAATCTCTCCTGTGAGACCCCATTCGATCGCATCAAAGAAGCTGCTTTTCCCAAGGCCATTGGTGCCAGTCAGTAAAACCAGCCCTGGTGCCGCCGGGATCTCGATGTCGAAGCTACCAAAAGTCCGGAAGTTGTGAATTCGGACCTGAGATAGATAGATATTGCTCATGCTTTACCTCTTCGTTCCCAGGCTTTTACGAGGGCGGCCACGATCTGATCAGGTGTCTTGTTGCCAGCGAGAGCTATGCGCTCCCACTCGTCAGCCGTATTACGGGGCAAAGCCTCGCTCATCGTTCCAAACTCGCTTAGCTGATCGAGCGCGACATCTTCGAACTCGCTAGCTTTGGTCCATGGACGAGCGATAAAAGTTCGTTTGGCGAACTCGGCATAGCTTTCACTATCCCGTTGAGGGTCTTCCGGTCGAAGCCACGCCAGCTTGCGAGCGACGCGATCATCGCGCTCTACCATTAGCGCAAGGGCCCGCCACGCATCCTCGCGCTCACTTCCGCGCGGACCTACCAGCATAAGGTGCAGATCAAGACTTTGATCCTGGTTTAGGAACGAGCGCGCAACCACGCATTGATTTCGATAACGTCTCAACGTCTCACGGACAGCCTCCAACGTGGGGATATCCGGTAGCAAGCCCAGTACAAGGGTGTAGCGGTCTACGCTAAGCGCAAGGCACTCAAGTGGGAGATCGGTCGGACTCAGCGTGGTTGCAGATGACGCGGCCCCGCAGAAAGTTTGCCCGGCGAGTTCGCTTCGATCCGTGATGTCGAGTCCAGCATCTTCGGCGGACGACTTCAGGCGGCCAGCAAAGTCGCTTAACGACGCCGACAACAGGGCTTCATTCATATTAGCTTCCCCTCTTCTGGATGGCCGTCGCCCATCGTGCTAGATGCTGACGCTCAAGATCCGCGAGCATTGCCGCAAGCGCTTCCACACCTGCTTCGATTGCATCGCTAAATGCGTGGCTTATGGACATTAACATCGGCCCTGATCCAGATGTCTCGCTAAATGCGGGCTGACCTGAAGCGATCTCCGCGAAGGGCCTATCCGCACGCTGAGCGAGTTCCACAGTTCCCTCAACCGTCAGGATGACAAAATGAGTTCGCCACATGTGGCGGCCGGCAAATAGGGGCGTCGCCTTCCCGTTGATCCGATCCGCAGCACAACTGTACCCAGACCACTCTGGTTCGCCTTGCCTGGATCTTAGAAGATTGCCAGGGGTGGCACGTCTGGGCGTCGTGGGCTGCCAAGATGAAGCGATCGCCAGCGAAACAGCGGTACCACGGATAATTGCATGCAGCCTATTGGGGCCCACGAGAACCTGTGCTGCGTTAATTTCACCATCATCTTCGTTAGCACAGACCATTAGCCTCAGAAAGCGGTTAAGAAGTGCAGGGTCATCGTCGAATGATTCACGCCAATCTGTCCATGCAGCAACCATTAACTGCCGGAGGTCTGGCGCAATCGTCAATCCGACAAGTTGTCCCGGATCTGCGCCGATCTCCAAAAATGCGGCAAGATGATCGTGCACGCGTGTGAGGATCCACGTGTCCAATTGTTCGTGAATGCGACGCGTTAGACGCTCGCACGCGAGCAACTCAGGATTTTGTGCTGCCCCCCCCGGGTTTCCTCCTTTGATCCTTGGCATGCTCATGCCTCCAGCGTGCGGTGAATCGATGCTGAGTGCGCGAGCATACGCGCTCCAGTGGGCTGGGTCGGCGTGAAGCTTCAACTGTTGTCCATGGCAAGCCAATCGCATGATGGCGGGCGCAATGGTTCCCAAGGTCAAAGGTGAGTCCAGAAGGATCACCTCATACGAACGTTCGTTGTCCCAGACTCTGGAAATGTCTTGTATCGCTAGGGCTCCAGTCCATTGAATGGAGGGACCGATGGCACGCAACTGGAAGGAAATAGGAAGCAGGGCATTGACTTGTCTCTGGCGTCGACGGGAGAGTGGGATGTCCTTCTCTTTTGCCAGCTCTTCGAAGAGCGTACGTGCTTCGCGAGATAGATTCGGTACGAGCGTGGCATCACCATGTCGCTTGAGCCATTCGCCATGAGTGCGCGCAAAGTCGCCAAGAATATCCAAGAACGGACGACGTACGGTTTCACGTTGTGGCCCGCGGCGAATGATCACTTCATCTGCCGGTACCAATACACCTTCGCAGTTCAGTAAATAGGCTGCGGGCTCGGCGACAGCATTGGGCGGGTCGGCGGCACGGACAACATTTTGACAGTGCACGTGGGCAAAACCGTACTGCTCTGCAGTATCACAGGCCTTTATTGTTGCATAGGCCGCAACACGGTTAAGCGCTGACGTATTGATGTTGAATCTTGTTGGATGATCGGTTTGAAGCGTAAGCTGGACCCCAGGTCGAAGGCGTCGTGCGACTTCTCCGATTAAGCCGATGGCCTGCAAACGCTCGAAAAGTTCTGTTTCATAGGCCGCGAATATGTCGAACGGCTCTCCGCTCGCGTCCGCCATGCGCGCTCTCAGGTCAATGTCCTGAATCACTGGGCCGATCTCCGCAATACCCGGATGCCCTGTAATCAGGCGGATCATTGCGCCGTGGTCAAAATCGCGCGAAGCGGCTGCAATAAAGTCGATTAGCCCACCATCGCCATTGCCACTAATGAAGTAGCGTGGTTGGGGTCTTGCTGCGAACTCCGCCGTGGGGACGCCGGCATCCGACCAGTAGCTCGCGTCACGTATACCGTCAATGGTCTCGGCCGGTTCAAGGCCAAAGCCGACTGAAATGAAGACCATCTCAAATCGGTCGGTGACATTTTGCTCCGGCACCCCAACGGGTGCGTTGTCAAGGCGATCGTAGACGAGCTCGTAGCCGCTAGCCACGGAGCGGATCTGATTCACTTGATGGCGCGTGCGCTTTTCCAGCCGCCCGCCCATACGGCCCGCGATATCCTCAAATTCAAGGACAACATCGTTTCGAACACTCCGGGAGGTGCCTGCCTCCCAATCAAGGATTGGCAAGTTCGCGACGGGATCGGTGGCGTCCAGACGCGGCCAGTCATAGATGTGAGGATCGAGCTTTCGGCGTTCTGTCGCGGATTGAATCGGGAGTAGTTCTGCTGCAGTCTCGAACAATACAACACGCCCCGTGGATGCCAGCGCAGCTGCCGCTGCGACCGTAACGCCTGCTGCACCCGCGCCTATTACGGCAATATCTGGTCCGCTTTTCAGATATCCGAGCTGATCAAGTGCGTGTACTAGAGAGAGTGCACGTACTTGCTGGGAATAAAAGGTGATTCGCTTATCGAAGCAACCGACCACATAGAGATTGGGACGGTCGCGAACCACCGCGCCGTCAATAAAATCAGCCGGTTTCATTGATTCAGCATTGTCGCGTTGCGAATTCGGAGCATGTTGGGCTTCCAGAGCATGAGTGAACGATCTCCTTCACGCGCAATAGGTCCCTCATGTCGAATACTTGTCGTCGTCGGTGTCGACACACTCGATCAGATAGGACGGTGGACTCGATCCTGCCGCGGCCAAAGCGTAGGGTGGAATGGGTCCTGAAGTGTATCAAAATGCGATCGCGACAGTACCCATCTAGAAGGGGATATCTCGGAGCGTGACTCTGATTGGGCGACGAGTTCCACACGTTTGCGTGCATAGGTGACTGATGGTCGCTTATGAGCTTCCCCCCGAGTTCGGTGCCACGGCATTTACGCCCCATTTTGGGTGCGCGTGGTCTTTCGCTCTAGTGCATATGTTTCTGCATTGTCATTATCCAGAACTGGCTGCGGGCCTGGACACCTCTGTGCGCGAGGGCTTTGACGAAGGCACTGCAGAAGAAGCAGTCCGCTTCGTGCTGGGCGCACCGGAGATCAACGTTGCGCCCGACATCCCGGGCATTCTCGAGGCCTTCGACGGCACCGGGCAACGCCTGACTGAAATGCTCATTGCCGCACAGGAATGCCTGGAGCAGGCGCAGGACGATGTGGCTCGAGGGTGCGTCACGCGCCCCATCTTAGCAACGATGGGAGGACACAGGTCCATGGACGAGTTCGCGGAATGCTACGTGATGCAGGTCGGTACCACGGTGGACCATGCCAGGGCAGACCTGGACCGGATCGGCGCCGATGGCATCCGCCAGTTCGTCACGTGGTGGCGCAGTTCAAACTGCAGAGTGGAATGCCGCCGTAATGTAGCTGCTTACATGCAATTGATTCTTATTCGCGTAAGTTTGAAGAGGTTTTTGTCCATTACATGTTGATTCATGCTAGCCGGATAAGGTCTCCCGGTACGGTACCTGAGCAGGTGCTGGCGGACCTCGTTTCAGGTACCGACAAAACTTCGCTTGCTGGGTAAGCTCTCGCCATTAGTTCTGACGGAGTTCAAATTGAACCTGCCTTTGCCTATGACGGGCCCCGAAATCTGCGAACGGCTGCTATCGGATGGGAAGGAACGTAACGTTCAGCTTGGGATACTCCCGAGCGAAAATGCTATCGCAGATCGCATGCTCGCGCGTTCAGTCGAACTTAAGGACGCGTACGACGAACTGTGGGCTAAGTTAGGTAACCCGCGGTCGCTAAACGTCGCCCTCGAACTTTTCTTGAGTGCTGCGGCATTTTGGAATCCAGAAAAGCTCTCTCAAGCCGGGGCCGACCGTCTCCAAATCGAGGAACTCAACGAACAGATCGCCGAGACTGCAGACCGGTTGGCGGCGTTGTGGAATCGTCGATCCAGCCTCAATGAAACGTCGGGATTTACTAGCGGCACCCACTATCACATTTGTAATGTCATCGAAGCTGCTTCCACCAGGAACTACCACTTTCAGTATGAAGTTCAGAAGCCTCTAGCGGTGCTGCGCATGCGCTATGACTTGAAATATTGGCCAACCATAGAAGGGATACTGTTGGAGTTGGCGTCAAATTCAGCAGACGCAGATGTGGAAGCCACTGACTCGGCGATGGCAGCTGGCACCGGAGCATCAAGGGCATCGCTGGCCGACTATTTTAAAGTCCTAATGTACTCGATCGAGGAGAATAGCGTCAGGCAATACGGAGTCCTGCCGAGAGACTTCAAACTGACGGATCGGACGCTTGCTACGCTGGCAAACTGCTCCCTGGGCTTGGGGCCGGATGAACTAGTGGACGAAACATATGTGAAGCGCTTCAGGCAACGGGAACGCGATCTCAATAAAGTCTGAGTGGCGCCTTTGTATTGCGACGCAGTAGCCAAGCCTACGAAAGGCTTCCGACAGACCGTTATACAAATACTCTTTTAGTCTGATGGACTCGACTCAAGCTATCGCCGATCGCCTTGCGATCTACCTAGCCGCCTATAAGCACTATGTGGATATCAAGTCGAAACCTCGCCTACAGGATGTTGCCATTTTCGGTGAATCCTTGGCCAAGGATCTCGCGGAGATTGTCTTCGGCTACAAAGACCTCGTCAACCTGAACCTCAAGACCAGTTTTCCAGCGGTCGACCTTGGTTCGAAGGCAGCGAGTTGCGCCATTCAGGTCACGCTAACGGCGAGCACGACCAAGATCGTCGAGACACAGCAGAAGTTCTTTGAGAACTGCCTGGACAGCAGCTACTCCAGACTGAAGTTCATCATCCTCAGAGATAAGCACAAGACTTACGACAGTCAGCGAATCATCCGAGTGCGAGGTGCCTTCAACTTCGATCCTGACCAGGACATCTACGACTTGGGGGATCTATTCAAGCTCTTGGTCGCGGCGGGCGACCCGGCAAAGTTCGAGGCCTTCTACAAGAAGCTAGAGAGTGCACTTGGATCGGCAATTCGTCCTTACCTTCTAGGGATCGATCGGCCTGGGCAGAACCTGCGCGACCTCTTCGACGCACACGATGCCAGGACCACCGACGCGGTGCAGGCGCTCAAACCGTTCGGCATGAGCCGCGCCATCTATTCGGACAATATGAGGATTGCGGAGGCGTCGAGCACGAGCCTCATTCAATACGTCGCCGAACAGTTCTGGGTCAGCGGCGAGTGGATCGACGGAACCCACGCACATATTTACAGTGGCCGTCCGGGTGCGGAGATTGGGACCGAGTGGCGGCGCAGCCTGCGAGGCGCCTATGATCTCGTCAAGCGGGCTAGCTTGAACGGGGAGAAGCTCGACCTGATCATTCCGGCGGGGCGCAGCCTGTTCGAGCTTGATGACTGCAAAGATGTCGTGGATCACAACGCGTCCGACTACGAGCACTTTTTTCTGGTTGCTCGAAAGACGAATGACTTTTTGGTCGAATACTCTCGTCTGGTCATCAGCGATCCGCTGAGCTGCAGGGATTGCCGCGACGGCATCTTCCTACTCTTCGTTGCGGCAGAGATCCATGAGATTGAAACGCAACAGAAAACGTACATCGACGTATATGAGGCATTACGGCCGGACATACTGAGCTGCTACATGGGGGAAAAATTTCTCGTGGACCTGCGTCGATCCGGGCAGTTGATCGGTAACCACAAGGACTATATCTATGGTGACGAGGCAGCGTCGCTGCATGCAACTCAAGACGTACCAAGTCGGCTCGCTCCTGTACTGCAGGCGAATCTGTTTGAGTTCATCCACGGGTATTCATCCTTGCTCCCGGTCGGTATCCAGTTCCCTTAAGGTACCGCAGCGCATTGTGCGTGAGTCTGGCGCTGTGGCCTGCCCACGCCTGAGTCAGCGTGCCGTCCATGCGGCGCTCGCCTGATACCCCAGTCAAACAGGCATTGGCTGGCTGGTCCTTTGCTCCCCCTTCTGATCTGTGATCGGCGCTGGGCTCCGGGTAGCGCGCCGGCGAGCCCGTGCGATGCCTGTTTTGGCAAGATAATAAGATTTGTCCGTCTTTGCTCCATTCGCCACGTGTTAAGAGGTTCCATAACTCCAATTGGCGATAACCAGTCACCCACCGGCCCGGTGACAGCACCCACCGGATCAGGGACGAATAGGGAAGAAATCATGCCGGACCTGACTGGCCAAGGCCCCAAATGCTGGGGCATAAAGATAGCAGCGGGGCCAAGTCTTCTCTGTCGCACATATTTGCCAGCAAATGGCTAGAATCGGTAAAACTGAACCAGTCGGCGTTATATTGAGAGGAAATTGTCGTGATTGAGGAGACCTTCAACTTCGATGTCTTCATTACCCATAGCGAGCGGGACATAGACTCCGCTCGAGAGATCTCCCGCCGGCTACGCGCGGCTGGTCTGCGCGTATGGAACAAGGAAGCCATGACCAAGCCGACTGCGTCTACCTTATCCTACGACGTACGAAGCGGCTTAGAGCTATCCCGAGTATTGTTGTTGCTGATCTCTACTGGTGCGGAAGAAGAAGGGTGGACTCCGTTCACCGAGCAGACCCTGAGATTCCGTGATCCAGCAAACATAGGAAGACGTTTTGTTCCGGTCAGGTTGGACGAGACTTCGCTTCCCGACGCCTTAAAATCTGTTGAAAGCATCGTGTGGCACACTGAAACGGAAGTGGAGACGCTCAAGAAGCTCGTCGCCATTTGCAAGCCACCGCCACGCGCCCGTACCTCAAGAGGCGAGGTTGTGGATCGAGTTTCCCACAAGGGGCGCCATCGAATTGAGCCGACATCTCGTCTCAGTTCAGCAACCCTCGATTGCAGCTTCGGAAAAGGCGCGTATGGCACTCGAGACGGTAGCTTATCGCTCATTGACATCGAGGGGCCAAATATTGCCTTTAGAAGGCTGCGTGGTCACGGTGGCGCAGTTCGTAGTTTGCGCTTCGACGGCTCGCACTCTCGGCTTATTTCCCTCAGCGTCGACCGTACGGCAAAGTTGTGGGATGTGGCGACCGGTGCGTGCTTGCACACTTACGACCAAGAACCGCAAGGGTTTCATACCGCTATTTTTGCAGGCGAAGAGGTTGTACTGGGAGGAAGAGCAGGCACTATCCAGATGTGGGACACATCAGGTGTGGCAACAAGAGCTTACAGAGGACACACGGGGGATATCATCGCACTTGAGTCATCGGGGAAACGGTTGATTTCTGCCAGTGCGGACCAAACCATTCGAATATGGGATCTACCTACCGGACAATGCCTCATCGTTCTAGAAGGCCATACTGGTAGTGTTACGTCTCTGTGCCTAAGGGCAAGTGATAATTTGCTTTTAAGCGGATCGATTGATAAGACAGTTCGCATGTGGGACATCTCGACCGGCCAGTGTCTTCAGACTTTCGATGCCCATACCGACACAGTTCACACTCTCGCTTGGCATCCGTGGGCGCCGCTTTTTGTTTCTGGAGGTGCCGATAGGGCGCTGCGCATGTGGGATGCGACGACTGGGAGATTGCTCCGGATAATGGACGGGAATGAAAGTGATGCCCTGGCATTGACATTGAGCGAGACGTCGCTGCTTTCCGTGGATGCGAACGCGCTGTGTCAGTGGAATCTAGATCGACGCTTCTTTCCTGACACTGTATCGCAATCAGCATCGCCGAGCGTCACTACTCCAGAAAACCAAGTGCAGTACACGAATGCGAAAGTACTCTTGGTAGGAGATAGCGGGGCAGGAAAGACCGGCCTAGCCAAACGGCTGGCTCAAGGAGAGTGGGAGCCGAGCGCGGCATCGACAGTGGGGGCTTGGGCTACACAATGGTCTATTCCCACGTCGGACAGCGACATTGGTGAACGGGAAATTTGGCTTTGGGACTTCGGTGGACAAGCCGACCAGCGCCTTATCCACCAGCTCTACATGGGGGAAACCTCACTTGCCGTTCTTGTCTTTGACGCGCAGAGGCCAGACGCGTTCGAGAGCATCACTCAATGGAACCGTGATTTGTCAAGATCGCGAGAGGAAGCTTTTTCAAAATTGCTGGTAGCGGGAAGAGTCGATGCGAGTCCAGTGCGTGCGAGCCAGCAGGATATTGATGCATGCGTTAGCGAAAATGGATTCTTGGGATATTTGGAGACAAGTGCACGCACAAACAGGGGGTGTGATTCATTACGGAAGGCTATCGTAGATAGTATAGATTGGACGAAAATACCATGGCGATCATCTCCGATTTTATTCAAACGCCTTAAAGAGCAAATTGTGCGCCTGAAAGACGAGGGTCGTGTGTTGATGCGATTCAATGAATTGCGCGATGCATTGAAGTTAAGGCTGCCAAACACTGAGACTAATTTTACGGATTCAGAACTAAAGGCAGTTCTCAGTCTCCTTGCCGGACCTGGCGTCATTGTTGAACTCGAATTCGGCGCATGGATTCTTCTCCAACCAGAGCTAATAAATGTCTACAGTCAGGCAGTTATCGCGACAATGCGTGCGGACCCGAGTGAGCTGGGGTGTGTTAGCGAACAAAGGGTCCTTTCCGGTGATCTTGAATACGGTTCATTCAATCGAATATCACTAGAAGATGAGCAAATTGTCCTTCTGGAAATGCATCGGAAATTATTAAAAAATGGGCTTTGTGCGAGAGAAGTTACTGATAGGGATGTTTTGCTCGTCTTTCCGAGTTATTACAAAAGAAACCGACCGGAGTTGACGGGTCATCCAGCTATTATTGTAAGTTACACATTTACTGGATCAATTGATGAAATATATTCGACGCTAGTTGTTCGGCTGGAGCACACCCATGAGTTCGAGCGCGTCAATCTTTGGAAGGATGCGGCGGAATTTAAAACAAAAAAATCAAACAAGATCGGTATAAAACTGACTCGATCTATCGGGGGCGGAAGATCGAAAATAGAAGTATACAGCGATCATAAAGCGATACTCGCGGAGAAAATTATCTTCCTCAGGTATGTGCATAATCATCTGTCCATGCGGGATCGTTGTGTGACGAGAAATCGTCACTATGTTTGTCCGCATTGTCATCATCCGCTTGCGGATTTTGAAGCGGTAGCGAAACGTCGCACGCAGGGCAAAGAGGATATTGGTTGCGCAGCCTGTGATGAGCGGGTGCCACTTATGGACCAACTTGAGGAGATGTACGGAGCGCCAGAAATTCAGACTAAGGTCAGTCGGCTTGATGGTAAAGCTTCTGAGGAGTTGGATAATGAGAGCAAGGAACGACTCTTGGTTGGAGATGTAACTTCTGCCTTCGCTCTCGCGAAGCAAATTTCTAGAGAAAAATTAGTAAGTGATCATGGAATTGATATGGAGGTTGAATTTCGGCTGAATGATGGAACTCCATCTGGAAAGTTGTTATTCTTGCAGTTGAAGTCTGGTGATTCTTATTTGAGAAGCACAAAAGATGGAAAAGAAATATTCACTATAAAAAAAGATATGCATGCTTCATATTGGGCGAGTCAAATTGCGCCTGTCATGCTTGTAATTAGAAATTCTAGAGGCGAAATAAGGTGGATGGAAATAAGAAAGTATTTGATCGATAACGTGAAAAACAACAGATTTTCAAATAGGATAGAATTTAATGGGGAGCCGCTAAATTCTCAGAGTATTATGAAGTGGAGAGATATCATCCTAAAAGGTTGATTGGATGTAATTTGCATGGGTGATCTATAGAATGCACGCTTGCTAAATGAACGGAGCAGTCTGAATCAGGTTGCAAGAACGGT
>Ga0160446_100620_pt1 | contig 12957 bp, 10 predicted proteins | sample HID1973I_E1MG_FD_108200 | JGI IMG/M metagenome (GOLD analysis project Ga0160446, IMG submission 108200) | Enriched mosquito-associated microbial communities from UW Madison campus, WI, USA - HID1973I_E1 MG | ecosystem: Host-associated > Arthropoda: Insects > Digestive system > Unclassified ... | reverse complement strand
GGACGCACGACCGCGTCGGTCGCGATGTCGATGCGCGGTCCCTTGATCTGGCCGAGGTACAGCTCGCTCACGCCGTCCGCGTGCACGAGAGCGACCTCGAGGTCGAACCCGCCGTCGGCGTTGCGGAGCGCCTCGATGTCGTCGGCGGTGCGTGCGACCGGCGCGGCGGTGGGTGGCAGCAGACCGGGTCCGGCATCGGCGTCCGTGGCGGTGCGGGCCAGGCGCCAGTAGCCGAGTTCGGCGACCAGGCGCGTGCGCTTGTCAGGATCGTCCGGGTCGTCGATCCACGCCTCGGCCGAGTAATTCAGGTAGTCGCCGCCGTCGTGGCTGAAACTCACCCGGTGCGTGAACTCGCCGGTGTAGGCGTGGTCTCCGTAGTCGATGACGCCGGTGCCCTCCCACACGCCGATGAGCCACGACAGCGGAACGAGCTCCGCGGGCAGGTCGGTCGGGATCTCGAGCACGACGCGGTCCGTCAGCGCTGGCCGCGGTACAGGTTCTTCACGACCACCACGGAGACGAACACGATCGACAGCGATGCGAGTCCGAGCAGGCCCACGAAGAACAGTTCGAGCGCGACGGTATCCATGCGTGAAGTCTAGCCGTGACCCGGGCTCATCCGGGCACGAGCGCAGCCAGACCGAAGCCCAGACTGATGACCCCCATCACCAGGGCCGCCCCGAGGACGCTCGCCGCCACCCGCTCGGTGAATCCCGCTGCGCGCCCCGACCACAGCTGCACGGCGAACGCCGCGATGAGGCATCCACCCAGTCCGACGCCCAGCCACGCGGCGCGCCAGTCCGGCGTCGAGAAGATGCCGACGGCGATCGCGATCACCGCCGCGAAGACCCACACGGCGATGATGCCGCCGAGGGTGCGGCGAGGAGCGAGTTCTGGCACGGCCACCACGCCATCATCCCGCATCGCGGGTCCCGACGCATCCGCGATCGCGCCCGCACGGCACGGTCGGAGCGCTCCGTCGAGGACCCTCGGCAAAACGAGTGCCCGCCCGCGCTCTACACTGGGGTTCGCGGCGTGCCCCCGCGCGCCGGGAAGGCGATCCTTTGGCCCAGCTCCTGGTTCTCAGTTCCACACACGGCGGCAGTCCTGTCCTGCCCTCGCTCGAACTGCTGAGTCACCGCGTGCGCCAGATCCCCGCCGAGCCCGCGCAGCTGGTCAACGCGCCGAGCGCCGACATCATCATGGTCGACGCCCGCGTCGACCTCGTCGGTGCGAAGTCGCTGTGCAAGATCCTCAACACGACGGGTCTCGACGCGCCGCTGCTGCTGGTCGTCACCGAGGGCGGCCTCACCGCGGTGTCACCCGACTGGGGCGTCGACGACGTCATCCTGATGACCGCCGGACCCGCCGAGGTCGACGCGCGCATCCGCCTGGCCGTCGGCCGGCAGTCCGCCGAGCAGGTGTCGACGCGGGTGCAGACATCGGGCATCACGATCGACGAGTCGTCGTACTCTGCGAAAGTGCACGGCAAGCCGCTCGACCTCACGTACAAGGAGTTCCAGCTCCTGCACTTCTTCGCCACGCACCCCTCGCGCGTGTTCACACGCGAGCAGCTGCTGAGCGAGGTGTGGGGCTACGACTACTTCGGCGGCACCCGCACGGTCGACGTCCACGTCCGGCGCCTGCGCGCCAAGCTCGGCGACCTCGAGCAGCTCATCGGCACGGTGCGCAACGTCGGCTACCGCTTCAACGTGTACGAGGACGAGCCCGAGCCCGCACCCCGCGAGAAGACCGACGCCTGACCCGCAGACCTCTGATGAGCGGATGCCGCACGCCGACGGCATCCCGTCTTCGTTCACACTCCGGTCACACGACCCTGCAATGATGAGGGGATGATCGAACCCGAGGTGCTCGACACGGGCCTGGGAGATGCGGACGACGACGACTTCGACCTCTCGGAGGAGTTCGACTCGGATCTGCCCGACCACCGCTATCTGGACCGCGAGCTGAGCTGGCTCGCCTTCAACCAGCGCGTGCTCGAACTCGCCGAAGACCCCAATCTCCCCATGCTGGAGCGCTCGAACTTCCTGGCGATCTTCGCCAGCAACCTCGACGAGTTCTTCATGGTCCGCGTGGCCGGCCTGAAGCGCCGCATCATGACGGGCCTCGCCGTCCCGACGAACATCGGCACATCGCCCGCCGACGTGCTCGCCGAGATCTCCAGCGAAGCGCACCGGCTGCAGCTGCGGCACGCCGACGTCTGGATGAGCCTCGTCAAGCCGGGTCTCGCCGATGCCGGCATCGACGTGGTCTCGTACGACTCGCTCGACGAGCAGGAGCGCGCGCAGCTGTACGACTACTTCCAGACGCAGGTCTTCCCCGTCCTGATGCCGCTGGCAGTGGATCCGGCCCACCCCTTCCCGTACATCTCGGGGCTCTCGCTCAACCTCGCGATCCGCATCCGCAACGCCCGCACCGGCCGGCAGGAGTTCGCACGCCTGAAGGTGCCGCCCATGCTCCCCCGGTTCGTGGAGCTGCCCGCGGTCGGCGGCGCCGTGCGCTACCTGCCGCTCGAAGATCTCATCTCGAACCACCTCGACGATCTGTTCCCCGGCATGGAAGTGCTGGACCATCACGCCTTCCGGCTCACGCGCAACGAGGACATGGTCATCGAGGAGGACGAGACCGAGAACCTCATCCAGGCGCTGGAGGCGGAGCTGCTGCGTCGGCGCTTCGGCCCGCCGATCCGTCTCGAGATCACCGACGACATGGACGATCTCACGCTCGACCTGCTCATCAAGGAGCTCGACATCACCGAGCAGGAGGTCTACCGCCTCCCCGGCCCGCTCGATCTGCGCGGCTTGTTCGACCTGTCGCGCATCGACCGCCCCGACCTGCATTTCAAGCCGCACCTGCCGACGACGGCCCTCGCGTTCCAGCCGGGCGACAATAACGAGCGCGCCGACATCTTCGCCGCGATCCGCAAGGGCGACGTGCTGGTGCACCACCCGTACGAGTCGTTCGCGACGAGTGTGCAGGCGTTCCTCGAACAGGCGGCGAAGGACCCGCACGTCCTGGCCATCAAGCAGACCCTGTACCGCACGTCGGGCGACAGCCCGATCGTCGAGGCCCTCATCAACGCGGCCGAGGCGGGCAAGCAGGTGCTCGCGCTGGTCGAGATCAAGGCCCGCTTCGACGAGGCGAACAACATCGTGTGGGCCCGCAAGCTCGAGAAGGCGGGTGTGCACGTCGTCTACGGCCTGGTGGGCCTGAAGACCCACTGCAAGCTGGCCCTCGTCATCCGCGAGGAGAACGGGGTGCTGCGCAGCTACAGCCATGTCGGCACCGGCAACTACAACCCCAAGACGAGTCGCATCTACGAGGACTTCGGCCTGTTCACCGCTGACGACCAGGTCGGCCGCGACCTCACGCGCCTGTTCAACGAGCTGAGCGGCTACGCGATCGAGAAGAAGTTCAAGCGCCTCCTGGTCGCGCCGCTGCACCTGCGCAAGGGCCTGCTGCGGCTCATCGACAAGGAGCGTCGCAACGCCCTGGCCGGAAAGCCGGCGAGCGTGCGCATCAAGGTCAACTCCATGGTCGACGAGCAGATCATCGACGCGCTCTACCGCGCCAGCCAGGCCGGTGTGAAAGTCGAGGTGTGGGTGCGCGGCATCTGCTCGCTCCGGCCCGGCGTCGAGGGCATGAGCGAGAACATAACGGTCCGCTCGATCCTCGGCCGGTACCTCGAGCACTCGCGCATCTTCGCGTTCGGCGGCGCCGGCGAGCCGGTGGTCTACATCGGCAGCGCCGACATGATGCACCGCAACCTGGACCGCCGGGTCGAGGCGCTCGTGCGGGTGTCGGCACCCGCGCATGTGAAGGAGCTCGACGATCTGTTCACCCTCGCCATGAGCGACACCACCAGTTCGTGGCACCTCCGCCCCGACGGCGAGTGGGTGCGGCACAACGTCGACGCGGACGGGCGTCCGCTCCTGGACATCCAGGACCGGACCATGACCAACGTGCAGCGCCGCCGGCGGGCACGGGCGGTGCGATGACCGAGACCGCGGTGTACGCGGCGGGAGGCGTGGTGTGGCGCGTCGTCGACGACAAGCTGCGCGTGCTCCTGATCCATCGCACCAAGTACCGCGACGTCACGCTGCCCAAGGGCAAGGTGGAGCCCGGCGAGATGCTCGCCGAGACGGCCGTGCGCGAGATCCACGAAGAGACCGGCATCCGCGTCGCTCTCGGCGTCCCCGTCGGCGTCTCGCGCTATCGCCTGCCGAGCAAACGCACCAAGATCGTGCACTACTGGGCGGCTGAGGCCACCGACGAAGCCATCCGGGCGAGCGAGTTCGTGCCCAACAAAGAGATCGCGGCGATCGAGTGGGTGTCGCTGAAGAAGGCGATCTCGCGGCTGAGCTATCCGGTCGACGTCGAGATCCTCGAGCATTTTCTGCGGCTCGTCGACGAGGGCGTGCTGCACACCTTCCCCATCGTCGCCCTGCGTCACGCGAAGGCGCTCCCTCGTGAGGAGTGGGAGGAGAAGGATGCCGCCCGCCCGTTGACTCCCCGCGGGCGCAAGCAGGCGCGTGCCATCGTCGGACCGTTGCGCGCGTTCGGCGTGCGCCGGATCGTCTCGAGCCCGGCCGTGCGGTGCGTCAAGACCGTCGCCCCGCTCGCCGAAGCGCTCGGCCGCAAGATCGACACGACGAAGCTCATCAGCCAGGATGCGTGGGAGGTCGGCACGTCCGATGCGCGCACGATCATCGGCGAGCGCGTCCGGGCCCGCAAACCCGCGGTGCTGTGCAGCCACGGACCGGTGCTGCCCGACATCCTGAGCGAGCTGGCGCTCGCGACCGGCACGCTGCGCGGTTCGTACCTCGGCAGCGCGTCGACGCTCGAGCCGGCGGCGTTCTCGGTGGTGCATCTGTCGGTCGCGAACCCCGGCTCGGGGATCGTCGCGATCGAAACGCACGTGCCGACGATCTGATGCCCGGCACGGCGTCGCCCGTCGTCCTCGCATGGACCGAGGTGCCGCCCGGTTCATCGCGGCGTGCGCACGCCTGGCGACTGCTCGCCGACCTGCTGCCGGGCGGAGCGGTGCTCGACAACCCGTGTCTGCGCTGCGGCGGTCCTCACGGACCGGTCGTGGTGACGAACGCGCCGTATCGCGCGAGCGTCTCGTACGCCGGCCGGTTCGCCGTCGCGGCGGTGGCGCCCATCCGGGGTGCCGCCGCCCTGGGGATCGATGCGGAGCTCCTGTCGGACCCACGCCGAGACGCGGCCGGCATGACGGGACTGCTGCAGGACGGCGAGACGACGGCACGCGAGTGGACCCGCGTCGAGGCAGCTCTCAAGGCCGACGGCCGCGGCCTGCGGGTCGAGCCCGCGACGGTGCACGTCATCGTCGGACCCTCGCCGGGCGAATGGGTGGCCTCGGTGCCCGGGGGCGCGATCTACACCGGGTGGGATGCCGCCGGGCCGGACGGCGTACTGGTGAGCGTCGCGATCCTCAGCCCTGCGGCCCGCGACCTCTGAACCACCGGGACCGCGCCCGCACGGCGACGTCGGGCGGTGCCTCCGGCAACGACGGAAGCACGGGCGCGTCGAGCCATTCGGCCAGCAGCGTCGTCCCGGCCGCGCCGGCGATGCGTTCGACGGCCTCGCGGAACACATCGGTGGTGACGAGGGAATGCCGGTGGGCGGCCACCCAGTCCCGCAGCAGCCCGGCGAACACGTCGGGCCCGAGGGTGCGCCGCAGCGCTTCCAGCGTGAGCGCGCCGCGCTTGTAGACGCGGTCGTCGAACATGAGCGCCGGGCCGGGGTCGGAGATGACGAGGTCCTGCGGAAGGGCCCGCAGGCGCGTGTGGTGCTCTTCGGCGAGCTCGGCGATCGTGGGGCCGCCGGATGCCTCCGACCAGACCCATTCGGCGAAGCACGCGAACCCCTCGTTCAGCCAGATGTCACGCCACTTCTCGACGCCGAGGCTGTTGCCGAACCACTGATGCGCGATCTCGTGCGAGATGAGCCGAGACGTCTCGGGCTCGAAGTGGTTCGCGCCGAACACCACGAGACCCTGCGCCTCCAGCGGGATCTCGAGGTCGTCGGGCGTGACGACGATCGTGCACTGCTCCTGCGGGTAGGGGCCGAAGGCCGCCTCGAAGCACTCGAGGATGCGCGGCACGTCGGCGAACCAGCGGCGGGCCGCCGGCAGCAGCCGTGTCGGGGCCACGAGCCGCACGTCGCCGAGCGCGCTCTCGCGGTACGGTCCGATGTGGACGGCCGCAAGGTAGGTGGCGGTGGGCACGTCCGACACGAATTCCCACCGCGTGGCGCCGCCGGTGCGCACCGGCGGCCGGGGAACCCCGGTGGCCGCGACGACATAGTCGTCCTCCGTCGTCACGGCGATCCGGAAGCGGGCGCGGTCGTCGGGACGGTCGTTGCACGGGAACCAGGTGGGCGCGCCGATCGGCTGCGCGGCCACGAGCACGCCGTCCTCGAGCTCCTCCCAGCCGATGGTGCCCCACGTCGACCTCCGCGGTCGCGGCGAACCCGCATACCGCACCTCGATCGAGAACTCCTCGCCGGGTTCGATCACACGCGGCAGCCTGACGCGCAGGCCCGCGGCATCCTGCTGATGACGCGTGCGGGCATCGCCGTCCACGCGTACGCGGGAGGCGCGCAGGCCCACCAGGTCGAGGCGCACGGAGCGCACCTGCTCAGCGGCGACCGCGTTGACGATCGCCCGGCCCTCCAGCCGATTCGTGTGCACCCGGTAGTGCAGGTCAAGGTCGTACGACACGACGTCGAACGACGTGTCGCCGCTGCGCGGGGTGTACGGGTCGGGGCCGATCACGACGACGACTGGTAGGCGCGGACCTTCACCGCGCGCCACGGTCCGATCGGATTGCCGCTCCACCGCGAGCCCACCGGCACGCTCTCGCCGCGCATGACGAGCGATGCGGGTCCGACCGTCGCGTGGGCGCCGATCGACGCCGCGGGCAGGATCACGCTGTGCGGCCCGAGCGTCGCCCCGGGTTCGAGTTCGACGGTGTCCATGCTCATGATTCGATCATGGAACAGGTGGGTCTGCACGACGCACCCGCGGTTGACCGTGGATGCGTCGCCGAGGGTGACCAGATCGGGCTCGGGCAGCCAGTAGCTGTCGCACCACACGCCGCGGCCGATCCGCGCGCCCAGGCTGCGCAGCCACACCGCGAGCGCGGGAGTGCCGGCGGCCGCCCGCGCGAACCAGGGCGCGGCGACCATCTCGGTGAAGGTGTCCGACACCTCGGTGCGCCACACGAAGCTCGACCACAGCGGCTGCTCGCCGGCACGGATGGCGCCGACGATCAGCCATTTCGCGGCCGTCGAGATACCGGCGGCCACCGCGCCGGCCACGAGCATGACGAATCCCGACAGCAGCAGGGCGATCCACGGTCCGACGGCGTCGACGAGGGCGGCCAGGGCGAACAGCACGAGCAGCCCCACGGCACACGTCACGACCACCGGCACGAATCGGCCGAGCTCCCACAGGGTGCGCGCCAGTCGCAGCGAGGCCGGCGGGTCATAGGTGCGACTGGAGTCGCTCTCGTTGGGTCGGCGGCGCAGTCGGGCTGCCGGCGACCCGAGCCACGACGACCCGGCCTTGGCCTTGACCGGAGCCGCAGACAGCACCGCCACGAGCCCGTCCCGGGGCACCGTGTGGCCGGGAGAGGCCATGCCGGAATTGCCCAGGAACGCACGCTTGCCGATCCGCACCTCCCCCAGCCGCATCCAGCCGCCGCGCAACTCGTACGAGGCGACCATGGTGTCGTCGGCGAGGAACGCGCCGTCCTCGATCCGGGTCATCGCGGGGATCAGCAGAACCGTGGATGCCTCGACATCGCGGCCGACGCGCGCCCCGAGCAGCCGCAGCCACACCGGCGTGAACAAGCTCGAGTACAGCGGGAACAGGATGGTGCGCGCGGAGTCGAGCAGGCGCTCGGTCGTCCACGCCTGCCACCCGATGCGGCTGCGCACCGCGTGCGTGCCCTCGGTCAGGCCGATCGACATGAGGCGCACGCCGACGACGACCGCTGCGGCGTAGACGATGCCGGTCACCAGCACCGCCGGCACGAGCCACGCCAGCGCCGCGAGCAGCGCGCCGCCGAGATCTGCGGCGCCCCGCATCCCGAGCGCGAGCACGATGCCGCCGACGGCGAAGCTCGCCACCGGCAGGAGCCCGAGCAGCATCGCCGACGCGGCGTAGGCCCAGAGCCACCGGTGCCCCTCCGGCGGTCGCTCGGCGGGCCACCCCTCGGCGGTGCCGCCGACGCGCTCGGCGGGCGATCCGGCCCAGGACTGGTTCGCCCGAACCCGGCCGAACACGGCCGAGCCGGGCGCGATCTCGGCGCGCTGTCCGATGCGCGTGCCGGGCGCCAGCGTGCTGCGCGTGCCCACGGTGGCGTCCGCGCCGATCCGCACCTCGCCGATGCGCACCAGGTCGCCGTCGATCCAGTAGCCGCTGAGGTCGACCTCGGGTTCGATCGAGGCGCGGTCGCCCACCTTGAGCATGCCGGTGATGGGCGGCAGCGTGTGCATGTCGACGTCTCGCCCGATCTGCGCGCCGAGCGCCCGGGCGTAATACGACACCCACGGCGCTCCGGCGAGCCCGACGGCGTCGACCTGGTCGGAGATCTGCTCGGCGAGCCACAGGCGCAGGTGCACTGATCCCCCGCGCGGGTGGTCGCCGGGGCGCACTCCCGCCAAGAGCAGCCGAGCGGATGCCGCCGCGATCGCCATGCGTCCGAACGGCGTCGCGAACAGCACGAGGCCGATCACCAGCAGCCACCATGACGCCGAGGGCAGTGCCTCGAACCCGGGGAACAGATGCAGGACGGCGCCCGCGGTCAGCAGGTACAGCAGCCACCGCACACCCGACAGGATGAACAGCGGAACGCCCAGCAGCGACTGCGCCCACTGGGTGGCGCGAGGCGTGGGCTCCGGCATCCGGAATCCCGAGGCCTCCTCGCGCGAGAGGAACGGCTGCAGGGCCTTGGCCATGGCGCCCAGCCGCGGCACGTCGTAGATGTCGGCGACCGAGAAGTCCGGCACGCGGCCGCGGATGCGCGACACGAGCTGCGCCGCAGCGAGCGAACCCCCGCCCAGGTCGAAGAAGTCGGCCTTGCGGTCGGGCACCGGCGTGCCGAGGACAGCCTGCCACTGCTCGGCGAGCCAATCCTCGTCGGGAGTCAGGTCGGCTCGCGGGATGTCGAGGTCGGGCAGCGGCCACGGCAGCGCGGCGCGGTCCACCTTGCCCGACGTGCGCACGGGCAGATTGGGGACGACCGCGAGCAGCGGCATAACACCGGCCGGCAGACGTTCGGCGAGGTGCCCGCGTGCGGCGGCGCGGTCGAGCTCGCCGTCGACGACGAGGTATCCGACCAGCAGCGGGACGCCCGCCTCACTCGTGCGCACGGCGGCGCTCGCAGCGGTCACCCCGGGCAGCTCCTGGAGCGCGTTCTCGACTTCGCCGAGCTCGATGCGGCGTCCGCCGACCTTCACCTGGTCGTCGGCACGCCCCTGGAACAGCAGCCCCTCGGGGTCGAAGCGCACGAGGTCTCCTGAGCGATACGCACGGTCCCAGCCGAGCGTCGGCATCGGCGCGTACTTCTCGAGGTCCTTGACCGGATCGAGATAGCGGGCGAGCCCGACGCCGCCGATGATCAGCTCGCCGATCTCACCCGGCGCGACCTGCTCGTCGTCGGCGCCGACGACGGCGAGCGCCCAGCCGTCGAGCGGGAGCCCGATGCGCACCGGACCGTCCGCATCGAGGAGCGCCGCGCACGCCACGACGGTCGCCTCGGTCGGGCCGTACGTGTTCCACACCTCGCGGCCGTCCGAGACCAGCCGTGCGACGAGCTCGGGCGGGCAGGCCTCGCCGCCGAAGATCAGCAGACGCACGTTCTCTATCGCGTCGGCGGGCCACATCGCCGCGAGGGTCGGCACCGTCGAGACCACGGTGATCCCCTGCCGGATGAGCCACGGTGCGAGATCCTCGCCCGAGCGCACCAGCGATCGCGGCGCGGGCACGAGGCACGCGCCGTGGCGCCACGCCAGCCACATCTCTTCGCACGACGCGTCGAAGGCGACCGACAGGCCGGCCAGCACGCGGTCACGGGGTCCGAGGGGCGCCTGCTGCAGGAACAACTCGGCCTCGGCGTCGACGAAAGCCGCCGCCGAGCGGTGGCTCACCGCGACGCCCTTGGGCACGCCGGTGGAGCCTGACGTGAAGATGATCCAGGCGTCGTCGTCGATCGTCGGCGGCGGCACCGTCACGATCGCGTGGGTGCTCGGATGCGGGGCGGTGCCGTCGAACAGCGCCGACGCCGCGTCGTCAGGGCGCTGCTGCGAGGGTGCGTACGCACCGGTCCCTGTGATCACGCCGCGCACGTGCGCCTCGCCGAACACCAGGTTCGCCCGCTCGTCCGAGTCGTCGGCGTCGACGGGCACGTAGGCCGCACCCGCGGCGATCACGCCGAGGATCGAGATGTACAGCTCCTTCGAGCCCGACGGCATGCGCACACCGACCCGGTCTCCGCGCCGGACGCCCGCCTCGTGCAGGCGGGCGGCCGTGCGGCCGACTCGCGCCATGAGTTCGCGGTAGCTGAGCGCACCCGAGCCGTCGTCGAGAGCGGATGCCTCGGGCGTGCGTCGCGCGGTCTCGCGGAGCACGTCCAGCAGCGTGCGCGGCGCCGGCGCCGCGTCGATGCGATCCAATGACGCCGGTACCGCCGGCAGCGACTCGGACCGGCTCACGTCAGGACAGCAGTGCGACGAGCTCGGCCTTGGTGAGCCTCGAGTAGCCGGTGGCCCCCGCAGCTCGGGCGCGTTCACGCAGCTGAACCACCGTCAGCGCGGCGAGATCGGTCGGGGGCGCCGCAGAGGTTGCTGTCGCTGTCGGGCGCTTGCGCGCCGCGGTCGGTTTCGGCGCGGGCTCGGCGGCAGGCGCGGGCTCTGACGATTCCGCTGCGGCAGCGGCATCCACGTCGTCCCCCTGCGGCGCGAACTGCTCCTCCAGCGTCCGGTCGGCGGCGAGCGCGTCGAGCTCGGCCTTGGCCGCGGCACGCTCCGCCTTCGCCGCCAACTTCTTCAGGCTCTTGGCCTCGGCGTTGCGCGCCTTCGCCTCCTGGGCGGCCCTCTCGGCCTCGACAGCCGCGCGCTCGGCCTCGGCGCGCAGCCGCGCCTTCTTCTCGGCCTTCGCGATCGCCGTGCGCGTCGCCTTGCGCACGCGCTCCTCGGCACGCTGTGCCTTCTTGGTGACCTTGGCGGGGGCGCGGCGAATCGCCTTCTTCGAGACGTCGACGTCGTCGAGGGTCTCGGCCGCGACCTCGCGCAGCTTCTTGGCATTCTTGCCCGGGAGGGTCTTGGCGACCTTGCGAGCCTGCTTCGCGGCCGCAGCCGCATCGTCGATCGCGTCGAACGCCGTGCGCTGCGCCTTTGTCGTCTTGCTCATGCGTGGCACCTTAGCGGGCCCGGGTGAACGGACAGCCCCGATATGACGCGCGATTCCGCGCCGGACTCCCCGAAACGATGTCGATGCCGGTGCATGGATGGCGGCATCCCGTTCACCTTCCGTTCACCCGTAGAGCCCAGTCTCTTAAGAGTCCGCGCCTACGTTTCAGAGCGAACCCGCACCGGGCTTCGTACCCGCAGGCCTGCACCGGGCCTCATTCCCCTGACACGTGAAGGATTCACACAGTGAAGATCTCTCGCCTCGCCCAGGTGGGCGCCATCGCCGCGATCGCGGCCCTCGGCCTCGCCGGCTGCGCCTCCAACGAGACCCCCAGCGACACTCCGTCCGCGACGTCGGACGCGCCCACGCTCACGGGCACGCTCAACGGCTCGGGCGCCACGTCGCAGCAGGTCGCGATCCAGTCGTGGACCCAGCTCGTCCAGACGGCCAACCCGGACGTCACCATCAACTACGACCCGCAGGGCTCGGGAACGGGCCGCGAGTCGTTCCTGTCGGGTGCCGTGCAGTTCGCCGGCTCCGACCGCGCCTTCACGACCGACGAGATCACCGCCGGTGGTTTCGGCGCGTGCGCGGACGGCTCGGACCTCGTTGAGATCCCCGCCTACATCTCGCCCATCGCGATCGTCTTCAACGTCGACGGCGTCGACGAGCTGAACCTCGACCCGGCGACCATCGCCGGCATCTTCGCCGGCACCATCACGAACTGGAACGACCCGGCGATCGCCGCCACCAACGACGGCGTCGACCTGCCCGACCTGGCGATCTCGCCGGTGCACCGCTCCGACAAGTCGGGCACCACGGGCAACTTCACCGACTATCTGTCGGCCACCGGCGGCAGCGCCTGGTCGTACGGCTCGGTCGAGGAATGGCCGATCCAGGGCGGCGAGGCTGCTCAGGGCACCTCGGGTGTCGTCAACGCCATCAAGGCGGGCTCGGGCACGATCGGCTACGCCGACTCGTCGCAGGCCGGCGGCCTGTCGTCGGTGAACGTCCAGGTCGGCGATGAGTGGGTGGGCCACTCGGCCGAGGGCGCGGCGATCACCGCCGACGCCTCGCCCATCGAGGACGGCCGCGCCGACACCGACCTCGCCATCAAGATCGACCGCACGACCACGGAAGCCGGCGCCTACCCGGTCATCCTGATCAGCTACCTGATCGGCTGCACCCAGTATGAGGACGCCGACGCGGCCGCCCTCGTGAAGGGCTTCTTCACCACGGCCGTCAGCGCCGAGGGTCAGGACGCCGCCGCCACCAACGCGGGCAGCGCCCCCATCTCGGACACGCTCCGCGACAAGGCTCAGGCCGCGGTCGACGCGATCAAGTGATCCCACGGTCCCGGGTCGCCGCACGGCGGCCCGGGACCTGCCCTCCTTCGAGCAGGAAGACGACATGACGCAGACCACGGCAGCCGCCGGGACCGCCCCACCGCGAACGCAGCGGCGAGCCGGAGACATCTGGTTCTCGGGCTCCGCGCT
>Ga0160446_100619_pt1 | contig 12991 bp, 12 predicted proteins | sample HID1973I_E1MG_FD_108200 | JGI IMG/M metagenome (GOLD analysis project Ga0160446, IMG submission 108200) | Enriched mosquito-associated microbial communities from UW Madison campus, WI, USA - HID1973I_E1 MG | ecosystem: Host-associated > Arthropoda: Insects > Digestive system > Unclassified ... | reverse complement strand
GGCCTGGTCGCCTCGATGGTGCTGCGCTGCGACGACTGCATCAGCTACCACGTGGCCCAGTGCAAGGACGCTGGGGTGACCCGCGAGGAGTTCTTCGAGACCTTCTCGGTCGGCCTGGTGGTGGGGGGCTCGATCGTGATCCCGCACCTGCGCCGCGCAGTGGATTTCCTGGACCAACTCGAAGGCGGCGCGCCCGCCCCGGAAGAGCATTCGCACGGCTGAGCCGTGCGTGTGGCGCAGCCCGCTGCGCGGGCCTGGCCCCCACGGTTGTGCTGCGCAAAACAAGGCGGGCGATATCGGCTTTTGGCTATCGCTTGCCGTGGGGACGGCATCATTCCATTGAGTTCGGCAGATTCGAGGGCGCCCGGCCCCACGCCGGGCTTGCCTATCCCCGCGCCGTTGGCGCGCCCCTTAACAAAGGGGGCTCTCCACCCGAGGCGATGTCGCTTGTTGTAGGAGCGGCTTCAGCCGCGACGCGTGAAATCCCCCGCCGTGCCCGGCTGTATGAACAGCCGCCCCCCAATTAGACCCAGGTCGGTTTGGGGCCGGCCCGGCCGATCGGGCATAATTCCGCTACTGACATTCCCCCGCGCATGGTCCCCCCGGCGACCGGCGTGCTCCTGTTTCCCACGTTTGGAATCCCAACGACATGACGCAGACAATCACGGTCATCCGCGGCGACGGCATCGGCCCGGAAATCATGGACGCCACCTTGCATGTGCTCGATGCGCTGCAGGCCGGCCTGACCTATGAATTCGCCGACGCCGGCCTGGTCGCGCTGGAAAAGCATGGCGACCTGCTGCCGGCCGAGACGCTTGAATCGATCTCCCGCAACAAGGTCGCCCTGAAGAGCCCGCTGACCACCCCGGTCGGCGAAGGCTTCAGCTCGATCAACGTGGCCCTGCGCCGCAAGTTCGACCTGTACGCGAACGTGCGTCCGGCCAAGTCGTTCCCGAACACCAAGTCGCGCTTCGCCGACGGCGTGGACCTGATCACCGTGCGCGAGAACACCGAAGGCGCGTACCTGAGCGAAGGCCAGACCGTGTCCGAAGACGGCGAGACCGCCTTCTCCGGCACCCGCGTCACCCGCAAGGGCTCCGAGCGCATCGCGCGCTACGCCTTCGAGTTGGCCCGCAACACCGGCCGCAAGAAGGTCACCGCCGTGCACAAGGCCAACATCATCAAGTCGACCTCGGGCCTGTTCCTGAAGGTCACCCGTGACGTCGCCGCCGAATACCCGGAAATCGAATTCCAGGAAATGATCGTCGACAACGCCTGCATGCAGCTGGTGATGCGTCCGGAGCAGTTCGACGTGATCGTCACCACCAACCTGTTCGGCGACATCATCTCCGACCTGTGCGCCGGCCTGGTCGGCGGCCTGGGCCTGGCCCCGGGCGCGAACATCGGCACCGAGGTGGCGATCTTCGAAGCCGTGCACGGCTCGGCCCCGGACATCGCCGGCCAGGGCAAGGCCAACCCCTGCGCCCTGCTGCTGGGCGCGGCGCAGATGCTGGACCACATCGGCCAGCCGCAGAACGCCGAGCGCCTGCGCAATGCGATCGTCGCCACGCTGGAAGCCAAGGACTCGCTGACCCCGGACCTGGGCGGCAACGGCAACACCATGGGCTTCGCCCAGGCGATCGCCAGCCGGCTGTAAGCGGATCGATCAGGCAGTAACGAGGAAGGGCGCCTTGCGGCGCCCTTGTCTTTGAGGCCAGGCAGCCAGCGCCCGGGTCAGTTGCGCGACTGCAACTTCGACAGCAGCCGCAGGAACTCCAGGTACAGCCACACCAGCGTCACCATCAGGCCGAAGGCGCCGTACCACTCCATGTACTTCGGCGCGCGCTGCGCCACGCCGGTCTCGATGAAGTCGAAGTCCAGCACCAGGTTGAGCGCCGCGATGACCACCACGAACAGGCTGAAGCCAATGCCGATCACGCCCGAGTCGTGGATATACGGCATGCTCGCACCGAACAGGTTGAGCACGATCGTCGCCACGTACACCAGCGCGATGCCGCCGGTGGCGGCCATCACGCCGAGTTTGAAGTTCTCCGTGGCCTTGATCCAGCCGCTGCGGTAGGCAAACAGCAGGGCGAACAGGGTGCCGAAGGTCAGCAGCACCGCCTGGAACACGATGCCGTTGAAGCGTGCTTCGAACACCGCGGAGATCGCGCCGAGGAAGAAGCCTTCCACGATCGCGTAAAGCGGCGCGGTGACCGGCGCCCACTGCATCTTGAAGATGGTGACCATGGCGAGAATGAAACCGCCGATGGCGCCGCCCAACAGGTAGAGCTTGGCGGCGGGCAGCAGTTCGCCGGTGGGCGAGAGCGTCTGGCTCCAGGCGAAGGATGCGGTGAGCACCGCCAGCAGCAGCAACACGCCAGTCTTGTTGACGGTGCCGTTGAGCGTCATCGCATCGGCGTCGCGGCGCACGACGCTGCCGCTGGCCAGATCGAGGAAGGTGGATTCCTTGAGTGCGGGGTTGCCACTGCGGAACATGTGAGGACTCCTTGAGGTTTTCGCGGCCGTCATGGCCGTCGGGGCGGATGGACGCCAGCATAGCCGATGGCGGCAGCGTCCCCGTTGCGCTCCATCCGAGATTGACACTGGCAACCGCTTGTCCCGACAATGCACGATCCCCGCGCCGCTGGCGCCGGGTCTCGTGTGAGTCCACCGGGGTATAGCGCAGTCTGGTAGCGCGCCTGCTTTGGGAGCAGGATGTCGGGGGTTCGAATCCCTCTACCCCGACCACTCGAGCCGGCCCCTTCCAGGGCCTCGGCCATCCGCGCTGATGGGGTGCATCGTGTTTCTCCGGCGCCCGTAGCTCAACCGGATAGAGCACCGGCCTTCTAAGCCGGCGGTTACAGGTTCGAGTCCTGTCGGGCGCGCCATTATTTTCAAGACCTTACGCTGCGCGATGTGTGGATAACTGCCCGGCTCCGTAAAATCCTCCGTAAAATTTCGCGCACTTCTTCCCGTCTAGGTCCATCTGGGACTAGTCTCGTCGCTTGGAGCGACAGGGGGAATGGACATGGATAAGCATCGGTTCGGTGGACGCTGGACGGAAACAAAGCTGGGTGCATTGCGTGAATACCTGCAGTCCTACACAACGGCGCTGAAGACACAGTCGTTCCGCCTCCATTACATCGACGCGTTCGCGGGCAGCGGCGCATATGTCCCTGGGGACGGGCGAGAACGCCAAGGCTCTACACAAATCGCCTTGCAGTTTCCCTTCGACGAATTCCATTTCATCGAATTGAATGAAAGGCGCTGCCAGTCGTTGAGGCACGCTGCAGAAGCCATGTCGGCCCGACGAATCGAAGTCATCCAGGGCGACGCAAATGGTCACCTGTCTGCTCTCTGCGAGCGACTGAAATGGAAAAGTGATCGGGCAGTCCTTTTCCTTGATCCCTATGGAATGAACGTGGAGTGGTCGACTCTGCAGGCCGTCGCCGGAACCGGAGCGATCGACGTCTGGTACCTGTTCCCTCTCAACGGTGTGACCAGACAATTGGCCATCAAGGAAAGCAAACTTGATGAAGACAAGCAGCGCTCGCTGGACCGATCTTTCGGGACGCCGGATTGGCGGCAGGCTTTTTATGGACCAAGTCCGACGCCAGACCTCTTCGGGGGCGAAGAACTTGAGCGGCACGCGGACGTCGTTGCTATCGAAAACTGGATTACTGATCGCCTGCGAACGCTATTTCCGTTAGTCGAGGGACCGGAAATTCTCAAACTCGGTAGCCGCGGTCGGGCTGACGCTGGGCCACGCATATTCGCGCTGTACTTTCTTGCATCGACGCGCAGCAACAAGGGCCAGGACCTGGCGCGACGAATTGCAAAAGGTGTCCTAGGTAAGATTCGGCGTGAGGCCGCGTTGGCAGCCCCGATATCACCTACAATATCGTCAACGGCCGGATCACTCTGGGAAGGCGGCGGTGACGACTAAGTCGCGCATCGAATGGACCGAAGCGACGTGGAACCCAGTCGTGGGTTGCACGAAGCTTTCGGCAGGATGCAAGCATTGCTACGCAGAAGTCATGGCCCGTCGTTTGCAAGCGATAGGCGTGCATGGTTACGAACAGGGTTTCCGTAAGGTTCGGGTCCTGCCTGAGAGGCTCGACGAGCCGTTGCGCCGAAAAAAGCCCACGATTTACTTCGTCAACTCAATGAGTGACCTGTTCCATTCGCAGGTCCCCGATTCGTTCATTGATCGCGTGTTCGCGACGATGGCTGCGGCTGAATGGCACACGTTCCAAGTCCTTACAAAGCGGGCGGAGCGTATCGCGGACTTCACCGCAGAGCATGCCGTTCCTGCCAATGTTTGGCTCGGGGTGTCGGTTGAGAACAGGCGTCACGGTGTTCCCCGGATTGACCACCTTCGTCGTGTGCCAAGAGCGACACGATTCCTCAGCATTGAGCCATTGCTCGAAGATCTCGGCGAAATTGACCTTACTGGGATTCATTGGGTCATCGTGGGCGGCGAATCTGGTCATGGTGCAAGACCGATGAAGGCTGCTTGGGTAAGGAGAATTCAGGCCACCTGTTCGGAGCAGGGCGTGAAGTTTTTCTTCAAGCAATGGGGTGCATTCGGCGCCGATGGCGTGCATCGATCGAAGAAAGAGAACGGAAGATTGCTAGACGGTGCTACCTGGGACGCGATGCCAACCGTGGACTAGGGCTTGCCGGCCGGTTCAACGACGGGGACCTCGTGATCGTAAACATGCAACATGGCGTCGGTTTTGTGACCACTCGCCTTCTTTTTGTTGCCCTGGCTATCGGTGACGCCGCGATGCTTGAGGCCATGCAGGGCGAATCGCTCTTCCTTGGTGAGCACGCCGTCGGCGACCGCGTTGCGAATCATCCGTCCCCATGCAGTATTGAAGCCGGCACGCGTCAGCGGCTCTCCGTCCTCGCTCACGAATAGTTGGCGCTGTTCGGCTCGCATAGGAATCGACGGTGATACCTGGTGGATCGGGCCCGAATACATTCACGAGGTGCGGCGGTAGGCTTCACCACCTCATGGTTCGGTCGATCGCCCTGAACCATTCGCGCGTCGCGGCCTCGCGGGCGGCTGCGTCCTGGCGATTTAACGCCCTGCGCTGGCCGGGGAAGGTGTCTCGGGCAGCAATCCAGCGCTCGATGAAGCGCATCGCCTGTTCTTTGCTGCCGCGATGCATAACGTTGATACGCGTTTCGCCCCAGCTCAAACACACGTTCGCGGGCTGGCCCCGCTCCGGGTCGGGCGGGTTGTAGATCGCGACGACCCGTGCGTTGTACATCAACAGCGGGCTTCGGGGGTGCCGGCCCAATGGCAGGCGGCGTGGAGGCGAGGTCGGGGCATGGGCGAAGAATGCGCTGGAAGGCGTTCATAGCTTGAGACGCGCTGCAAGACCTGTATGGCCCGGCCCAGGATCCGCATCGTCGGCCCTAGTAGCGTCCGATCGTCAAGGTGGCACAAAAAAGCCCCGGTTTCCCGAGGCTTGGTGATATCTCAATGCGCAGTAACTATCCGCCGCGCTGGCTCAAAAGCTGGAGAGCGCTCGGAGCTTCTTGGATCCCGTCGACGTCGGCTGCGGGGGCGCCGTCTGCGTCCTTCGCTCCGTTGCCGCCTGGGCGAACTGGTAGGCGCGCTCCACCTGGCTGAGGATGCCCATCTGGCTCTGGGTCCGGTTGGTCGCCGCCGTCTGGCAATTGCCCCGCGCCATCAGCTGGATCAACTTGTTCATTATCGTCACCTGTCTCGGGCGTGTTCAGAATAGAGAAATCAACGAGGTCGACCAGCGACCCTTGGTCCGCAAGGAGCGTCCAAACCACATTAACGAAAGCCTGTTCAGGCAATGTGAGTGGCCCAACCCTATGGAAAAGGGTGGTAGCCTCCTTCCGGTCGATTACGAAGCTATGCGACGGGTAATCGTGGATGAGAGAGTTTAGAGCATCGTCCTTAAGGTTCCGCGAATAGGTGTTCAGGCGCGTCCCGTACTCAGAGGCGATCCGTGTGGCACGCTGCAGTTCGCCTAAGCGCAGGGGGTCAACCTGGTTCAGCAGGGGCTCGGCAATGGCGGCGCCAATATGAGCAGCCATCTCCGCCGCAAGCTTCGTCGATAGCCCCATTCGCCGGGCCTCTTTGAGCATGCTGTGGTACCCCCAGCGAACATGCTGGCTCACCATGCCCAAGGCCTCGGTGATGTCCAGGCCGGAGCTTCGCTCTTGCAGCTCCGAACCCTTGAACACTTGAACGTCTAGCGGACCCAACTCGCCCCGGTCGCCGATCGCAAGCTCATCGGCCGCAATGGCCACCAACGTGCCGGCGCTCTTACACCAGCTTGGTACTGCGACGCGGAGATTGTCCTTGTAGTAATGACGAAGGCACCGCGCAATGCGGTAGCCACCATCTGGGTCGCCCCCGTATGTAGTAAGAAATAGGGTGGCTGCGGGCTTCTTGGCGACCGACGCGAGCTTATCGCTGAGTTGCGCATGCAGCTCTCGCGTAATCGCGCTGGAGATGACGATGTAGTCCCGCTCGGGATCGGCCCCATAAAGCGCCGCCACGGCGTCTCGATAAGCTTCGTTCATTCTTCCCCTGGTCCCCTGGCCATCCTGGCCTGGCGCGATCATAAGGGTTTGCGGCACCCGGTGCACGTAGGGGAGCTCCTGACGACGGCAGGGGGAGGCCTGGCCCGAAGGCACGGGGGCTTCCTCAAAATTCTGCAGTCTGACTAGTTAAATCAATCGCATACGCTCGATGGTTCCGTAATATTATTGATGCTAAGCCATTGAAGTCAAACCACAATTCGCCTGCCTTCTAAGCCGGCGGTTACAGGTTCGAGTCCTGTCGGGCGCGCCAACCGGATCCAGGGGATTCTGCTCCGGCAGCCGGAACGTTAAGTAAAGTTACTGACCTGCGTAGAAGTACGCTGGCTGGCCACGCCGGTGGTCGCGACACTTGCGGTTTGCCCCCTCGTGCGGGAGCCGTGCAATGAATTCGATCGACATCGGCGGGCAGAACACCGGCACTCGCAGCAGGGAAGCGCCCGGCGGCACCGCGCCATGCGTCTGCAACGAAGCGGGGGCCAGCCATGGATAGCATCGCCACCCTCAAGCTGTTGGTCGTCCTCAGCGTGTTCCTCAACGTGCTGGCACTGGCGTTGCAGGCGCGCGGGCAGGACGTGTTCTACATGTTCAAGCACTGGCGCCTCGGCGTGCGCGCCTTCGTCGCGATGTTCGTCGTCGTGCCGCTGGTGGCCATCGTGTTGGTCACCGGCTTTCCGTTCAGGCGCGAGGTGGAGATCGCGATCCTGCTGTTGTCGGTCTCGCCGGTGCCGCCGTTGCTGCCGAAGAAGCAGCTCAAATCGGGCGCGGAGGGACAGTACGCCACGGGCTTGCTGGTGGGCGCCACGCTGGTCTCGCCGCTGGTGGCCTTGGTCGGGCTGCATGTGTTCGGGCTGATCTTCGGCGCCCAGGCAAGCCTCTCCCTCGCCAACCTCGCCCTGACCCTGGTGATGACGATCATCGCGCCCCTGCTGCTCGGGCTGGGCGTGCAGAAGCTGTTGGGGGAGCGCGCGCAGCGCGTCGCCGAGGTCCTGGGCAAGGCCGCCGGCCTGTTGCTGGTGCTGTGCGTCGTGGTGCTGCTGGTGATGATCCTGCCGGTCATCGGGCGCTTGATCGGCGAAGGCACGATCCTGGCCCTGGCCAGCATGATCGTCGCCGGCCTGCTGGCGGGCCATGTGCTCGGCAGCGGCACGTCGGGCGACCGCACCGCGCTTTCGCTGGCGGCGGCCACGCGCCACCCGGGCGTGGCCATGGGGATTGCCGCGACCAACTTTCCGCACGAAAAGTCGGTGCTGGTCGCCATCCTGGTCTACGTGCTGCTGGCGGTGGTGATCGCCATTCCCTTCCTCTGGCTGCGCCGGCGAAGTGCCCCTGCCTGACGTCGAAGCTTGCCAGTCCAGGAAATGGGCATGTCGAAACCGCGCCACAGCTGCTGTAGGGCTGGCCTGGGTCTTCGCAGGCAGCGCGGCGCGGCCAGTTGCGCCGTCCGCGCGCCGGCGTGCGGAGCGGATGTTGAGTCGCGCGGGGTCCGTCGCCGGGGCGCGGCGCTTGCAATCCGCGGCCGTGTCCTGAAAAATAGCGGACTTGCTTCGGCACCGGGCTCGCCCGTCGCCGGAACGGTTTCAGTGGTGGCTGTAGCTCAGTTGGTTAGAGTACTGGATTGTGATTCCAGTGGTCGGGGGTTCGAATCCCCTCAGCCACCCCACTGATTCAACCTGACGCTTCGCAGGGTGTTGCAACGAAGCAAAAGCGCATTTATCATGTGCGACCTGTTTCAGGGCCGTTAGCTCAGTTGGTAGAGCAGTTGACTCTTAATCAATAGGTCCAAGGTTCGAATCCTTGACGGCCCACCAATTAAAACAGCCACTTAGCGCAAGCCAAGTGGCTGTTTTTCTATGCGCGGGGTGTCGTATTGCGTGTATGCGCTAGCGCTCGCCTCTCGCACTTTCTCCTAATTTGCTATAAAAAGTGTATGTTCTTTTATAGCAAACTCCCATGAAGCTCCCGGTTCCTCCGCCTCATCTGGACACCTTGTTCGCCACCACCCCGGCTGACAAGGCGTACGAGCTGTTCAGCAGGAACATCGGTCCGGAAATTGCCGGCGCCTACGAGCATTGGGACAAGGTAAGGCACCGTACGCCGCCGGAAGGGCTGTCGTCCGAACTGTGGTGGTTTGCCATCAAGCTCAAGCGGCAGGGCCTCCGCCGGCCTCTGCCCCTGCTGGACAAGTCGCATATGCCTTTCATGGTGTCCATCACGGACACGATGCAGCGCCAACTGCACTTCATTGACCGGGAAGCTGCGGGCGCCATCAAGGGCATGGAGGAAAGTGGTGGCCAGAACCGCTTTCTGATCCGCAGCCTGATCGAGGAAGCCATGACCTCCTCGCAGCTCGAAGGTGCGGCCACCACGCGTGCGGTCGCCAAGGAGATGCTCGCCACGGGCAGGCAGCCGCGGGATCAATCCGAACGGATGATCCACAACAATTACGTAGCCATGAACATGATCCGCGAGCGCGGCAAGCGGCCGATCACGCCCGAGGAAATCATCGAGCTGCACAGCATTCTTACCGACGGCACGCTCGAGGTGGCTGCAGACTGTGGGCGACTTCGCACCGCCGAAGACAACGTCGTGGTCTACGACCGTGGATCACCTCCGACGCTGCTCCATGTGCCCCCACCCGCCGAGGAAATCCCCAACCGGTTGCGGCAGCTGTGCCAGTTCGCCAATGACGGTCAAAGCGAAGAATTCGTCCATCCCGTCGTGCGCGCCATCGCCGTTCATTTCATGATCGGCTACGACCATCCTTTCGTCGACGGCAACGGCCGCACGGCCAGGGCCTTGTTCTACTGGGTGATGATGAACGAAGGCTATTGGCTGACCGAATACCTGTCCATCTCCAGTGTGCTCAAGAAGCACCCCGGCAAGTATTTGCGCGCCTATCTGTACACCGAAAGCGACGATCGGGACCTGAGCTACTTCCTGTCACAACAACTCGAAGCCATCGAGCAGTCCATCCAGGCGCTGCACGACTACATTCGGCGCAAGCAAGCCGCCGACCGCTCCGCGCGCAAGGTGTTGCGTGGCGCCACCGTGGGGGGCGTCCACCTCAATCATCGGCAAAAAGCGCTGCTGGCCAATGCGCTCAAGGACCCCGAGCGCGCCTACACCGTGGCCAGCCACCAGGCCGCGCATACCATCACCTATCCAACGGCGTTGGGAGACCTCACCGGCTTGGTCAGCGCCGGGTTGATGATGCGGGAGCGCGCCGGGAAGGCTTTCGACTACTGGCCGGTAGCCGATCTGAGCGCGCGGTTGTCGGATTGAGGGGCGCGTCAGGAAGGGGCGCGCGCAGGGATAGGGCGGCAGTCGGGCGCTTACGAATCAATGGCTTGCGGAGAATTTCCAGGAAAATGCACGTAAGCCCTGGTTTCGCGGCCTCGATGCCCAGCCAATTGCGCGCCGCCTCGGCGGCGCTTTTTCTTTGCGGGCGGCCCTGCAACAATGCCCCCGCACCCCCGCAACGCGGATGGGCTGCCGGGCGAAAGTGGCGGAATTGGTAGACGCACCAGATTTAGGTTCTGACGCCGCAAGGCGTGGGGGTTCGAGTCCCCCCTTTCGCACCACCCCAGTCCCCGCGGCGGCCGCTGGCAGCGGCCGCCGGAATCGGCGAAACTAGCCGGCTCGGGCATTCCGTGTCCTTTTTCCCAACCCGCTCAATCATTCGTGCCGACCGGAGGCTGGTCGGTGGCAGGAGTCAACATGCAAGCTTCGATCGAATCCACCGGCAACCTGGAACGCCGCCTGACCTTCACCCTGCCGGAGGAGCGCCTGGAGTCCCATATCGGCGGTCGCCTGCGCGAGATCGCGCGTACCGCGCGGATCAAGGGTTTCCGCCCGGGCAAGGTGCCGGCCAAGGTGATCGAGCAGCGCTATGGGCCGCAGGTGCGCGCCGAGGCGCTGGATGGCTTGCTGCGCGAAACCTTCGATTCGGCGGTCCGCGAGCATTCGCTGCGCCTGGCCGGCAACCCGCGCATCGACAAGGCGGGCGAGGGCGAATTCGACTTCGTCGCCACCTTCGAGGTGGTGCCGGAGTTCGGCGAGATCGACGTGGCCAAGCTCAACGTGATCCGCCACACGGCCGAAGTCAGCGATGCCGACATCGACCAGATGATCGAGAACCTGCGCCTGCAGCGCCGGACCTGGCAGCCGGTGGCGCGTGGCGCCCAGGCCGGTGACCTGGTCGCGCTGGAAACCTGGTCGCAGGCCGGCGACGAGCGCCTGCCGGCCGAGGGCGTGGAGCGTGGCTCCAGCGTGCTGGGCTCGGGCGTGATGTTCGACCAGATCGAAAAGGGCCTGGAAGGCCTGGCCAAGGGTGAGGAAAAGACCCTCAGCGTCGACTTCCCGGCCGACTGGCGCGTGCCGCAGCTGGCCGGCAAGACCGTCCAGGTGCACGTGAAGGCGGTCGAGGTCTCCGAGCCGCTGCTGCCGGAGGTCAACAAGGAGTTCATCAAGAGCTTCGGCGTGAAGAACGGCGAGGTCGAGCAGTTCCGCTCGGACATCCGCTCGAACCTGGAGCGCGAGCTCAAGGGCGCGCTGATGAACCGCCTGCGTCGCGAGGTCGGCGAGCAGTTGATCGCCGCCTACGCCCACGTCGAGCTGCCGCCGCGCCTGGTCGAGGCCGAAGCGCGCAACATGCTGATGCAGCAGGTGGAGCAGATGCGCCGTGCCGGCCGTGACCCCGGCCAGCCGCCGGCCGATGCCCACCAGGGCTTCATGGACGCGGCCGCCAAGCGCGTGCTGGTCGGGCTGCTGGTGGGCGAGGTCGCCCGCACCAACCAGCTGCGCCTGGAGCCCAAGCGCGTGAACGAGACCCTGCGCCTGATCGCCTCCACCTACGAGGAGCCGGAGCAGGTCATTGAGATGTACCGCAACGACCCCCAGTTGATGGGGAGTCTGCAGAACCGGGTGATGGAGGAGCAGGTGATCGACTGGATCGCCGAGCGCGCCCAGCACACCGTGCAGCCGATGTCGTTCCAGGAAGCGATCCGCAATTGACCCGGTGCCGGCGCAGGTCGGTGCCACAACAGGAAGACCGATGAGCATTGAGACCAAAGCCCTGAACCTGGTGCCGATGGTGGTCGAGCAGACCAGCCGCGGCGAGCGCGCCTACGACATCTATTCGCGCCTGTTGAAGGAGCGACTGATCTTCCTGGTCGGACCGATCGACGACCACGTGGCCAACGTGGTCATCGCCCAGTTGCTGTTCCTGGAAGCGGAAAATCCGGAAAAGGACATCAGCATCTACATCAACTCGCCGGGCGGCGTGGTCACCGCCGGCATGGCGATCTACGACACCATGCAGTACATCAAGCCGGACGTGAGCACGATCTGCGTCGGCCAGGCGGCGAGCATGGGCGCCCTGCTGTTGGCGTCGGGCGCGGCCGGCAAGCGTTACGCGCTGCCCAATTCGCGCGTGATGATCCACCAGCCGCTGGGTGGCTTCCAGGGCCAGGCCACGGATATCGACATCCACGCCCGCGAGATCCTGACCCTGCGTTCGCGCCTGAACGAGGTGCTGGCCAAGCACACCGGCCAGTCGCTGGAGACCATTGCGCGCGATACCGAGCGCGACAACTTCAAGAGCGCGGTCGATGCCCAGGCCTATGGCCTGGTCGACCAGGTGCTGGAGCGTCGTCCGGACGAGTCGATCCAGCCGGCTTGATCGCCTGTTCGCGCCCGCCACGGCAAGGATTTCCAGGCAAAACCCGCGGGGTCGGGGTCGGACTTTTGTCCCCCCGGCCCTGTGCTATTCTCGAATCGAACCCCCGTTTACCGGGTGGGGTAACTGGGTAACAGAAGCATGAGCGAAGACCGCCAAGGTCGTTCCGGCGACAGCACCAAGATTCTCTACTGCTCGTTCTGCGGCAAGAGTCAGCATGAGGTCCGCAAGCTGATCGCGGGCCCAAGCGTGTTCATCTGCGACGAGTGCGTGGAGCTCTGCAACGACATCATCCGCGAGGAGCTGGAAGAGAAGGCGCAGTCGGCGCGTTCGAGCCTGCCCAAGCCGCGCGAGATTCTCGAGGTGCTCGACCAGTACGTGATTGGCCAGAACCGGGCCAAGCGCACCCTGGCCGTGGCCGTGTACAACCATTACAAGCGGATCGAGAGCCGGCAGAAGAACGACGACGTCGAGCTGGCGAAGTCGAACATCCTGCTGGTCGGCCCGACCGGCTCGGGCAAGACGCTGCTGGCCGAAACGCTGGCGCGCCTGCTCAACGTGCCGTTCACCATTGCCGATGCCACACCGCTGACCGAAGCCGGCTATGTCGGCGAGGACGTGGAAAACATCACCCAGAAGCTGCTGCAGAAGTGCGAATACGACGTAGAGAAGGCGCAGCAGGGCATCGTCTACATCGACGAGATCGACAAGATCTCG
>Ga0160446_100617_pt1 | contig 13026 bp, 13 predicted proteins | sample HID1973I_E1MG_FD_108200 | JGI IMG/M metagenome (GOLD analysis project Ga0160446, IMG submission 108200) | Enriched mosquito-associated microbial communities from UW Madison campus, WI, USA - HID1973I_E1 MG | ecosystem: Host-associated > Arthropoda: Insects > Digestive system > Unclassified ... | reverse complement strand
CAGGTGTGCAGAGGGGATGGATGCCGAGCGCGTAGACACAGGGGGCGCCGTCCGCCTCGGTGCCGGCATGGGCCAGCGCGCGCACGGCATCGAAGTTGGACACCGCCACGGCAGGCAGCACAATGCCCGAGACGCCAGCCTCGGCCGCCGCGCGCGTGACGCCCGCGCGGTCGCTATCGAACTCGCTGGCGTCGAGGTGGCAGTGGGTATCGATCCACATGGTGGGGGCGCGGGGCGGTGGGTCGGTTGGGGTGAGGACCGATGTCCGGTCAGCGTTCGCGGTGCAGGTGCCCGTCGCGCAGGCGCAACACGCGGTCGCAGCGGCCAGCGAGGTCCGTGTCGTGGGTGACGATGACGAAGCTCGTGCCGAGCGTACGCGACAGTTCGAGCATCAGGTCGTACACGCCGCCGGCCGTGTGGTCGTCGAGGTTGCCGGTGGGCTCGTCGGCCAGCACGCAGGCCGGCTGGCCGACCAGCGCGCGGGCGACGGCCACGCGCTGGCGCTCGCCGCCGGACAGCTCGCCGGGACGGTGCTTTGCCCGCCCGCCCAGGCCCACGCGCTCGAGCATGGCTTGCGCGGCGGCGCGCGCCTCGCGTTCCTTGAGGCCACGGATGCGCATCGGCATGGCGACGTTGTCCAGCGCGGTGAATTCGGGCAGCAGGTGGTGGAATTGGTAGACGAAGCCGAGCGCGCGGTTGCGGACGGTATTCCGCTCGCTCTCGCGCAGCGAGGTGAACGGCTTGCCGAGCAGGGCCACGCGGCCGGCGTCGGGGTTGTCCAGCCCTCCCAGCACGTGCAGCAGCGTGGACTTGCCGGAGCCGGACGCGCCGACGATGGCAACCTTCTCGCCAGCGTCCACGCGCACGTCTACGCCGCGCAGGACGTCCACGTCGAGGCCACCCTGGCGGAAACGCTTGGACAGGCCCTCAGCCACCAGCACCGGCGTGCCGGACTGCACGGCGAGGCCGGGCACTGCCGGGAGGGTGGCGGCTTCCTGGAGCAGGGAGGTGTCACTCATAGCGCAGCGCCTCCGCCGGGTTCACGCGCGCGGCGCGCCAGCTGGGGTAGATCGTGGCCAGGGTGGCCAGCACGAAGGAGATGATGCCGATGGTGGCGATGTCGTTCACGCGAGGGTCCGAAGGCAGTTCGCTGATGAAATAGATGTCACGTGGCAGGAACTGCACATGCAGCACCCGTTCGATAAAGGGCACGATTACGTCGATATTGGTCGCGATAAGCGTGCCGCCGAGCACGCCGAGGACGGTGCCGATGAAGCCGATCGCCACGCCCTGGACGATGAAGATCTTCATGATCGAGCGCGGCTGGGCGCCCATTGTGCGCAGGATGGCGATGTCGGCCTGCTTGTCGGTCACGGTCATGACCAGCGTGGAGACGAGGTTGAACGCCGCCACGGCGATGATCAGCGTCAGGATGATGAACATCATGCGCTTCTCGGTCTGAACGGCGGCGAACCAGTTGCGGTTCTGCTTGGACCAGTCGCGCAGGTACAGCTCGCCGCTCATCGTGCCGGCCAGCTCCTGGGCCACCTGGGGGGCCCGCTGCATGTCGGACAGCTTGAGCCGCACACCGGTGGGGCCGGACTGGCGGAACAGTGTTTCGGCGTCCTCGATGTCGATCAGGGCCAGGGCGCTGTCGAACTCGTAGTGGCCGGACGAAAACACGCCAACTACGGTGAACTGCTTGAGCCGCGGCAGTACGCCGGCCGGCGTGATGGTGCCCTGCGGCGCCACCAGCGTCACCTTGTCGCCGACGCGCACGCCCATGGCGTTGGCCAGTTCATTGCCGAGCGCGATGCCAAAGCCGCCCGGCACCAGCGCGTTCATGCTGCCGGCGCGGAACTGGTTGCCCACGTCGGAGACCTTCGGCTCCTCGGCAGGATCCACACCACGCAGCAGTACGCCGCGCACCGCGTCTTCGCGGGTGAGCATGGCCTGGGCGGCCACGTAGGGCGCCGCCCCCACCACTTCCTTGTTCCGCATGGCCTCGGCGGCGGTCTTGTGCCAGTCGGGCAACGGTCCTGGGGCGATGACCTCGATATGGGCGAGGACCGACAGCATGCGGTCCCGCACTTCCTTCTGGAAGCCGTTCATGACCGACAGCACGACAATCAGCGCCGCCACACCGAGGGCGATGCCAAACATCGAGATCATGGAAATGAACGAAATGAACGTATTGCGGCTGGCGCGCTTGCTTGCGCGGGTGTATCGCCAGCCGATCTGCCACTCGTAGGGAAAGTTCAAGAGGAATCCTGTTGTTCGGAAGTCGCGCCGGCGGGCCATCCGCCCCCTTGGGTGACGGAAAACTGGCGCCGGCCAGCCGGAAGTTTACAATCTCGGCAACCATGATGACGCACCTGACCCTGATTGTGCCCTTTTCCGTCCCGCCTGGCGCCGGCAACGACGCCGCGGACGACGTCGTCTCCAGCGCGCTGCTGCGGCAGTTGGAGTTGCCGGCGCTCGGAAAGTTGCTCACCCGCGCCGCCCCGGGCCCGCGCGAGACCCACGACGATCCGTTCCTGCGCACCCTGCCGCAGGAGCGCTGGCTGGCCGGCCGGGCCGGCCTGGACACCCGGCAGGTGCCGACTGCGCCTTTTATGCGCCTGGCCGACCTGCGGCAACGTGCCGCGGACCGCCTGCCGGACCCCGCCCAGGCGCCGCCTGCCGCCGCCCTGATCCGGGAAGAGAACGGCGATCAGGGCTGGGCCTGCCTCCAGCCGGTTCATATCCACGCGGCGCGGGATCACCTTGTGTTGATGCATCCGGACCAGCTTGAGATCCGCCCCGACGAGGCCGCTGCGCTGCGCGCCGCCATCGACGACCTGCTCCGTGAGTCCGGCATTGCGCTGGACGCGCCCCACCCCGCCCGCTGGTATGTGGCCGACGATGTATTCGGCGAGCTGGAAGCCACCACGCCGGTGCGCGCCACGGGCCGCAATATCGACATCTGGCTGCAAGCCGGCGCGCGGGCGCGCGACTGGCGACGCCTCCAGAACGAGATCCAGATGACCTGGCACGACCATCCGGTCAACCAGGCGCGCGAGGCCGAGGGCCGCCTGACCATCAATTCAGTGTGGCTCCACGGCGGGGGCAAGCTGAGCCTCGTCAACCGGCTGGCCGACGCCGTGCTGACGGACGACCCGTTCCTGGCTGGCCTGGCCCTCGCCAGCGATAGCCTGCTTGACCCGCAGCCAGCCAAATTCGAGGAAATTGCGAAGGCCGACGGCCATGTCATGGCGATGCTCGACACCGCCACCGAGGCCCATATCGCCCAGGACTGGGGCCTCTGGCTCGAGCGCATGCACGCGCTCGACGCCGAGTGGTTCACCCCGGTACTGGCGGCCTTGGCCGATGGCCGCATCATGGGCGTCACCCTCGTGCTGGGCGGCGACAACCACTACGCCGAGTTCACCGTGCGGCGTGCCGACCTGCGCAAGTTCTGGCGTGGCATGGGCGCGCGCGGCGACTGGCGCGCCCTGCTTTCCGACTTGGCCATGGTGGCCTGATCCGCGCGTTTTCCGCTTTCGCGCCCGCTTTTCTGGACGAACGACCATGACCCGGATCGCCATCCGCTCTTATTCCGAACCCCACGCCGATGTGCTGGCCAAGTCGGGCCTGCACCCCACGCTGGCCCGCATCCTGTCGGCGCGCGGCGTGCTGCATCCGTCCGAACTGGCCACCGAACTGCCGGAACTGACACCGCCCACGACGATGAAGGGCATTGGCCACGCGGCCGAGTATCTGGCCGATGCCATCGCCGCCAACCGCAAGCTGCTGATCGTGGCCGACTACGACTGCGACGGCGCCACGGCCTGCGCCGTGGGCGTGCGCGGGCTACGGATGCTCGGCGCGCGCGTGGATTTCATCGTACCGAACCGCTTCGAGTACGGCTACGGGCTGACGCCCGAGATCGTGGCGCTGGCCGCCCAGCAGCAGCCGGACGTCATCGTCACCGTCGACAACGGCATTGCATCGGTCGACGGCGTGGCGGCGGCCAATGCGCTCGGCATCGACGTGGTGGTGACCGACCACCACCTCCCCGGCGCGGAGCTGCCGGAGGCGGCGGTCATCGTCAACCCAAACCAGCCCGGCTGCGAGTTCCCGAGCAAGAACCTGGCGGGCGTGGGCGTGATGTTCTACGTGCTGCTGGCCCTGCGTGCGGAGCTGCGCCGGCGCGGCGCGTTCACCCAGGCGACCCAGCCGCCGCTGCAAACCCTGCTTGACCTCGTCGCGCTCGGTACCGTCGCGGACGTTGTGAAGCTGGACACCAACAACCGCATCCTCGTGGCCCAGGGGCTGCGCCGGATGCGCGCCGGGCGCATGCATCCGGGCGTGGCGGCGCTGTTCCGCGCGGCCGGGCGTGAGGCCACGCGGGCGAACACGTTCGACCTTGGTTTCGGCCTGGGTCCCCGGCTCAATGCGGCGGGACGGCTCGCCGACATGTCGCTCGGCATCGAATGCCTGCTGACCGACGACCCGAACCGCGCGTGGGAAATCGCCCAGGAACTGGACGGCATGAACCGCGAGCGGCGCGATATCGAGGCCGGCATGCAGCAGGAGGCCCTGCAGATCCTGGAACAGCCGCTGGCGGGACTGGATCCGGCATCGCGCTACACGCTCAGCGTGTTCAACGACACCTGGCACCAGGGGGTCATCGGCATCGTGGCGTCGCGGCTCAAGGAGAAATTCCACCGCCCGACCATCACTTTCGCACCGGGCGACGAGGAACACATCAAGGGCTCGGGCCGCTCGATCCCCGGGTTCCACCTGCGCGATGCGCTCGATCTGGTGTCGAAGCGGCACCCCGGCCTGCTCGTGAAATTTGGCGGACATGCGATGGCGGCTGGCCTGACCGTACGCTCGGCCGACTTCGACACCTTCATGTCGGCGTTCGAAGCCGTTGGCCGCGAATGGCTGACGGACGACCAGCTGGCGCGCGTGATCGAGACCGATGGCGACATCGAGGAATCGTGCTTCAGCCCGGAATTCGTCGCATTGCTAGAAGGTCAGGTCTGGGGCCAGGGCTTCCCGCCCCCCACGTTCTGCGGGGAATTCGATGTCCTGCGCCAGACCGTGCTCAAGGGCAAGCATCTGAAGCTGCAACTGGGGCGCGGCAGCCAACGCTTCGACGCGATCTGGTTCAACCACGCCGACGCCCTCGACGGCGCCAGCGCGACGGTGGCCTACCGGCTGGACAACAACACCTTCAACGGGGTCACGCGCGTGCAACTGGTGATCGAACACGCGCAGTAGATCGGCAAACGCTGGCGGGACTGCGGAAAACTGGTACACATTTCCGCTGTTCTACGATTTACGCGCGCAGTCGCGGGCCTGAACAATGGCCGCTTCCTCCCTCATGGTTGAAGCAATATGGCCAAACTCCTGCGCAGCAACGGCGCGCCACTCGGCGCGCAAATCACCCTCTTTCCGGGGAATCGACTCCAGTTCAAGGTTTCCGGACTCGGTCCAAATAGGAAACACCTCGTTCTCCGGAGTACTGACAGCGTCCTAAGCGTCGTGCCGCTAAGGGTCGATGACAGAAGAGCCGAGCAGGTGCTCCGACTGGAAGTGCAGGATCACAGCATCGTCAGCCGACGCGTCGTCCATCTGGACGCTTACGTAACAGACGCACAGGGGCGACTGCAACATAAGGACAGCAATACGGCACGGCTGACCGTGGAGCTTGAGCCGCGACTCAAGCTCCCGGAAGCGGATACCGAGGCAGGGATTCTCGCGCGGATGTTGATTGTCGAGAACGCCGCCCCGAGCCATCCCAAGTTTGTGAGCCTGGATGAGTCGCTGGAGAGCATGCAGTGGATGGTGCACGTACTTCGGAACCGTCTGAAGTTGGGGCCGCAGCACTTCTCCGCTCGGGGCGCCTCCACTTTGACCACGCTGATCAAGGCTCAACGACAGGTCGAAGGCTTTGAGCAATATCCACAACTGGCTCCAGCGCAGAACGTCACACTGAACGCCATACTCAATCTGGCGCACGATGGTGCAGACAATCGTTACAGATCTCATCAGATCTTTGTGGAACATGCTATCGCCGTCTCCAAGGGCACGAAGGCCGGCGCCGACCCTTGCCCCAAGAAGCTATACGCATGGAAAACTGAAGGCTCGGATAGCCCAGGGCACAACTTCGTCAAGTTTCGCGCCAAGGGCGGCCAGGACTTCTATACCCTGACCGACGCATTCCTGGCTCAATTGACGCCGAACACCAGCGGAGCACTGGAGGCAAGGCGATGAAGCAACGATTCATCTTGCCCGTGATACTGGCCTTCGCCTGCCTCAGCACCCAGGCAGCAGGCCCGCTGCCGCCTGGCATTGCCGAAGTGGCGAGCAGCCGAATTAAGGTATCAACGAATCCCTATTATCGACAGCCACTCCACGCCATGAAGCATGTTCTATTGAGCTCCGGAAAGAATGGTCGAACCAATCGCTTCTGCGCCGTTGGCTACAAATGGCCAGACGGCACGTCCCAAGCTTGGGTGCTATGGGACGAGGAGCAAACCCTCATGCTATGGCGGGGAAATCTGTATCGGGATATGCGTGACATCGGGTTGACGGCTGCGAATCGCACCTTGAAATTGGGCCGGGACACCGTCCCCACCCCCGCCGACATCAACGGCAGCACCTACCTCGTCACCGAAGCCTGGTGGCGCGCCGTCGCCAATGACTGCCGCAAGCATGGCGAGAAATACGTGATCAAGCCATTCAAGGCGCCCAAACCGAAAGATCCAGGCGCCCAATAGCCTGCCGCAGGCAATCTCCCTACCCGCGCGCCGGCAGGTAGGTGGCTGGATTCACCGGCTTGCCGTTGCCGCGCACCTCGAAGTGCAGTTCGGCCGCGCCGGCCATGCTGCCGATTTCCTGCCCCGTGGTGATGCGGGCGCCTTCCTTGACCAGCGGTTTGTCGAGGTTGCCGTACACGGTCAGCCAGTCGTCGCTGTGCTTCACGATCACCAGCATGCCGTAGCCGCGCAGGGTGCCGACGTGGATGGCCCAGCCGCTGGCGGCAGCGCGGACCTTGCCGTTGGCCGGCACCTCGATCCGCAGGCCCTTCTCGGCCGGCAGGGCGAAGCGGCCCGTCACGCGGCCGTCGGCCGGCCATTGCAGCTTGATGGCGTTGGCCGGCGGGCGCGATGGCGCGGTATCGGCCTGTTTGGCCGAATTTTCAGATTTTTCCGATGATTTGGACGGTGCCGATGCCGACGCTGCCGCCGCCGCGGCTGGCGGCCGCACCCGGATCAGTTGCCCGACCTCGATCTGGTTGGTGTCCGTCAGGTCGTTCCAGCGGGCCAGTTCGGCCACGGAGCGCCGGTTGCGCCGGGCGATCGAGTACATGGTGTCGCCGCGTTCCACGCGGTAGAAACCGTCCGGCGCCGGTTCTGTCGGTGTCGTGCCACAGGCGGCGAGCAGCGTGGCCGTGAGCGTGGCCATCGTTGCCGCGCCAAGGCGGCCCAGCGCGCGGCGGCGGGCCGCGGACACGTCTGGTCTGGCGAAGTTGCTTGCTGTCATGCGTCCGAGTTCACTCCTGTTATTCACCGATATTGTCGCCGAAGTGTTGCCAAGTGGCGCCGCGATCCCCTGGTAGACCGTTCGCATCGCGAACGGTTCGCCACACGCGACGATCCCTCCCGGGATTTACGGCGCCAATCCGCTATAATTCAAGGTTTTGGAAGCGCAGGAACATCATGGAAGCAGAACGCCTCAACGCCATCTCCGGTGCCATCTCCGATCTCCGTTCCCGGACGGAAGATCTACGGGGGTATCTTTGACTACGATGTCAAAGTAGGACGCCTGGACGAAGTCAACGGCGAGCTGGAAGACCCCGAGGTCTGGAACAACCCCAAGCGGGCCCAGGACCTGGGTAAGGAAAAGAAAGCGCTCGAGGCCGTGGTACAGGTCCTCGGCAAGCTGACGGACGACCTGACTGGCGCCGACGAGCTGTTCGAGCTCGCGCGCGAGGAAGGCGACGATGAAACGCTCGAATCCATCGAAACCGACGTCAAGGGCTTCGAGGAGATCGTGGCCGGCATGGAATTCCGCCGCATGTTCTCGGGCGAGATGGACCAGGCCAACGCCTTCATCGACATCCAGGCCGGCGCCGGCGGCACGGAAGCGTGCGACTGGGCGTCGATGCTGCTGCGCCAGTACCTGAAGTACTGCGAGCGCAAGGGCTTCAAGGCCGAGGTGCTCGAAGAGTCCGAGGGCGACGTGGCCGGCATCAAGAGCGCCACCATCAAGATCGAGGGCGACTACGCGTTCGGCTACCTGCGTACCGAGACCGGCGTGCACCGCCTGGTGCGCAAGTCGCCGTTCGATTCGTCGGGCGGCCGCCATACGTCGTTCTCGTCGGTGTTCGTCTACCCCGAGGTGGACGATTCGTTCGAGGTGGAAGTCAATCCGGCCGACCTGCGCGTGGATACCTACCGCGCATCGGGCGCGGGCGGGCAGCACATCAACAAGACCGATTCGGCGGTGCGGATTACCCACATCCCCACCGGCATCGTCGTGCAGTGCCAGAACGACCGTTCGCAGCACCGTAACCGTGCCGAGGCCATGTCGATGCTGAAGTCGCGCCTGTACGAGCATGAGATGCGCAAGCGTCAGGCCGAGGCCGACAAGCTCGAAGCCGGCAAGACCGATGTGGGCTGGGGCCACCAGATCCGCTCGTATGTGCTGGACCAGAGCCGGATCAAGGACCTGCGCACCAATGTGGAAATGTCCAACACCCAGAAGGTGCTGGACGGCGACCTCGATCCGTTCATCGAGGCCAGCCTGAAACAGGGCCTGTAAGCAGACCGGCGCGCCGCCCCCGGGGTGGCGCGCCGGTTTCCGCCGGCCAACTTCGACGCATTCCGCTTCAACTTCGAACCACCAAGACCACCAGGACATCCGGGGCACCATGAGCGCAGGTATCCATCTCTATATCGTCACGGGCGCATCGCGCGGCCTGGGCGCGGCACTGACCCGCGCGTTGCTGAAACCGGGCAACCGGGTGATCTGCGTGGCGCGCAGCCGCAGCCCCGAACTGGAGGCGGATATCGCCGCCAGCGGCGTGCCGGTGGCCTGGCACCTGCAGGACCTGTCCCAGCCCAGCGCGGCCGCCGGCTGGCTGGGCAGCGTGCTTGATGCCGTGGACGATGCCCCGGCCAGCGTGACGCTGATCCTCAATGCCGGCGTGGTAGAGCCGATTGGCCCGATCACGGCGCTGCACGAGACCACGCTCATCCCCCATCTGCTGACCAATCTGGCCACGCCGATGACCATGACTGGCGCGTTCATCGAGCATACTGCCCGCTTTGACTGCGCGCGCAAGGTGCTGGCGATCTCGTCGGGCGCCGCGCGCAACCCGGTGCCGGGCTGGAGCGCCTATTGCGCCGGCAAGGCCGCGCTCGACATGTTCATCCGCTCGGTTAACGCCGAGTACGCGAGCGTGCCGGAGCCGCGCGCGGTGCGCGCCGTGGCGCTGGCGCCGGGCGTGGTCGATACCGACATGCAGGAAACCATCCGCGGTGCGGACTTCGCGGCCGTGCAGCGCTTCCGCGATCTCAAGGCCAACGACCAGCTCGCCTCGCCCGAAGACACGGCGCGGCGCATCGTGGCTTACCTGGATCGTCCCGACTTCGGCAAGACCGAACTCGACGACATCCGCAATTACTGAACCGAACTGAACCGAACCGCGCCGGCCCCAAGCCGGAGCGATCCACCGACACATCATGACCGAACCGACCCGCGCCCCAGCCGCCGATACGCCTGCCGCCGACGAGAACAAGATCATCGCGGAGCGGCGCGAGAAACTGCAGGCTCTGCGCCAGCAAGGCGTGGCCTTCCCCAACGACTTCCGCCCGACGCATCAGGCCGCCGCGCTGCACGCCGAGCACGGCGAGGCCGACCAGGCCACGCTGGAAGCGCAGCCCGTGGAAGTGGCCATCGCCGGCCGCATGATGCTCAAGCGCGTGATGGGCAAGGCCAGCTTTGCGACCGTGCAGGACGGCAGCGGCCAAATCCAGTTCTACGTCACGCGTGACAAGGTGGGCGAAGACGTCTACGCCGCGTTCAAGCACTGGGACCTGGGCGACATCATCAGCGCGCGCGGCGAGCTGTTCCGCACCAACAAGGGTGAGCTGTCGGTGCAGGTGCGCGAACTACGCCTGCTGTCGAAGTCGCTGCGCCCGCTGCCGGACAAGTTCCACGGCCTGGCCGACCAGGAGACCAAGTACCGCCAGCGCTATGTGGACCTGATCGTCTCGCCCGAGACACGCGCCACGTTCCGGGCTCGTACAAACGCCATTTCGTCGCTGCGCCGCCATATGGCCGACGCCGGTTTCATGGAAGTGGAAACGCCGATGCTGCACCCGATTCCGGGCGGTGCGGCGGCCAAGCCTTTCATTACGCACCACAACGCGCTGGACATGCAGATGTTCCTGCGCATCGCGCCCGAGTTGTACCTGAAGCGCCTGGTCGTCGGCGGCTTCGAGCGCGTGTTCGAGATCAATCGTAATTTCCGTAACGAAGGGGTGAGCCCGCGCCACAACCCCGAGTTCACGATGATGGAGTTCTACGCGGCCTACACGGACTACCGCTGGCTGATGGACTTCACCGAAAACCTGATCCGCCAGGCTGCGATCGATGCGCGCGGCAGCGCCACCGTGACCTATCAGGGCCGCGAACTCGACCTCGCCAAGCCGTTCCATCGGCTCACCATCACGCAGGCGATCCAGAAATACGCGCCGCAGTACACCGACGCGCAACTGGCCGACGTGGACTTCCTGCGCGCCGAACTCAAGAAGTTCGGCGTCAACACCAGCGCGCCGCAGTTCCTGAACGCCAAGGTCGGCACGCTGCAACTCGTGCTGTTCGAGGAAACCGCCGAAAGCCAGCTGTGGGAGCCGACGTTCATCATCGACTATCCGGTCGAGGTGTCGCCGCTTGCGCGCGCATCGGACACGGTGCCGGGCATCACCGAGCGTTTCGAGCTGTTTATCACCGGCCGCGAGATCGCCAATGGCTTCTCGGAGCTGAACGACGCCGAAGATCAGGCCGAGCGTTTCCGCGCGCAGGTCGAGCAGAAGGACGCCGGCGATGAGGAAGCGATGTACTTCGACGCCGACTACATCCGCGCGCTCGAATACGGCATGCCCCCGACGGGCGGCTGCGGTATCGGTATCGATCGTCTCGTGATGCTGCTGACCGACAGCCCGAACATCCGCGACGTCATCCTGTTCCCGCACTTGCGCCGCGAAGACTGATGCAGCGCCCGCCCCTCTCCGTCCGGAGAGGGGCGTTTCTGTTACACACGCTCGTCGGACACCCACCGACACGCAGGCCAAGCCCTTGATTCCACTGCGCTTTTCGGCCTACAACTACTTACAAAATCCAACGGCTTTTCGGCTTGCATTGCGCCACACTAGCTTCATCGATCCGGCAGTGCCGGTTGCCTTGGAGAACAAGAATGCAAGCCAATGTGCCCTCCTCCCGCCGTATTCATCCGCTGATTGCAGCCGCGGCGGTGGCAGTGGTCATCGCCAGCCTGACCGCCGTCGCGGCCGTGACCGGCGTGCTGCCGATCAGCAAGGCAGATCGTGGCGAACCGGTCGCTACCGCGCCGGCCACCAGCCAGTACAACTCCCAAACGCCGCCACCGGGGTCGACCACGCGTCCGCCGGCTTATGAGCAGGCCGCCAACAACGCACCGCCTCCGCCGCAACAACAAGCGGCCCAGCCCGTCGAGCGTCAGGCTCCCGCCGCCAAGCCCAGCCATACCGCCGGTCGCGTAATCGCCGTCACGCCGATCAAGACCGAGAAGGACACCAGTGGTCTCGGCGCGCTCGGCGGCGCGGTCGTGGGCGGCTTGCTGGGCAACCAGATCGGCCGCGGCAACGGCCGTATCCTCGGCACCGTGGCCGGTGCGGCCGCGGGTGGCTACGCGGGCAATACCGTCGAGAAGCACGTCAACAAAGACACCCACTACAACGTGCGTGTGAAAATGGACGACGGCACCGAGCGTACCTTCACGTACGAGCAGGAGCCCGGCGTGCAGATTGGTCAGCGCGTGCACATGGAGCGCGGCGTGCTGGTAACGGGCTAATCATCCCGGCCCACCAAAGACAAAGGGCGCGTCAGCCATCGCCGACGCGCCCTTCTTCTTTCTTGCCGAAGCAGATTACTCCGCTTCCTCGATCCACGCCTGCTGGATCGCTTCGAGGATCTTCTCGCCCGAGCGATCAGGCAGGTCATCGAAACCGTCGAGGTCCATGACCCACTTGTGCAGGTCCGTGAAGCGGATCGTGGTCGGATCGACGTCCGGGTACTTGTCGTACAGCGCCGCCGCAACGTCGAAGGTGTCAGTCCATTTCATGAGCGTGCTCCGGGCCTCAGTGGCCTTCCTTGGCGTGGTTGATCGTGTATTTCGGAATCTCGACGGTCAGGTCCTCGTCCGCGACGATCGCCTGGCACGACAGCCGCGAGTTGGGCTCGAGCCCCCACGCCTTGTCGAGCAGATCCTCTTCCTTTTCCTCGGCCTCGTTCAGCGAATCGAAACCCTCGCGCACGATCACGTGGCAAGTGGTACAGGCGCACGACTTCTCGCACGCGTGCTCGATCTCGATGCCGTGGGCCAGCAGCGCGTCGCATACGCTGACACCTGCTTTGGTTTCGATCACGGTCCCTTCGGGACAGTATTCGACGTGGGGCAAAACAATAATCTGAGGCATGGTGTTCCTGGGGTATTCCTGTCGTGGGCGTCGGTCAACCGTGTCGATCAACCGCGCCGTTCAACCAATCTCGTTGACCTTGCGGCCCGCCAGCGCGCTCTTGATCGACCGATCCATGCGGCGCGCGGCAAACTCGTCGGTGCCATGCGACAGCGCATCCACGGACGCCTTGATCGCGCGATGGTCGTCGCCCTGCGCGGTCTGGCGCACTGCGGCGATCAACGTGTCGATCGCCGCGCGTTCCGCGTCGTCGAGCAACACACCATCGGTTTCCAGCGCGCGCGTG
>Ga0160446_100612_pt1 | contig 13135 bp, 11 predicted proteins | sample HID1973I_E1MG_FD_108200 | JGI IMG/M metagenome (GOLD analysis project Ga0160446, IMG submission 108200) | Enriched mosquito-associated microbial communities from UW Madison campus, WI, USA - HID1973I_E1 MG | ecosystem: Host-associated > Arthropoda: Insects > Digestive system > Unclassified ... | reverse complement strand
GCTGTCCGGACACCAGTCCGCATTCAGGCTCAAGGACAGAATCCCCGCAACGCGAAGCAATGCGCCGGGCCAATTCCGCCGCCGCCAGAAACCACGCGGTGATGCCAGCAGCCCTTGAGCCATCCCCCCGATCCTCTCAATATCCAGATCGCAAGGCGGAGGATGGGCATGGCAGAATGGGGAACACGCGGCGACGCGCTTTATGATGGTGGGTTCCTGCCCATGTTCGTCGGGGGCAGATGGATACCGGCGCTTTCGGGCGCGGTGATCGAGGCACGCAATCCCGCGAATGGCAGGCTTCTTGCCACCGTGCCACGCGCCGACGGGGCCGATATCGACCAGGCGGTCGCCGCGGCCCGACGCGCTTTCGAAGGGCCGTGGTCGCGCTGGACCCCGTTCGAGCGCCAGGCTCTGCTGCTGCGCATTGCCGAGCGCTTCGAGGCCGAATGGGAAAGCCTGTGCCTGTCGGATACCCTGGACATGGGCATGCCGATCACCCGCACGCTGGCCAACAGCCGGCGCGTCCTGGGGATGCTGCGCTTTTATGCCGGACAGGCGGTCGCGCTGCACGGCGCCACAATTCCGAACTCGTTCCCCGGAGAGATCCTGTCCCAGACGGTAAAGGAACCGATCGGCGTGGTTGGCGCGATCATCCCCTGGAATGCACCCATTGCGGGTTCGGTCTGGAAGATTGCGCCCGCGCTTGCGACCGGCTGCACGGTGGTTCTGAAGCCCTCGGAGGAAGCCTCGCTGACCGTGCTGATGATCGCCCGCCTGATGGCCGAGGCCGGATTGCCCGATGGCGTCCTGAACATCGTCACCGGAACCGGGGCCGAGGCGGGTGCGGCGCTGGCCGCCCATCCGGGTGTCGACAAGATCGTCTTCACCGGATCGACCGCGACCGGGCAGGCCATCGCCCGCGCGGCGACCGGAAATCTCAAGCATGTCTCGCTGGAACTGGGGGGCAAGTCGCCGGTCATCGTCTGCCGGGATGCCGATCTCGACAAGGCGGTTCCGGTCGCCGCCATGTCGGTCTTTGCCAATTCGGGCCAGATCTGCATCGCGGGGTCGCGGTTGTTCGTCGCGCGCGAGATTCATGACGAATTCCTGACCCGCCTGGCGGCATTTGCAGGGGCATTGAAGATCGGCGATGGGGTGCTGCCCGAAACCGAGTTGGGGCCGATCATCTCGAACCGCCAGGCCGAGCGTGTCGAGCATTTCCTGGGTGTGGGCCGGGACGAAGGCGCGCGGCTGGTGACCGGGGGCGCCCGCTTGCAGGGTGAAGGCTATCACGGCGGGAATTTCATTGCCCCGACCGTCTTTGGCGATGTTACCGACGACATGACCATCGCGCGTCAGGAAATCTTTGGGCCTGTCATCTCGGCCCTGCCCTTCGATGATCTGGAAGAGGTCGTGCGGCGCGCGAATGATACCCCCTATGGCTTGGCCGCGGGGATCTTCACCAACCATCTTGGCACGGCGCATAAGCTGGCGCGGCGGATCAAGGCGGGGACGGTCTGGGTCAACATGTATCACGCCATCGACCCCGCCGTTCCCTTTGGCGGGGTCCGAATGTCCGGCTATGGCCGCGAGGGCGGGATCGAACACATGCAGGAATACCTGGACACCAAGGCGATCTGGATCAACACCGACTAGCGGTCGTGCCGCGGCCAGGTGGTGATCGGGCCGCGCCATTCCTCATAGGCGCGCGCCACCCGCATCACGCCCAGATCGTCGAAGCGGTGTCCGACGATCTGCAGCCCGATCGGGATTCCGGTCGAGGTCATACCACAATGGATCGACGCAGCCGGTTGCTCGCCCATGTTCCAGGCCACCGTGAAGGCGATATGCTCGAAGGGTCGCGCCGGATCGTTGGTGGGCGAGGGCCAGTCGGCCGGATAGCTTTGCATCGGGTTGACCGGGGACAGGATGAAATCCAGCCCGTGCAGCGCCTCGTTTGCGGCACGGCGCATGGCAAAAGTCTGGTCGAATCCTTCAGCCACCGCGACCGGAGAGGCGCTGGCCCCGACCTCGGCCCATTCGCGGATATAGGGCAGGATCTTCTCGCGCGCCTCGGTGGGCAGCTTCAGCATCTGGCCCCAAAAGCGCGCGCGCCACGCGATGTCCAGCCCATCCAGCATCTCGCGCGTCAGCACGCCCGGAAGCGGGACGATGATTGCGCCATTCGCCTCGAACTGCCGGGCGGCGGCGGCGATGGCGGCGGCGACCTCGGGATGGACCGGCAAGCCGCAGCCGGCATCGACCATCAGGCCGATCCTCATGCCCCGGACATCGGCTGGACCGGCATCCCAGTCGATCTCTTCGGGTTTGACAGCGGTGGCGTCGCGCCAGTCGGGGCGGGTCACGGTCCGCATCAGCAGCGCCGCATCATCCACCGCGGGGGTCATCGGCCCCACCACGCGCCCGGTGTAATAGGGATCGATCGGCACGCGACCCAGCGACGGCTTCAGCCCGAACAGGCCCGTCCACCCCGCCGGAAGCCGGATCGAGCCACCGATATCGGTTCCCAGGTGCAGCGGTCCGTAACCCGCCGCGCCAGCCGCAGATGATCCCGAGGAGGAGCCGCCGGGGTTCTGGCTCAGATCCCACGGGTTCCGGCTGAGATGGTGGAACGAGGACAGGCCCGAGGTCAGCATCCCGTAATCGGGGCAGGTGGTCTTGGCGAACATGATCGCCCCATCCTCGCGCAGGCGCGCGGCCGATGGCGCGTCTTCGGCAGCCGGACTGTGCGGCGTCGCCGCGGTGCCCAGGGGCACATGATCCCCCTGCGTCGCGATCAGTTCCTTGACCGTGACAGGCATTCCGTCCAGCAGGCCCAGCGGCACCCCCTGCGCATAGCGCGTCTCTGACGCCCGCGCTTCGGAGAGCGACCGTTCGGGACGGAACAACCACAGCGCCTGAACCCAGGGCTCGGACGCCTCGACCCGCGCGATCAGTGCCTGCATATATTCCACCGGCGACAACTCGCGCGATCTGAACGCGTTCAGGATCTGGCGCGCGCCAAGGTCCAGGATCTGGGACATGTGGGTATTCTTCCTGCTGGTTTTTGCCCATGAACGGCCAGCGCCGGGCGAAATGGAAGTCGCCATGTTGTGCACACGCTGCTACGCTTTCCGTTGCACTGGGGGCGCCATGGATCTGAACAGCATTGCGACTTTCAACGAACTTGTCCGGTCCGGCTCAATCCGGCAGGCGGCCGAGGGGTTGAACACGTCGCCCACCGCCGTCGTCCGTCAGCTCGACAAACTGGAACATGCGTTCGGGACCGCACTGGTCGAACGCTCACCCAGGGGGATCCGGTTGACTGCGGCGGGCGAAGTTCTGGCCGAACGGGCGCGTTTGGTGGCACGCGAGATGACTGCGGCGCGACGTCAGATCGACGATCTGCGCGGGCTCAAGCGCGGTTCGGTCTCGCTGCACCTGCCGGGGGTCGCGGCAAGTTCGATGCTGGCACCCGCGCTGGCCGAATTTTCGGCGCTGCATCCCCATATCCAGATCGAGATCACGGTGACTTCGGCCGCCGCGGCCTTCGAGGCGGCGGCGACGGGCGTATCAGAGATTGCGGTCGCGATGTTCATGCCACCCGATCCGCGGGTCGAGGTGCTGTTGCGACTTCCCATGCGGCATGAGCCGGTCATGGCTTCGACCCATCCGCTTGCCGCCTGCGAAATGGTCACGCTTGAGGATCTGCTTCACCATCCCTTGACCCTGCCGGACCGGGCCTTTGGCGTGCGCCGCGCCTTTGATGCCCGCGTGCGCGCGGCCGGGCTGGACGCGCCCGAGATCGCATTCACCACCTCATCGCTGGAACTTCAGAAGGAATTGGCCTGCCGTGGGGCTGCGGTGATGATCCTGCCCCGCCAGACCGTCGCGCGCGAAATTCTGGCCGGACTGCTGGTCCTGAGGCCCTTTTGCGCCCGCGACCGGATCGAGACCAACCTGGAACTGTGCCGCCCGCTGGGCCATCACCAAAGCGCCGCGGCCCGCCAGCTTTCCGACTTCCTTGTCGATCACCTGCGCCGCCTGAAGCGGGACTGAAAGGCGTGCCCGCGCACGCTTCTTGACAGAATTGCGACTCTGTGTGAGCATTTGCCCATCGAATTGGCAAATGCCGATCCGCAGGGAGGAAGATCAGAATGAGCATGATGATGCGCGGCCTGCTGGGGGCATGCGCCCTTTCGGCCCTTGCCGTGCCCGCCACGGCCGAGACCCTGACCATCGCCACCGTGAACAACGGTGACATGATCCGCATGCAGAAGATGACCAAGCCCTTCACCGACGCGAATCCCGACATCCAGCTGGAATGGGTCACGCTGGAGGAGAACGTCCTGCGCCAGCGCGTGACGACCGACATCGCCACCAAGGGCGGGCAATATGACATTGTCACCGTCGGCAATTACGAAGTGCCGATCTGGGCCAAGCAGGGCTGGCTGATGCCCTTGGACGACATGGGCGCGGATTATGACGCCGATGACATTCTGCCGCCGATCCGCGATGGGCTGTCGCAGGACGGCAAGCTTTATGCGGCGCCTTTCTACGGCGAATCCGCGATGATCATGTATCGCAAGGACCTGTTCGAGAAAGCCGGGCTGACCATGCCCGAGCGTCCGACATGGGATTTCGTCTTCGACGCTGCGCGCAAGATCACCGACAAGCCGAACGAGGTCTATGGCATCTGCCTGCGCGGCAAGGCCGGCTGGGGCGAGAACATGGCCTTCATCACCTCGATGGCGGCCAGCTATGGCGCGCCGTGGTTCGACATGCAGTGGAAGCCGCAATTCGGGTCGGAGGCGTGGAAGAAGGCGCTGACCGACTATGTCACCATCATGACCGAGGCCGGACCGCCCGGCGCGTCCTCGAACGGTTTTAACGAAAACCTCGCGCTGTTCCAGACCGGCAAATGCGGCATGTGGATGGATGCGACGGTCGCCGCCAGCTTCGTGTCGAACCCCAAGGAATCGACGGTGGCCGACAAGGTCGGCTATGCGCTGGCACCCGAGGGTGAAAAGCCCGCGATGTGGCTTTGGGCCTGGACGCTGGCGATCCCTTCCTCGACCGATGCGCCGGACGCGGCCAAGAAGTTCGTCGCCTGGGCGACTTCCAAGGCCTATACCGAACAGGTTGCGGCAGCCGAAGGCTGGGCCAACGTGCCCCCGGGCACCCGGACCTCGCTTTACGAGAACCCGGAATACCAGAAGGCCGCGCCCTTCGCCAAACCGACGCTGGACAGCATCATGTCGGCCGATCTGAAGAACCCGACCACGGTCCAGGTTCCCTATATCGGCACGCAATGGGTCGGGATCCCCGAATTCCAGGCGCTTGGCACCGCGGTCGGCCAGCAATTCTCGGCAGCACTTGCCGGGCAGGCCAGTGTCGAGCAGGCGCTGCAAATGGCCCAGCAGATTTCCGAGCGTGAAATGGCGAAGGCCGGCTACCCGAAATAGCCTCCCCGGCTAGGCGGGGGACGATCAAGCCCCCCGCACTCCATTCCCCCGCGACAGGGAGGCGCGGTCATGGCGACGAGACACCAGAAAACCCTTGCGCGCTTCATGGTTGCGCCCTCGGTCCTGCTGCTGCTGGGCTGGATGATCGTGCCGCTGGCGATGACGCTGTGGTTCAGCTTTCAAAGCTACAACCTGCTCTCGCCCGGCATGGAGCAGTTCATCGGCTTCACCAACTACAAGTATTTCCTGTCCGACCCAGCCTTCTGGACGGCGATGGCGAATACGCTGATGATCGTGGGCGGCGTCCTTGCGATCACCGTGATCGGTGGCGTGGTGCTGGCCCTGCTGCTGGACCAGCCGATCATGGGGCAGGGGATCGTACGGATCCTGATGATCGCTCCCTTCTTCATCATGCCGACCGTGTCCGCGCTGGTGTGGAAGAACATGTTCATGAACCCGGTGAACGGGCTTTTCGCGTGGATGGCCAAGGCTGTGGGCGCGCAGCCGATCGACTTTTTCGCGCAATACCCGCTGATGTCGATCATCCTGATCGTCGCCTGGCAATGGCTGCCCTTCGCGACGCTGATCCTGCTGACCGCGCTGCAATCGCTGGACAGCGAGCAGATGGAGGCGGCCGAGATGGACGGCGCCGGCGCATGGTCCAAGTTCACCCATCTGGTCCTGCCGCATCTGTCCCGCGCGATCACCGTGGTCATCCTGATCGAGACGATCTTCCTGCTTTCGGTCTTTGCCGAGATCCTGGTCACCACCAATGGCGGGCCGGGCTATGCCTCGACCAACCTCACCTATCTCGTCTATTCGCAGGCGCTTCTGCAATACGACGTGGGCGGTGCATCCGCCGGCGGCATCATCGCCGTCATCCTGGCCAATATCGTCGCGATCTTCCTGATGCGGATGATCGGAAAGACGCTGGAGTAGCGCCATGACCCGCCGAGTTTCCGAACGCCGCCGCTGGTCCTTCACCATCCTCGCGTGGCTGGTGGCGCTGGTGATCTTCTTCCCGATCCTGTGGACCATCCTGACCAGCTTCAAGTCCGAGGCCGACGCCATCGCCAGTCCACCGAAGTTCCTGTTCTTCGACTGGACGACCGAGAATTATGCCGAGGTTCAGGCGCGCTCGCCCTATTTCCGGCACTTCACCAATTCGGTCATCATCTCGATCGGATCGACGCTTCTGGGCCTGCTGATCGCGATTCCGGCGGCATGGTCCATGGCCTTCCAGCCCGGCAAGCGGACCAAGGATCTGCTGATGTGGATGCTGTCGACCAAGATGATGCCGGCGGCGGGCGTGCTGATCCCGATGTATCTGCTGTTCCGCTCCTCGGGGCTGCTCGACACGCGCTTCGGGATCACCTTCGTCCTGATGCTGATCAACCTGCCGATCATCATCTGGATGCTCTACACCTATTTCCGCGAGATCCCGTCCGAGATCCTTGAAGCCGCGCGCATGGACGGGGCCAGCCTGAAGAACGAGATCGTTCACGTCCTGACGCCGATGGCGGTGCCCGGCATCGCCTCGACCATGCTGCTGAACGTGATCCTGGCCTGGAACGAGGCCTTCTGGACGCTGAACCTGACGACCAGCAAGGCGGCGCCGCTGACGACCTTCATCGCCAGCTATTCCAGCCCCGAAGGGCTTTTCTACGCGAAACTTTCGGCGGCGAGCACGATGGCCATCGCCCCGATCCTGATCCTTGGCTGGTTCAGCCAGAAGCAACTCGTGCGCGGCCTGACCTTCGGCGCGGTGAAATAGGGGGAGAATGATGGGTAGCATCACCTTGAAGCAGGTCCGCAAGGTCTTTGGCGAGGTCGAGGTCATCCCCGGCGCCGATCTCGAAATCAACGACGGCGAATTCGTCGTCTTTGTCGGCCCCTCGGGTTGCGGCAAATCCACGCTTCTGCGGCTGATCGCGGGGCTGGAGGACGTGACCTCGGGGCAGGTCCTGATCGACGGGCAGGACATGACGCAGGCGGCGCCGGTCCGGCGCAAGCTGGCGATGGTGTTCCAGTCCTATGCGCTTTACCCGCATATGTCGGTCCGGAAGAACATCGCATTTCCCCTGAAGATGGCGGGAATGGCCGCGGACGAACAGGCGCGGCGCGTCGCCCATGCCGCGGGCATCCTGAACCTGACCGACTACCTCGACCGCAAACCGGGGCAGCTGTCGGGCGGGCAGCGACAGCGCGTCGCCATCGGCCGTGCCATCGTGCGCGAACCGGTCGCCTTCCTGTTCGACGAGCCGCTGTCGAACCTTGACGCGGCCCTGCGGGTGAACATGCGGGTCGAAATCTCCGAACTGCACAAGAAGCTGGCGACGACGATGATCTATGTCACGCATGACCAGGTCGAGGCGATGACGATGGCCGACAAGATCGTCGTCCTGCGGGCGGGACGGGTCGAGCAGGTGGGAAGTCCGCTGGAACTTTACCGCAGCCCCGCCAACCGTTTCGTGGCCGGTTTCATCGGCAGCCCGAACATGAACTTCCTTGAGGGCGAGGTGGCGGCCCGGCATGGCGCCCATGCCATCGGCGTGCGTCCCGAGCATTTCCAGATGTCCACATCCGAGGGGCTGCTGCCCGGCACCGTCGGCGTGGCCGAGCATCTGGGATCGGACACCTTCCTGCATGTCGATCTGGACAGTGGCGAGCATGTCGTCGCCCGCGCCGCCGGAGAGTTCCCGATCAGCCACGGCGACCGCATCTGGCTGACGCCGGTCGATGGACGGATCTATCGTTTCGATCAACAGGGGCTCGCGCTATGAGACTTTCTGGCAAGTCCGCCATCATTACCGGGGCCGCGCGCGGCATCGGACGCGCCTTTGCCGAGGCCTATATCCGCGAGGGCGCGACGGTCGCCATCGCCGACATCAACGAAGCCGCGGTGCGCCAGACCGCCGCCGAAATCGGCGCGCATCCCGTCGTCATGGACGTGACCCGGCAGGACAGCATCGATGCGGGCGTGGCCGAGGCGGTGCGGCTGATGGGTGGCATCGACATCCTGATCAACAATGCCGCGTTGTTCGATCTGGCCCCGATCACCGGCATCACGCGGCAAAGCTATGACACGCTGTTCGCGATCAATGTCGGCGGCACGCTGTTCGTGATGCAGGCGGTCGCGCGGCACATGATCGACACCGGTCGCCGCGGCAAGATCATCAACATGGCCTCGCAGGCCGGAAGGCGGGGCGAGGCGCTGGTCGGGGTCTATTGCGCGACCAAGGCCGCCGTCATCAGCCTGACCCAGTCGGCCGGGCTGAACCTGATCCAGCATGGCATCAATGTGAACGCCATCGCGCCGGGTGTCGTCGATGGCGAGCACTGGGACGGGGTGGACGCGAAATTTGCAGAATACGAAGGCAAGCCGCGCGGCCAGAAAAAGGCCGAGGTTGGTGCCGCTGTGCCCTTCGGCCGCATGGGCACTGCCGCGGACCTGACCGGCATGGCGATTTTCCTGGCCACGCCCGAGGCCGATTACATCGTCGCACAGACCTACAACGTCGATGGCGGGAACTGGATGAGCTGACATGACCAGATTGAACCAAGCCAACCTGTCCCGCCTTCCCGTCGCCGCGCCCGGCTATGACCGTGGCGCGCTGTCGGGGGGCATCGTCCATTTCGGGCTGGGGAATTTCCACCGCGCGCATCAGGCTGTTTACCTGGACCGGCTGATGAACCTGGGCAAGGGCCATGACTTCGCCATCGTCGGCGCGGGCGTCATGCCCTCGGACGCGAAGATGCGCGAGGTGCTGGCCGCGCAGGATTGGCTTTACACGGTGGTCGAGCAATCCGCCGAGGCGTCCGAGGCGCGGGTGATCGGCGCGATGATCGACCATCTGCCCGCCGCCGATGCAGTCGCCATCGTCGCGAAGCTGGCAGACCCGGCAATCCGCATCGCCAGCCTGACCATCACCGAGGGCGGCTATTTCATCGACGCCACAACCGGTCATTTCGATCCTGCCCATCCCGCGATTGCCGATGATGGCAGGAACCCCGACACACCGAAGACGGTCTTCGGCATGCTGGTCGCGGGACTGAAGGCGCGCCGCGATGCGGGCGTTCCGCCTTTTACCGTCATGTGCTGCGACAACATCCCCCATAACGGCGTTGTCACGCGCGAGGCGGTGGTCGAGACTGCGCGCCTGTCCGACCCCGCTCTGGCCGAATGGATTGCCGCGAACGTGGCCTTTCCGAACGGCATGGTCGACCGCATCACACCCGCGACCAGCGACCGCGAGCGCCGCATGATCCGCGAGGATTTCGGAGTCGAGGACGACAGTCCGGTCTTTGCCGAGGATTTCATCCAATGGGTGCTTGAGGACAACTTCCCCCAAGGCCGCCCCGCGCTGGAAGAGGTCGGCGTCGAGTTCGTCGAGGACGTGACCCCGTGGGAACTGATGAAGATCAGGATTCTGAACGGCGGGCATGCAGTCATCGCCTATCCCTCGGGGCTGATGGACATCCATTTCGTGCATGAAGGAATGGAAAACCCGCTGGTTCGCGCATTTCTTGACAAGATCGAGGCCGAGGAGATCATCCCTGTCGTGCCGCCGGTTCCGGGCACCGACCTGCATGGCTATTACCAGAAAGTCGCCGAACGCTGCGCCAATCCCAAGATCGGCGACACCATCCGCCGGCTTTGCCTTGACGGGTCGAACCGACAGCCGAAATTCATCATCCCGACCATCAAGGACCGGCTGGCCCGGGGGCTGACGGTCGAGGGGCTCGCACTGGAATCGGCGCTGTGGTGCCGTTACTGCGCGGCCACGACCGACAGCGGCGCGGTGATCCAGCCAAACGATCCGAACTGGGACCGCCTGACCGCTGCCGCCCGGGCAGCCCGGACCGATCCCGGAGCATGGCTTGGCATGGACGAGATATATGGCGCGACGGGGCTGGACCCTCAGTTTGCCGAACCGTTCGCGCGCTGGCTGGGAATGCTGTGGCGCGAGGGTACGGCAGCGACCCTGACCGCCTATCTCAGGGGATGACAGGTGGCGGGCGCGGTGATCTTCGACTGCGACGGCGTGTTGGTCGATTCCGAGCCGCTGGCCGTGATCGAACTGGTCGCGATGTTGGACGCAATCGGCGCGCCGGTCGATGCAACGCGGATCTATGACGAATTCCTTGGCCGCTCGGTCCAAACCATCATCGACACAGTGTCGCGCGATCACGGCATTGATATCCGCCCGGCCTTGCCCGGATACGGTGACGCTCTTGCCCGACGCTTTCGGGCCGAGCTGCGCGCCGTGCCCGGTATGGCCGAGGTGATCGGCGGCATCGTCGGTCCGCGCGCCGTCGCCTCGTCCAGCGCGCCGGAACGGTTGGCTTTGTCGCTGGGGCTGACCGGGCTGGCGCCATTGTTCGGCGCGCATGTCTATTCCGCCGCGCAGGTGACGAACGGCAAGCCCGCACCCGACCTGTTCCTGCTGGCGGCGCGAGGCCTTGGGGTGCCGCCCGGTGACTGCGTCGTGGTCGAGGACAGCCCCGCGGGCATCCTTGCCGCGCAGGCGGCGGGAATGCGGGTCATCGGCTTTCTGGGCGGCAGCCATGCTGCCCCGGCGCGGCTGCGGGACCGGCTTGCCGAATTGCGGCCCGACGCGCTGATTGAACATGCGCGCGATTTGCCCAACACTCTGGCTCGACTGGGCTAGGGGGATTTCGTGCTGATTGCTGCCGTTGATGTGGGCTCGGCGCGGGCGCGCGCGGGATTGTTCACGACCGATGGGCGCCTGGTCGCACGGGCCAGCCGCGGCTTTGCGACGCTTTCGCCTGAATCCGGCCAAGCCGGGTTCGATTTTGCCGAGATCTGGCAGGCCGTCGCCGATGCCCTTGCCGAGGCGCGGCGGATGGCGGGCGCAAGCCCCGCGCAGGTGCAGGCGCTGGCCTTTGATGCGACATGCTCGCTTGTGGTCGACGCGCCGGGATTCGCCCCTGACGTGATCGCCTGGCATGATCACCGCGCCGTGGCCGAGGCCGAGGAACTGGGCCGCCTAGCGCATGAGGTGGTGGTCCGGGCCGGTGGCTCGGTCTCGCCCGAGATGCAGACACCGAAGCTGATGTGGCTGGCCCGCAGGCGTCCCGAGGCCTGGCGGATGCTTCGCGGGGTGCGCGACCTTTGCGACCACCTGGCGTTTCGCGCGACCGGAACGCCCGCCCGGTCGCTGTGCGCGACGGCGGCGAAATGGCCCTATCTGCCTGATCGCGGCGGCTGGGCCGAGGATCTTTTGGCGGCGCTGGGTATCGCGGGCTTCCCGCATGACGATCCGGTCCTGCCGCCGGGCGCGGCCATCGGCCCCCTGTCCCGGCAGGGCGCGGCCGAACTGGGGTTGGACCGCGAATGCGTGATCGCCGCCGGGTTGATCGACGCCTTTGCCGGCGCCCTGGGCGCGGCCCCCGACATGCCCGCGTTGATCGCGGGTACATCGAACTGCGTGATGGCGGGCGGGGTCGCGGCTGCACCGGCGCTTTGGGGACCCTATCCCGGCGCGATCATGCCCGCCGAGGCGGTCAGCGAGGGCGGTCAATCCGCGACCGGCGCGCTTCTGGAATCGATCCGGCGGCAATATTCTCAATCAACGACGCATGACGAGATCGTCGCCCGCATTGCCGCGGGGCCAGAGCCGGGGCCGGGGATGCATGTCCTGCCCGATTTCAAGGGCAACCGGGCGCCCTTTGCCGATCCACTGATGCGCGGCGTCATCCACGGCTTGTCGCTGGAGCGCGGGGTCGCGGCGATGGATGCGCTTTACTGGCGTGCAGCGGTGGGGATCGCGCTGGGCACGCGGCAGGTCATCGGGCATATGCGCCTTTGCCCACAACGCATCGCGATGGCTGGCGGGCAGGCGCGCGCGCCGCTTCTTCGCCAGCTTTACGCCGATGCGACCGGGGCCGAGATCCATTGGCAACCCGAGGATGCGGTCCTTCGCGGCACCGCCATTGCCGCCGCCGCCCCGCAGGCGGGCGGGCTTGCCGCCGCGCGGGCGCGCTTTGCCCGCGACGTCGAGATCACGCGCCCCGACCCCCAGGCCAGACTGCGCCGCGAACGGGACTGGAGCGTCTTCCTGCGAATGCAGGAACAGCGCGCGGAAATCACCAAACTTACCGCAGGGGATTGAGCATGTATCTGGGCATCGATCTGGGCACCTCCGGCGTCAAGGCGACGCTGATCGACGACAACCAGCAGGTCTTGGGGTCCGAGACTGCGGGCCTGACCGTCAGCCGACCGCATCCGAACTGGTCCGAGCAGGATCCCGCGGACTGGATCCTTGCGACCCGGCATGCGGTGGGCGCGCTTGCCCGGTCCCATGACCTGTCATCCGTTGGCGGCATCGGGCTTTCCGGGCAGATGCATGGCGCGGTGGCGCTGGATGCGGCGGGCGCGGTCCTGCGCCCCGCGATCCTGTGGAACGATACCCGCTCTCATGCTGAGGCGGCAGGGCTGGACGCGAAGCCCGAGATGCGCCGCCTGTCGGGCAATATCGTCTTTCCGGGCTTTACCGCGCCCAAGCTGGTCTGGATGGCGCGGCACGAGCCCGATCTGTTTGCCCGCGTGGCCTGCTTGCTGCTGCCCAAGGATTATCTGCGGCTGTGGCTGACGGGCGAGCGGGTCAGCGAGATGTCGGACGCCTCGGGGACAAGCTGGCTGGATG
>Ga0160446_100610_pt1 | contig 13147 bp, 11 predicted proteins | sample HID1973I_E1MG_FD_108200 | JGI IMG/M metagenome (GOLD analysis project Ga0160446, IMG submission 108200) | Enriched mosquito-associated microbial communities from UW Madison campus, WI, USA - HID1973I_E1 MG | ecosystem: Host-associated > Arthropoda: Insects > Digestive system > Unclassified ... | reverse complement strand
AGTGGCCTAGGGCGAGATCGGATTCAGGTGGGTGATCCCGGTCGCCGCAGCGCGCGCAAGGTCGGGGTCCAGCGACATCCGAATATACTCGCCCCGACGCCACAATTCCGACAGGTCGTCGTAATGGCGCGACAGCGGATGCCCCGATTGCCCGGTCGAGATGATGAAAACCGAGCTGTCCGGGTCCGCAAGATCATAGACGCCCCGGAACACCGGACCGGTCACGTTCTGCCACGGATTGGGCGCGTGCCCCAGATAGGCCATCCGTGCGATGCTGGATTCCCCGCCCGAGGTGGGCTGCACCAGGTTCACGATATAGGACAGGATGCGCAGATCGCCGAGTGCCGGATGGACATGTCGCGCCCGATGCAGGTCGCCCCAGCGCCAGCTTTGCAGGTCGGGCCCGAAACGTGCTGTCAGGTCCAGCAGCGCCGCATCCAGCGCCTGCCGCGCGATCTGTGTGCAGGTTTCGACCGGGGTGGACTGACGGATGTCGCACCAGACCGCGGCCCCGTTGGTATTGCGGAACACCCGGTCGATGAAGGCAGGGTAAAGCTCGTTCAGGTCGTCGGCCAGCGGCCCCAGTTCGTCGCGCACGATCCGGTCCTGCAACTCGCGCATCCAGGCGGCCTGGATCATCGGCTCGGGCAGGTGCTCGCTCATCGTGCCGTCCCAGTTGGCTAGCAGTGCCAGCGCATCCTGCCGTTGCCGTTCCGGGGTGCCGCGCGGGGCGGGTTCGTCTGTGAACCAAAGGTTCGCCCCCACCAACGGCAGCAGCGCTCGGGCTACGGGGCTGACGATGTCGTTTTGCACCGCGATGAAGCTTTCGCGCGAATGGATCTCGCGGCTGTCGATCAGGTGGCGCAGGCGGCTCATGCGATAGGGACCGGCGCGGTCAAAACCAAGGTTCGGCTCTCCGGGCAGGGGGGCGCCGGTTGTGGCGACGATGCCGCCTTGAGGGTCCAGGTCAGTGGTCGCGGGTGGTGCGGGGTCCAGTCCCTGCCAGCGGTTCTGGGCGTGCCAGCCGGGCTGCGGCATCCGGCCCTGTGTCTGGTTCGCGGGGTCACGACGGGGAAGCGCGCCCGCCAGCACCTGACCAACGCCCTTGTCATCGGCCAGCGTCACCGACAATGCAGGGGCGATGACACCAGCAAGGGCGCGCGCCGCGCCGTCGCGGTCCTGCGCCTCCATCAGACCAACCAGCGCGCTCATCGAGGTGTCTTGACCCCGGCCGCCCGTCCAGGACAACGCCGCGACATGCCCGGCAGGCAGGATTGTGCTGATGTCCAGGTGCGAGGGCGGCAGGATGGGGCCGTTCTCGGTCTCGCGCAGGGTGACGGTCTGGCTGGAGCCGCCGCGCACGCGGATCGTCTCGGTGTGGGTCTTGAAATCGACCCAGCCCGCATCGCCACGATAGCGGTTTGGATCGCCGGGCTGGACCTCTTCGATGAACAGGTCCTGGTCGTCCACCTGCGCGGGGGTGATCCCCCAGGCCAGATGCGTGTTCCGGCCCGACAGCACGACCGGAATTCCGGGGATGGTGCCGCCGATGACGCCGCCGGAGTCGAGTTCAAGACGGGCAAGATACCACAGGCCCGGCGCAGTCAGCGCAAATTGCGGATCATTGGCCAGCAGTGCGCCGCCCGCTGCGGTGCGGTTTCCGGCGGCTGCCCAACCATTGCCCGTGGCGCCAAGAGCCGGGGCAAGATAACCGGCAAGTCCCGCAGCCCAGTCGGGTTTGGCCGTTTTGCGCTCGACCCCGGCGAAATGTTCGCCCGGGAAAAGCGAGGCATAGGTCGGCATCGGGGGCTCGCCCGGCGCGGCAACCAGCTCTTGTCCACGTTCCGGCGCAGCCAGGGACAGGCGGGCGCGCAAGATCTCGCGCCGCAGCTGGACTGTCGAGCTTGCCGCCAGAAGCTTCAGAATTGCCAGGGAATCCGCCGGCTCCCAGTAAGAGATGTCATCTGGGAACAGGAAGTATTCCGGCGCCCCGCGGCCCATCGCGCCCAAGTTCACCTGCTGGATCCAGGTGTTTACTCCCTCGGCATAGGCGGTCAGCGCGGCCAGCGTCTTGGGGTCCTGTGCCTGGATCGAGGCGCGGGCGTTGCGGTAAAGCCCCAACCGCCGGGCAAGGTCGTCGGCGGGCAGGGCGCCCGCGCCATAAATCTCAGCCAGCCGACCCTGCGCGGCCCGGCGAAGCACGTTCATCTGGAACAGGCGATCCTGTGCATGGGCCAACCCCAGCGCGAAGAACACGTCCCGGTCATTGGCCGCGAAGATATGGGGAACATCTTCGGTCGTGCGGACGATCTCGACCGGTGCCGCGATGCCTGCGACCTCATAGGTCGCGTTATAGTCCGGCAGCGAACGGACGGCGAAGTACCAAGCAAGGCCGATCAGCGCGACGGCTGCCACGATCAGCCCGACCGTCAGGCGCACAAGCCAGCGGAAAAGTGTCACCATGAATTGGGCGAGGTCCCGATGGTTGGGCGCAGAGGCGGTTGACCCCTGCGGCAGGTGATGAAATTCATCGGCTGAATAGGACAGGGCGCGTGAACGATCAACGCGTCATTTGAGAGCATGGGGAGAAAGTGATGGCAAGGGTCGCGTTTCTGGGACTGGGGGTAATGGGCTTTCCGATGGCGGGTCACCTGGCCGCCAATGGGCACGAGGTGACGGTCTGGAACCGCAGTGCCGCCAAGGCCGAAGCCTGGGCTGCAAAGCATCCGGGCCGCGTCGCCCCGACCGCGCGCGAGGCTGCCGAAGCCGCGGAATTCGTCATGGCCTGCGTCGGAAATGACGATGACCTGCGCCAGGTTTGCCTGTCGGACGATGGTGCCTTCGCAGGCATGTCCAGCGGCAGCCTGTTCGTCGATCACACCACGGTTTCGGCCGCGGTCACGCGCGAGTTGTCCGAACATGCGCTTGCTTCGGGAATCGGCTTCGTCGATGCCCCGGTGTCGGGCGGACAGGCAGGGGCCGAGAATGGCCAGCTTTCCGTGATGTGCGGCGGGGGCGCTGCGGACTATGCGCGGGCCGAGCCTGTGATTGCCGCCTATGCCAAGATCTGTCGCCTGATGGGTCCTTCGGGCGCGGGGCAGTTGACCAAGATGTGCAACCAAATTGCCATTGCCGGTCTGGTGCAGGGCCTGTCCGAATCGCTCAATTTCGCGGAGAGGGCCGGCCTTTCGATTTCGGACGTGGTCGAGGTGATCAGTCAGGGCGCCGCCGGAAGCTGGCAGATGCAGAACCGTCACAAAACGATGGAGGAGAACCGCTTCAACTTCGGCTTCGCCGTCGATTGGATGCGCAAGGATCTTGGCATCTGCCTGTCGACCGCCGAGGAGAACGGTGCAAGCCTGCCCGTCACCGCGTTGGTCGACCAGTTCTACAAAGAGGTCCAGCACATGGGCGGGGGACGCTGGGACACATCCTCCCTGATCGCCCGACTGCGGCGCTGAGACGTCGGCCCTTGCCAAGGCGGCGCGCTTCACGCTATCAGCGCGTCATCCCTGCAAGGGGTTGTAGCTCAGTCGGTAGGGCGTCTCGTTTACACCGAGAATGCGAGCCGGTATGAGCTGGCAAACTAAAAGGAAAAGCGTCGTGCATTCCCAGTCTGGGTCGGCGTGATCCAAGATGGGGCGGTAGCTCAGCGGTAGAGCGACACGTTTACACCGTGTTGGTCGGGGGTTCGATCCCCTCCCGCCCCACCATGATCTAACGCAGTATATTGATATTATTTCAGTTTCGGATAGCCGCCGCCTTATTTCCGAGGCGGCTGGTTCTCCGATGCAATGTCGTCGAAATCGCTGGCCAGCGAGTCCGCAATGTTCTTGCGGATCTGTTTCAGCTTCCGGGTTTCCTTCTGCTGCTGGCGCCTGAGGTTTCTTGCCACGGCCTCGGGAATGCCGCCATCGTCTTCATCTTGCATGGGAATATTCTACCCAGCCGGAAATCTACCTGTAGCTGGCAAAAATCCGCCGAGGATGCAAGGTTACGACGGCGGCAACGCAACCAAGGGATGGGATCACCTTTGGATGTGCCAAGGAACGCCGCGCTCGGCATTCAGAGTGCCTCGAACCGGTCATTCGCGAAGCGCCCCCGAAAGCTTGGCAGCGCACGCCACAGTGTTTCACCGGCGACAAACCGGCTGGGTTGCGAATGACTTCCGAAGAGCGTGGTTCGATGGGCCGACATCGATATGCCGGTGGCGTCCTGCATCGTATGGCAATCCTGCGATTGGTGGGCAAACCGGATCCATCCCGCATCGGGGTCGGCAAGCAGGATCGTCACCGTATCGCCCGCGAAATCGACGGTTGCGTTCAAGATGCCCCCATCCGGGCAGGGTCGCGGGCGGGGGACCGGACAGGCGGGTGCCGACAGCGTCGAACATCTCGATCTGCGTCCCGCCGATATGGGCCTCGCCAATGCCGCGCAGGATCGAGGGGTGGATCTGGTCAAGGATCAAGAGCGTCATCTCAGGCCCCCTTGACCAGAACGATGTCAGAGTCGCGCTTCTGCGCGGGGGGCAGAATGTCATATTCGCTGAACTGGCTGACAAGGATCAGTCGCGAGACCGAGCCCTCGCGCGCCGCGCGCAGGTTCTGGGCGCTGGTCTTCTCCAGATCGCCCAGTGTTTGGGGCAGGGGCGTTGCAATGAACAGCGACTTGATCTCGAAGACCTTAGAGACGAACTGATTATAACCTTCGATCGTCCAGCTCGTCGCGGCGCCGTCGCCGTCGGCATTGACGATCAGGTCAAGTGACCATTCGCCAGTCTTGCCGGTCGTTGCCTCGACCATTTGGGTAACGACCCGGACGCCTTTGTCGAAGACGTCCGACCCGATCAATATCGCCACGATCTTGCCTTCGGCAATGGGGGACAGCGTGGCATCCATCAGGACGCCGCTGACGCTGGCTTTGTTCGGCATGGGTTTGCTCCTGCGGCATGGAAATATCCGTGCCATATTCCGTCAGGAGAATGGGGGTTGCGCATTTGCGTCAAGCAACGGGCGCAGAAATGAAAACTGCCCGGTGTTGAGCCGGGCAGGTTCTTCCGTACTCGTAAACATTACAATCTTGACTGACCAATCAATTATCATCCCGCAGGCTTTCCCGGAAGTTGGCCTTTTGGTCAGGTGGGGATGGCCGGGGGCCAAATCGTGGGAGATTCCGGGTGGATCCGCGTGTTCTTCGGTCAGGCACCCGACATTTGCATCAATGCGTCGGGCTGCAGGATTCGCAGGAACTTCCGCCCGGATTCAATGACACCCTGCCGGTTCAATGTCGCAAGGCTCCGACTGACTGCTTCGCGATTTGCGCCGACGATATTCGCGATCTCGGCGTGAGTGGGAAGGTTGCTGAGGGTCTGCCCGGCCTCCAGCTCTCCCTGTTCCAAAGCCGTGCGCAACAGATAGGCCCGCAATCGATCCTCGACCCCCAGGGCGGTCAGTTCCTGTACCCGTTCTGTCAGGTCATATACCCGGCGGACCAGTCCCCGCATCACGGCCTGCCGAATGGACAGATCGCTATCGATCAATTCAAGCAGCAGGCTTCCCGGCATTTCCAGCAGCGTGCAATCCGTCCGCGCATAAAGCGAAAGCGACCGGGGCGCACCGGAAATCACCGAAAGCTCACCAAACGCGCTGCCGGGGCCGATGTCGTTATAGACGATCTCCCGCCCGGCCTGCGTCCATTGCACCGCAAGCACCTGTCCTGCCAGCACGAACAGCACGGTCTGTCCGGGGTCACCGCGTTCCAGGATGCGCTCACCCTGTTCAAAGCTGCGGCGAATGCAGGCCAACTGGATTCGCGCCAGCCTGTCCTCGGATACTCCGACGAACCATTCCAGATCGCCAAGACGTCTCACGGCGTGTTTCCTTCGGTATTCAAACGTATTTTAGAAGAATTTTTCGCGAATGGTTCCGCGTTTGTGCGTTCGCGCACAGAATGGCGGGGCCGAATGGCGCAAAAGGAAAGCGGGACCTCCGCAATCTTGTGAGCGCGCAAATGTCGAGTACCTTGTTTACCATTTCTGGCGCGAATGTTCCTCTCACCAAGATTGGAGAGGTCCTGGTTCAGGTGGGCATGATTACGCTGCACCTGCAGGCAAGGGTGCGGTTGCATGATCAGCTTGCAGGACCGCCCCTTGCCGAAACCGCCAGCCCAATCGCCCGTTCGGCGAATGAGACGCGGGCCAATCTTGCGGCCATGTCGCGTTATTGCCTGCAGAACCTGGTGCCCCGAACGCAAGGGCTGGTGGCACAATTGGAATCCATTTCGTCGGCGGTGACTGTGCTGGCGACGACGAATGGATCGGACCTGCGCGGCGGCATGAATTCGGTTGCCGCGCAGATTGACCGTTGCTGCCACGCATTGCGCGGATATGCCCGCAGCTGGCCCCGCAGCGCAGGTATGATGCGGCTCAGTGAACAGCGCCTTTGGGGGGCGCTGGCGGCCGAATTGCACCGGATCGAAGGCACCGATGGGCCAATCATGCGCAGCTGTGGCGAGGTTGAGCGGATGGCCTTCGATATCGGGCAAGCCATTGACGACCATTTGGGAATGCCAGGTGACATTCCGTTGCAACAACGTTGTGACACGTCCATTGGCCTCATCTGCGCCGCATCGCAGGTACAAACTTCGGCGCAAGTGGCAGATGGCGTGGGGCAAGCGATTCCCGGCATGGCCATGCGGTTGGAACTTTTGCAGCGGGAACAGGAACGCCTTGCCGACGTGCCCGGCCAGATCACCCGAGCCCTGTCCCTTGCGACGCAGGCCAGCGCGCAGTCGGCTTTGGCAAGCCGCTTGCGGGATGCGCTTTGCGATCTTGAAAATCGGCTCGCACTTCTGGCGTTGGATTATCGCGCCCAAGCCCGGCTGGCAGATCGCCCCGCGCAGCGGAGGGAGATCCTGGCGCAACTGGACTCTGACTCCGCCATCTGGCGCATCGCCATGACCGAGGTCGCCAAACCAATTGAGCTTGGCAGCGAACTCTCCGAGTATGCGGGGGAAATGACGTTCATGGCGCGGAAAGAGGCCGGGTTCGCTTCGATGATCCCGGCCTGAGGGCAAGACGCGCCGGAGGGTGTCCGGCATCGTCCTTCAATCCTTGTCGCCACCACGCAGGCTCATGCCGCGGACACTCATGCCCTGCACGCTCATGCCCTGCACGCTCATCCCTTGAACGCTCATGCCGCGAGCATCGGGACCACCGCCGAGCAAAAGCTGCTCCAGCATCCCGCTTTGGACGTCCAGGCGGAGCGTATAATCCGCCTTGTCATAGGACCAGGCCACGATGTCTTCGGGCAAAAGCGCACCGATGGGCTGCGCGGGCGCCGTGCCGCGTTCCTCGGCCTTCGCATCGGATTGCGGAGCCTTGAGGCCCGCAAGTGCCGCGGCCGCAGGTGCGCCCGGACCGTGAACAAGGAAAAGCGCGGGGACGGGCAAAAGGTGATACACACCTGCATAGCCGAAGCCGTAAATCCGGGCAAAGTTCGGGTCTTCGCCGCGCAGCTGCTGTTCAAGTTGACCGGGCGTGCCGCTATGGCCGGGGTCGGAAGCTGAGGGATTGACCTGTAGGTCTTCGACCAATCGGCCAAACAAAAGGATGGTCGACGCGTTGAGCAATGTCTCGGGCATTCTGTAACCTTCGCGAATTCAACAAGGGCGAGAACTTATTGGCCGGCTTGCGATCCATCCGTGCATGGCGCGGCTTTCATCGAATTAACCCATCAGTCGAACGCTGTCGACCTTTTGTTCGCGTTCACAAGGGTTTCCGGGACATTGGCGTCACAGGATTGCAGAAATTCATATTCGGCGGCAACGAAACGGTGCAGCTCTTCCAGCCCGGGAAATCCCAGTTCCGCGGCATATTCCGCGATGTTGTCTGGATAGGACCGCTTAAGACGCGTTTCGAAATACCAGGACATCAGCACGGGCTGCGGAAGGACGGCCGCCATTTCCAGCGTTGGCGCCTGCCTTTTTGACTTCGCCCGGTCACGAAGGGCGGCATAGCGCCCCTGCATTCGCAACTGATCCAGCATGGCTGCGGCAAGTCCCGAATGGTTTCCGCCCGCATTGTCCAGCGCGACGTGCGCATTCATCAATCGGTCGAAGTCTGTCCCGTCCATGTCATTGCGCGAAATCCACGCATCAAGATCGCTTTGTCGCAGAAAGCCGCGGGACAGGCGGAAATCGCGAGTGGCGCGGGCAATCGCGGTCTCGTCCGGCGTGGCTCCGGCGCGATCGGCCGCCCGTTTGGCAAGTTCTTGCAGAAGCGCTGCGTCCCGCGTCCGTAGATAGGCATCCGAATCCAGCCGCAGCTCGTTCAGGACCGCATCGGCATCCGCATCGTCAAGCCTCGACTGCCAAGGCGCATTGGCCCATGCCTCGGTCCACTCAAAGTGGAAAGGTGGGTCGGAGATCTGATCCCCGGTGTTCAGGTGATCCCGCACTGCCTGAAGCAGCGCCAGCGCATCCTGTCGCTTTTGATCGGTTCGTCCATGCCGAAGCCAATGTGCAAATTGATCCCGCGCGCGCAGATCAGGCAGATCCCCCAGGATCGCGTCCCAATTCCGCTGCGGGTAGAACCGTGACTTTGCCGTCGCAAGCAGGACCTCGGCCTCGGTCGCGGCAATGATCCCCTCGTTCACGGCGTGTTCGACCGTGGCGCGGATATTGACCATGGGCTCGCTCAGCTCAACATAGCCCGTCTCGGCCGGGCCGTGGACCAGCGCGACCTCGTCATCGTCGCAAAGGCGAGAGTCGCGGTAATCCTGGAAGATGCGCCCGACTCCGACCATCCCGAAAGGGGCAAGCTCGGCCGCGCGCAGCGCCCCCATGCTGGCCGCGCCGAAGACGGCGATTCCCCTCGACATGGCCCACAGAATTTCCTTGTGCCACACGGCCGGTTGCCCATCGAAGAAACCGTCGATGATGCCAATTGCCGCGGGCTGGCGCAGGGCCGCCGCGTAAAGGTCGCCCTGCGTGACTGGCGGCAGAAAGGTGAAATCCGGAAAAGCCGCGCGGTCCAGCGTTCGAAGCGATGGACCGGCAAAGATGACTGCCGTCATGCGACCTGCTCCCGTATGGTTTTGGCCCGCTTTCCGGGGTGATAGCGCGGATGATCGTCGGGCCCTTCAAGCCCCGGTATCACGACGCGGACCACGGCAAGGCCCAGATCGGGCTTGCTCAGATCGACGGCCACGACCTCGTTGATGCCAATGGCCAACAAGCGCTTCAGAAGCCATGAAAGATCGCTGCCGAAACTCTCCGAGACATGTTCCGCGATCTGACCGAAACTGCGCGCGGGCCGATGCTCGGCGCGGACCCGCTCGGCCCAGGCCGCTTTCCGCGCCCGCTCCTCGGTTGAATATTCGCGATGTGTCAGATCATCCCGCGCGCCCGAGATATAGGTCGTGCGCACCTGGATCGCCTCGGTCAGTGCTCGGGACAGCGCGACGGCACGGGTGGGATGGGCGCCCGCGCCGATTCCCAGATGTTGCAGCGGGTCCAATCGGTCGGTGATGAGGCAATAGAATGCCGGCACCCCGGTATCGCTGGTGATGTCCCAGGCCGTGACGTCGAAATCGGCCTGCTCCAGTTGTTCCAGCAGTCTGCGGCAGATCGGGTCATCGACACTGGCCAAATCCAGACCCGTCTTTGCGCGCGCAAAGGCACCGCCCGCGTTCCACAGCGTGATGGCATCGCGCTCGACCACCTCGCAGATGGCGTGGCAGGTGGCTTCGACAATGCTGTTCCCCGAGGCAAGGCCGTTGCTGCTGCAATCGAAACACCCGCTTCCCGGGGGGGGCGGCAGGGTAAAGTTTGTGCGTACCGATTCAAACGGCAGCCAGCGCGCCTGATCCGAAACCAGATCCAGCCCCTCGATCCACAAGGTGACGAGGTTGGCGTGAAACGCCTCCGAAATCCGCGGCAGCCGGTCGATTTCCGCGAAGCGGTGGCCGGGGGACAGTTCGGCCAGCGATCCCAGCTTCAACGGCAGGTCGATATGTTCGGCGTGATAAAGCTCAGCCGCCTCCATCAGACCCGATGCGGTGGCGGCCGCCAGGTCGCAGCCCTTGCCCTGGGACACGGCGAGCGAGCGGGCGTTCGGACGGCAGACCATGACCACCGGAACCCCGATCCTGTCCAGACCGGTCACATTCGCGACGCGGGTAATCCCCATTCGGGGCATCAGCGCGGTGACGCGGGCCACAGTCTCGGACGGGGGGACCAGGCGATGCGTGCCGTGAACGTGGCGCTTGGTTTCGTCCGGTAGCTTCAGGCCCATATTCGTCATACGCTCAACTCCGCCTGTCAGGCTTACCGGTTACGCGCCATATCGGCGCAAAGGCTCACAGATTCGGACGTTCAGGCATCCAGACCATGTCGATGATCGGTGTGGCATCCGGATCGATGGTCCGAAATCCCAGCCGCTTGTAAAGCTCGATCGCACGATTTGTCCTGACCGCGGAAAGGGATACGGTCCGTCCTTCGGCACCGGCCTTGGCCAGCAGGTCGCGAATGATCCGCGACCCGATCCCCATCCCGCAAAACTCCTCGAGGATCTGGATTTGCGCGATGTAATAGTCTGCATCGCGTTCTGTCACCTGTGTCCAGCCGATATCCTGCCCGGCAAGGGTGATGATCTGCGAATCGGCCGCCTTGAACGACCGCCGGATCGCCGCGCGACGCATGGGTTCGTCCCAGGCATCCAATTGCTCCATCAACGGGCGCATGGCGTTGATGTGGATCGCCTCGGCAAAGGCGAATTCGTCGGGATGGGCGGGTCGGAGGCCGAATTCCGGGCATTCATTCATGCACGGAATTATAGGGGCAAGTTTAGACATGTCACGGAACTTCCGTAATTTTTCATGGCGATTTTTGCCGCGAAAAAATGTAGAAAGATAGCGCACCCGATCGGTCCCCGCTTGACGCGGCGGCAAGGGATGACTTTGTTCAGTTCCGCTACACGCGGCGGCGGACCGATCCATCGGCGGAAGGGACCAGGGGCAGGAAGAATGAACGCGCAGTCCAGTTTGTCCGGCCCGCGGCTTCTGACCGTGCTTTACGCTGATATCCACGGCTATACCGGGCTGATCGAACGCGACGAACAGGGCACCCTTGCACGCCTGACCCGATCGCTGGCCCTGATCCGCAGCCTTGCCGGCGACTACGGCGGTTCGGTCGTGAATACCGCGGGGGACGGTTTGGTCGCCGTTTTCGAAAGCGTTCAAAAGGCGCTGCACTTCGCACTTGAGATGCAGCGCGAACTTGCGCGCGAAGTTGCCTGGGCCGATGGCGGCCAGCCGATCTGGTATCGCGTCGGCATATCGGTTGGGGATACCTTTGCGGGACAGGATGGCGTCTATGGCCACAGCGTCAATCTGGCCGCGCGTATCCAAAGCTTTGCCGAGCCCGGTGGCATCTGTGTCACCGATGCTGTCTATCAGATGCTGCGCAAGAATGGTGAACTTCGCCTGACATCGCTGGGTATCAAGCATCTGAAGAACATCTCGACCCCGGTCGAGGTGTTTTCGGTGGACCTGATTCATGCCGCCCCAGGCCCGGCGCAGGAAATCCTGCCGCTGCGTTCCATTGGCGCTGAAGCGTTGCCCGACGCTTCGCTGGCGATCCTGCCGATGGAGAATATCTCGGCCGATCCTGCCGACCTGTATCTGTGCCAGGGTATCGTTGCGGATGTGATCACCAGCCTTAGCCGCTTCCGCAACCTGATGGTGATCGCACGCCATTCGGCCATTCTGGCGGCGGCGAACTCAGGGTCATTGCGCGAGATAGCGCAGCGGCTTGGGGTGCGCTACCTGCTGTCCGGCAGTCTGCGCCGGTCCGACCAACGCATCCGCATCACCGTCGACCTGATCGAGGCAAGGTCCGAGAACATCATCTGGTCGGAACGCTATGACGGGGTGATGAACGATATCTTCGACTTTCAGGACGATGTCGCCGCGATGACTGCCGCCCGGGTCGCGATCCAGATCGACGCGGCCGAGCGGCAGCGGATGGCGGAACACAAGCATCCTGCCCTTTACGCCTATGGGCTGGTGCTGCGTGGGCAGGACATGGGTTTCCGTTTCCTTCAGGATTCCAATCTGCATGCGCGCCGCCTGTTCGAGCAGGCGCGCGAACTGGATCCGGCCTATGGCCGCAGCTACGCCGCCATTTCGCGGACATTCAACGTCGAATGGCGATATAACTGGACGAACGACCCCGCCGGCGCGCTGAACCAGGCTCTGGTCCTGGCCAAGCGTGCGGTCGAATGCGACAGCATGGATTCCCGCGGCTATTCCGAAATGGGGCTGTCGCATCTTTACCTCAAGCAGCATGACGAGGCGTTGGCCGCATATGAACACGGGATCGGCTTGAACCCCAACGATGCCGATCTTCTGGCCTATATGGGGGATTGCCTGGCCTATGTCCGGCAGGGCGCGCGCGCGGTCCAGATGCTGGAAAAGGCGATCCGGCTGAACCCCTATCACCCCGATTCCTACCTGTGGTTTCTGGGCGACGCCTATTTCCACAACGGCCAGTATCCCGAGACGATCAGGACGCTGAACAAGATGCGCGACCGGTCCGAGGCACATCGCCTGCTGGCCGCAAGCCATGCCATGCTGGATCAGATGCCCGAGGCACGCCACCACGCTTCCGAGGTGATGAGAGTTCATCCGAACTTCACCATCGAGCATTGGCGCAAGGTCCCGCCACTTCGCCATGCCGAGGACCTCGAACTTTATGTCGAGGGGTTGCGCAAGGCCGGTCTTAACTGATCTGTCCCGATTCCTCGCAGATACAAATATTCACGGTGCAACTGCTGAACACCAACGCCGATGCGGCCCCCACGGCAAGCAGCTATCGGGCGGGCGGGTTCCTGCATTGTGAGGACCTGACCAAAACCAGGGTGCGGTCCCCAAGGATCACGCCATTTTCGCGGCACGGGAACATGATCTGGCGTCCAGCGTTCCACATCGTCCGCTGAACGAAGGGTGCGGCATGATGCGATATGATGGAGGATGCCTGTGCGGGGATCTTCGGATCACGGCGGTTGGGATTCCGAACCGGGTTGCGATTTGCCACTGCCTTGATTGTCGCAAGCATCACGGCGCGCTGTTCTATGCCGCCGCAATTT
>Ga0160446_100609_pt1 | contig 13234 bp, 15 predicted proteins | sample HID1973I_E1MG_FD_108200 | JGI IMG/M metagenome (GOLD analysis project Ga0160446, IMG submission 108200) | Enriched mosquito-associated microbial communities from UW Madison campus, WI, USA - HID1973I_E1 MG | ecosystem: Host-associated > Arthropoda: Insects > Digestive system > Unclassified ... | reverse complement strand
GATGTCGGGCTGCAACTGTTTGAGAACGCGTTCGCGACCGCACTCGGCCTGGCCGTGCTCATCCTCGTCTTCGCGACGGTCTCCGGATCCCATTTCAATCCTGTGGTGACGCTCGTCGACATCAGCCTCCATCGTCGGAACTGGGCGACCGCCGCGATCTACCTCCCCGCACAGGTGATCGGGTGCATCGCCGGAGCGGTGCTCGCCAACGCGATGTTCAATGAGCCTGCCGTCGCGTGGAGCACGACCGATCGTTCGACATGGCCCCACTTGTTGTCCGAGGTGGTCGCGACGGCCGGCCTCGTACTGCTGATCTTCGCGCTCGTGCGGACAGGACGCTCGCACCTCGCCGCCCCTGCGGTTGGTGCGTACATCGGCGCGGCCTACTTCTTCACCTCGTCGACAAGCTTCGCGAACCCTGCCATCACGATCGGGCGCATGTTCAGTGACACTTTCGCGGGAATTACCCCGGCGTCAGTGCTGCCGTTCATCGCAGCACAGCTCGTCGGCGCGGCGGTGGGGTTCTGGGCGGTTCGCCTGCTCTTCCCAGTTGCGTTCTCCGAGCCGGCTCCCGCACAGGTTGATGGCACCACCTCCGCGTAACGCCGCGCGCCTCGCATCCCTCGCTATCGCGCAGGTCGTCGCATGGGGCGTGCTGTATTACGCCGTCCTGGTGGCCGCCCCTGCGATCGCCGAAGACACCGGCTGGAACGAGAATGAGGTCTTTGTCGCCATCACGCTCGGGCTGCTCACATCCGCCGTGTGCGCGGTTCCCGTCGGACACTGGCTGGATCGACATCCGAGGCGAGTCATGGTCACCGGGGCCATCGTCGGAACCGTCGCACTGGTCGGCGCTGCTGCGGCGCCGGCGATCTGGGTATTCATCGCTGCGTGGGTTATGTGCGGGGCGGCGCAATCCGCTGTGCTGTACCAGGCCGCCTTCACGGTCATCACCCATCGCTACCGATCCGCTCGGCGCGGGCCGCTCACACTGGTGACGCTCGCAGGCGGTCTCGCCTCGACCGTCTTCGCTCCGCTCACCGGTTGGCTCGTGCTGGAGCTCGGTTGGAGGTCGGCGTTCGTCTGCCTCGCCGCGATTCTGATCGTCATCACGCTTCCGGTGTACGCCTTCACCGTGGAGCGCAGGTGGTCTCACCTCGATGCCGCAGCCGCTGGCGATGGCGCCGCCGCACGCGTGTTGCGCAAGCCGCGTTTCTGGCTTCTGGCAGCCTCATTCGGCCTCATGTCGTTCTCGCTGTACGCAGTGACGCTGTCAGCGGTTCCCGCGTCGGTTGAGAAGGGCTTGAATCTTCAGATCGCCGCATGGGTACTCGGACTCATCGGCGCCGGCCAGGTGCTCGGCCGTCTGCTGTACCTGGCTATCCCGCACACCGCTGCACCTTGGATCGCAGCCGCATCCGTTGGCGGCCTCGGCGCGATCGCGCTGACCGTGTTCGGAATCGCTTCTGGCCCGGCGACGATCATCGCCGCCGGGATCGTCGCCGGCGCTATCCGCGGTGCGCTCACTCTCGTGCACGCGTCGGCCGTCGCTGATCGGTGGGGGTCGGAATCCTACGGCAAGCTCAACGGCGCGCTCGCGGCACCTGTTACCGCAATCACCGCCCTGGCTCCAGCAGTCGCAGCTCTCGTTGCCGGGGCCCTCGGGTCCTACGCGTGGATGGCGGTCGCGATGGCGGCACTGTGCGCGTTGGGCGGGGCGTTGGCAATTCGTCGATGATGCTCATCCGCCTCGCACAGACCTTCCGCGACCGCAACGATCGATCGCATCCCGACCACGGACGAACCCGGCGAACCGATGATCGCGATCGCCACGCCGAGATGCAGGGATCGAAGAGTGATGCGATAGAAGCAATGCACGCAGGCACTCTTCAGTGGCACGCTCAGATCCCTTGAGAACACCGGGATCGCGTGACAACCTGGTTACATGGCCCGCGGACGCCGGAATGCCAAGCGTGAAGCCGCTCACGAGCGCGAAAGGGATGCGCTGGCGCAGGCCGAACGCGAGCGCCGAGAAACTGACGAACGTGCTGCTCTAGACCGTCGGCTTGCTCGAAGGTTCGGCAGCGAGCGCTCAGGGCTCGTCCGTCTCAGTTCCCTGTCGCACGAGCTGGAGAATCTTCATCGCGAGGAATCTCGATTGCTGCAAGAGCGCGATGAACTCATCGGGTGGCTACGCCGTGGCGGGCAGAGCTGGGCATCCCTCAGCGCGCGTACGAAGCTCAGTCGTCAGGCGCTGATGAAGCGCAGCAAGGCCCCGCTGGCCAACCACGAGTAGCGCCGCGCACCCGCTGTCGGATCGGTTATCGGGCCGGTTGCTCCCTGCGGGTGGTCGGGGTGAGCTTCGGCACGAGGCGAACGAACACGACCATTCCGACGAGTTCGATGAGGGTCTGGGTCACCACCGCCAGCGGTGCGATCGCGAGCTCGGCAGGCAAGGCCAGCGCGAGCGGAAGGACGACGAGGGAGTTCCGGGTGGCGCCGCTGAACATCACGGCGCGGGTTTCGGGGACCTGGAGGCGTGTCACGCGGCTGACCGCGAGTCCCGCGATCGGCATGACGACCAGGAATGCGACGTAGAGCGGAACGACACGGAGGAGGGTGAGTGCGGCGCTGCCGACGGCGGCGATCTGTGATCCGATGACGACGGCGAGCGTGACCATCATGAGCGGCACCATCGCGCCGGCCATCACGCGTTCGATGACGCGGCCGGCGTGGTGCCTACGGGCGACGGCCTGCACGATCGCGGCGGCGATGAGCGGGATCACGATGATGACGACGAACGCCTCGATGAACGGCTCGAACTCGATGTGCGTCACTGCGTCGCCACCTGCGAACAGCCACAGGTATCCCGGCAGGAGGACAATCTGCAGCAGCATCAGCAGCGGGGTGGCGGCGAGCAGGCGAGCCTTCGCGCCCCCAGCGAGGCCGGTGAACACGATGACGTAGTCCACGCACGGGGTGAGTAGCACGAGGAGCACACCGATCAGCAACCCGCGATCATTGGCCACGAATCGCGACAGACCCCACACGACGAATGGCACGATGACGAAGTTCAGTGCGAGCACTGTGCCGAGAAAACGGAGATCTCGCACAGACCGGCCCACTTCGATGAGCGGGATGCCGAGGAAAGTGGCGAACAGCAGGAGCGCGAGCACTGGGTTGGTCGCGGCGGTGAGCACTGGCGCGGCTTCCGGAGCGAGGACGCCGACCACACCACCGACCAGAATCGCGGCGACGTAAAGGGAGACCTGGTGCCGGTCCCACCAGTTCACGACTCGCTGCATCTGGCCAGCCTAGAGATGTCTTGACCTTCAAGTGGATCGAAGCTTTAGCGTCGGGGTTATGACCGAACTTGATTGGGCACCGTCCGCCTGCACGCTGCCCACCGTGGAGCGACCCTTCCGCGAGCGGGAGTTCAGCGCCCTCTTCGCGAATAGCCTGCAACGGGTCCACCGAGTGCATCCCACGCGGGCTGATCTCACCCTCGATCCGGCGAGCGGGACGGTGGCCCGCGATCTCGCCGCCCGTGAGTCATCGTGCTGCTCCTTCTTCACGTTCGAGTTCGAATCGGCTCCGGACTCGCTCACGATGCGCATCACCGTTCCTGACCAGCACGCCGACGTGCTCGAGGCGCTGATCACGACAGCGATACGCGATGCCGACCTGAACGCAGCGGCAGGCCCGGCATGAAACGGGACAGGAAGTCCATCGCATCGACGGCGGCGGTTATCGGTGCCGCGGTGATCGCCTGCGCGGCGTGCTGTGCCGGGCCGCTGCTGGCGATCATCAGCAGTGTGGGGGCGGCTTCCCTTCTCGGGGCGTACTGGATCCCGGGCCTGCTGGCGATCACGCTGGTCGCAGGGATCGGCGTCACTGTGCTCCTCGTTCGACGGCACCGCGCAAAAGCGTGCCGGGTTCCCGCGTCCGCGGTCGCTGACAGTATCCGGCCAGCATCGAGCCCGAACGACCTTGGCTCGCTCAGCGACTCGGGGCCGTCAGCACCCTAGCCCTGCGTGGGATGCACGGAGACATCGCCGGTGATCAGCGAGCATGCGCACGCATCCGAGCAGATGCCGTCGGTCACAGGCTGCGACAGGCGATCCTCCGCGCGCTCCAGCTCATCTGCGAGCCTCGCGAGCTCGGCGATCTGCGCCCGCGTGTCGGCCAACCGAGTGGCGACGACGGCCCGCATATCGCGCTGCACATGCTCGCAGAGGTCTGACTCGCGCGCGGCGACCAGCTGACGCACGTCCGCGAGACCGAGGTTCAGCCGCTTCGCGCCAGCGATGAACGACAACCGCTCCACTTCCGTGTCGCTGTAAAGCCGATACCCATTCGAACCACGCTCAGCGGGCTCGATCACGCCCGCCGATTCGTAGTACCGGATCGTGCTCGCCGACAGTCCCGTCTGCTCCGCCACCTGAGAGATCCGCAGTCTGCCCATGCCGCCACCGTAGACCTTCAAGCCACTCGAACCGCAAGAGACTGCTGCACAGCTAGGTGACATCCCTGCCCCGGGAATGTCAATGTCGTCGCGGCTTCATGCGTTGCTGCCCGTCGCGCAAAGAGGCAATGCGGCTCACAGGTCGATACGACCCGGCGATTGCACATGCTCGGGCAGACCTCCGTCGAGAATGCGCTGGACCATGGCGATGGCCCGATCGGTAAGTCCGTCGCCCGGGTAGAAGTCCTCGTACAGCTCCTCCGCCGATTCCAGGGTCGCGATCCCACAGAGACTCAGCAGCTGGCGGATGTCATTGGTGTCGCGGCCAGGACGATTCGCGCGGAGCTTCATCGCGAGCAGTGTCTCTTTGGACGCGACCTGGACCACGATCCCGCCCTGTTCGTAGATCGTCTCCCACTCGACCGCTCGACGACCGAAGGTCGGCAAGGCGTCGGCTTGCTCGACAGCGAAGTTGAGCCACGTCGGATCCCACCCGTGCGCCGCCGCAACACGCGCGGCAGCTGTAGCGACTGCTTCACCGCTTCCGGGCTGGATATGAAGCGAATCGAGGTCCTGCGTTGTGCCGCGGTCGAAGTATCGGAGAGCGAGCGCGGCACCGCCCACCAGACGGATACCAGCGACCTCGTTTGCTGCGCGCAGCTCCGCGATGAGCTCGCGCAGACCTCCGATGATGTCGTCTCGATCGAGCGAAGTGCCCACGATCAGACGCTCGCGAACGTGTCACGCCACACGAGCACACCCCGCTCAGCGAACTCGGCGGGCACCTCCGACGCTGGCGGGATCGGATCGGCGGGATCGACATCAAGCGTCCGTGGCGCAGGAAGGAACCGGCTGGGAGAGTTCACCCACTCGGGGGTCGGAAGTCCGTCCTCGCCGAGCCGCCATGCGACAAGGCCGGCGATCGCAGCATCCCAAACCGGGTCTTTGGTCGATTCCGGCTCTGCCAGTCCGAGCACACCCCGGACGAGCCCATGCTCGGCGTTGAGGTTGTCGTTCAGCTGCAGAAGTGAACGGAGCGCGCGGTCCTTGTCGTTGGCGCGGAGCCGATCCCGGATGTCGGCAGCGACGGTCGCCGCGTCATCGCGCTGGGTAGGTGCCGAGTAGAGCCGATGCCCCGCGCCGGCAAGAAGCCGCTCGATCGTACTGAACTCAGCGTCGCGGCCGCTCTCGGATCGAGACACACGCCCCTGATCGACGCGGACACGTTCGGCGAGCTGCTGCTGAGTGAGCCCGCGACTCTTCCGGGCAGCGCGAACGAGTGTCGAAGCTACAGTCATCAACCCTCCCAGACTATGTCGTTGACAACATATTCTATCAACGGTCCTGCGCCAACTCCATCACCTGTCGATCCACCGCTCATCAAGCGAGCCAAGCGCGCACCCTCGGCTCACCCGATTCTCACTCGTGGCACAGTTAAGGCACATTAACCGGCGACACGCCGTGTATTTCGATGCAGGAGAACGCTGCTGACTCAATCCACGGCCTCCCAAAAACCCCGGAATCACGCGGCAAAATGGCGGAGTTGTATTCACGGACATGAGAGTTCGAATCCCCCATCCTCCGCTCCTGTTCCGCCTAGAAAACACTGGGTTCGCGGCCCCTCTCGAAGTCGCGTGGAACACGTACTGGCGCAGTTTGCGTTCCGCCCTGGGGCTGGTCGAGAGCGGCGCGAGGCGGAGGCCAACGTCAAATCCTCGCTCAGCTCAGCCTGTCAAGCAGCAAGTCGCCTGGCAGACCAGGTCACACACGATCCGCCAGTGGTACGCTATCTCGTACCACTTAGGGGGGACAGGATGACTGCCATCACCGCTACCGAGGCTCGCAAAGGTCTCTTCGGGCTCATTCAGCGCGTCAACGAGGATCACGCCGCTGTCGAAGTCGTTTCTAAGCACGGCAACGCGGTCATCATGTCGAAGGACGACTACGACGCGATCACCGAGACCGCCTACCTGCTGCGCAATGCCGCGAACGCGGAGCGTCTACTCGAGGCCATCGAGCGCGCGCGCCGCGGTGAGTTCGAGCAGCACGACCTCCTGGACGCGTGAGCCGCGCTCTCGTCTTCGACCCGCACGGGTGGGAGGACTACGTCTGCTGGCAGACCCAGGACCGCAAGACGCTCAAGCGGATCAATCTGCTCATCGCCGACGTGCTCCGCGACCCGTTCGCCGGCATCGGCAAACCTGAACCGCTCCGGCACATCCTGAGCGGCGCGTGGTCACGTCGGGTCGACGATGCGAACCGACTCGTCTACTACGTCACGGACGACCACATCGTCATCCTTCAGGCTCGCGATCACTACTGAAGCACCGAATATGAATCGGCTCGGAAAACGCCCCTGCGGCACAGATAGACCCGTTTCAGGGCTCGATCCTGACTCGTATCTCCGATATTGAGCGGCCCGCCGTCGCGAACCTTCACGGTCCGAAGCCGGTGGCCGACCCCGCCCCGCCATCTCCGCGCCGCGTTGCTACGCTTCAGACGCTGACAACGTGAGGGGTTCGGGTGAACGGCGAGCTGGCGGTCGTCCTGACTCTGCTCGTCGCTGCCGTCGCGATGTTCGCGATCGGCCGACCGAGGATGGACGTCGTCGCGACGCTGATGATCGTCGCACTGCCGCTCACCGGCATCCTCACCGTCCCCGAGACACTCGCCGGTTTCGCCGACGCGAACGTCGTGCTCATCGCAGCGCTCTTCGTCGTCGGGGAGGGACTGTCCCGGACGGGCGTGACCTTCCGGCTCGGTGACTGGCTCGCGCGCACCGCGGGCGCCAGCGCGACGCGCGTCATCGTGCTGCTCATGCTCAGCGTCGCACTGCTCGGCGCGGTCATGAGCTCGACCGGCGTGGTCGCGATCTTCATCCCGGTCGCACTGAGCGTCGCATCCCGCACCGGCATCTCAGCTCGTCAGCTCTTGATGCCCATCAGCTTCGCCGGTCTCATCAGCGGCATGCTCACCCTCATCGCCACGACGCCCAACCTCGTGGTCGACGCCGAACTGACCCGGCACGGCCTCGACGGATTCGGATTCTTCGCCCCCACCCCGTTCGGGCTCGTCACGCTGGTGCTCGGCATCGGATACATGCTGCTCGCTCGGCGGTTCCTCGGCGACGCCACTGCCCCCGACGCTCGGTCACGCAGCACCTTCGTCAGCCTGATCGACGACTATGCCGTCAACGCGCGCACCCATCGGTACCGTGTGGTGGCCGGCTCACCGCTGATCGGGGAGCGATTGATGGATGCCGAACTCGGCGCCGGCGGCATGGTGAGCGTCCTCGTACTCGAGCGCAGTCGCCTGTTCCGCAAGACGGTGCGAACGTCGGCCGACGACGCGCGCCTCGCCGCGGGCGACGTCATCGTCGCCGACCGGGAGGTGCCGGCCGGCGAGAGGCGTCGGCTCCGTCTCGAAGAGCTGCCGATGACGCCCGACTTCTTCGAGTCGTACTCCCGCCAGGTCGGCATGGCCGAAGTGATGATCGCGCCGGACTCGTCCGCCCGCGGACTGAGCGTTCAGACGATCCGCTTCCGGGAGAAGCACGATCTCGTCGTGCTCGGAGTGCGCCATCGCCGGGAAGCGGCGGGCCCCGCGTTCCCTTCGATCCGCCTCGCCACGGGCGATACGCTGCTCGTCGCGGGCGGCTGGGACGCCATCCACCGGCTCCAGAAGCAGCCCAGGGACTTCATCATGCTCGACCTCCCGGCCGAGGTGAAGGAGGTCGCCCCCGCCGCCAATCAGGCTCCGTTCGCCATCGGCGCCGTGATCGTCATGGTCGTGCTGATGGTCACCGGCATCGTGCCCAACGTGATCGCCGCCCTCATCGCCTGCCTGCTCATGGGCGTCTTCCGCTGCATAGACATGCCCAGTGCGTACCGCTCCATCCAGTGGCCGACGATCCTGCTCATCGTGGGCATGCTGCCTTTCGCACTCGCCCTGGAGCGTACCGGCGGGGTGGCGCTCGTCGTCGACGGCCTGCTCGGAGTATTGGGCGATGCCGGCCCACGGGTGCTGCTGGCCGGCGTCTTCGTGCTGACGGCCGTCATCGGGCTCTTCGTATCGAATACGGCGACCGCGGTGCTGATGGGTCCGATCGCGATCGGCATCGCGACGCAGCTTCACGTCTCGCCGTACCCGTTCGCGATGACGGTCGCGCTGGCGGCATCCGCAGCTTTCATGACACCCGTCTCATCGCCCGTGAACACTCTCGTCGTCGAGCCCGGTCGCTACTCCTTCGTCGACTTCTTCAAGATCGGCGCACCCTTCACGATCGTCGTCCTCATCGTCACCGTGTTCATGGTGCCCCTCGTGCTGCCGTTCTGAACGGGATCCGGACCGAAGGGATGGATGCCGCCGGCACCGCACGAAACCGCGGAACTACGCGTGTCTCGCTCGCGTCTGCGTTAGCGTGTGAACGCGTCCGGCTCGTGCAGGCGCACCAGCGGACGAGCGATCGTCGGAGGACATCGTGAGCACAGCGCGGCAGGACGACCTGGGCGGGTTGCTGCCGATCGCGCACTGGCTGCCGCGCTACGAGCGGCGGTGGCTGCGCGCGGACCTCATCGCCGGAGTAGCCGTCGTCGCAATGATCGTGCCCAAGAACCTGGGATACGCCGAGATCGCGGGTGTACCGGTTCAGAACGGGCTCTATGCCGCGGCCGCCGGGGCGATCATCTACGCCCTGTTCTGCACCTCACGCCAGATCTCCACCGGTCCGAGTTCGGCCCTGGCGACGGTCGCGGGCGGCGCGGTGATCGTGAGCGGTGTCGCCGGTGAGGATGCGGCGCAGCTGGTGGCCGCGATCACGCTGGTGACAGGCGTGCTGTTCCTGCTGCTGGCAGTCCTTCGGATGGGATGGATCGCACAGTTCCTCTCCAGGGCCGTGGTCACGGGCTTCCTGGCCGGAGCGGCACTCGACGTGGTCGTCGGCGAGCTGCCCAAGCTGACCGGCACCTCCGGCGAGGGCGACAACGTCTGGCGCGAGTTCGCCTCGTGGATCGTCGGGCTGACCGGCATCCATCTGCCGACTCTGGTCGTCGGGGCAACGGCCTTGGCCGTGATCCTCGCGCTCCGGTTCTGGGCGCCCCGGATCCCGGGCGCGCTGGTCCTGGTGGTCGGCGGGCTGCTCGCCTCGCATCTGCTGGATCTGGACGGGCGAGACGTCACGCTGGTCGGCCCGGTGCCCAGCGGGCTGCCCGTCCCGCAACTGCCGAGCCTCGAGATCGTCCTGTCGAACATCCCCGAGATCGTGATCGCAGCGTTGGCCCTGCTGCTCATCGGGTTCTCGCAGACAGCCGGTGACGCGCGGTCCTTCGCGACACGGCACCATTACCGTGTCGACGCGAACCAGGAGGCGGTCGCCCAGGGGATGGCGAACGTCGGGGCAGGTGTGGTCCAGGGGATGCCGGTCTCGACCAGTCTGTCGGCGAGCTCGCTCAACGAGTCAGCGGGTGCCCGCACGCCCGTGGCCTCGCTCACCACCGGAGCGCTGGTGATCCTGACGCTGATCTTCCTCGCACCGTTGTTCTCGGACCTGCCCAAAGCCGTGCTGGCCGCGATCATCATCGACGCCGTCGTGTTCGGGATGATCGACCTGAAAGAGTTCTCCCGCCTGCACCGCGTGTCGAGGTTCGACTTCTGGATCGCGGTGGCGGCTGCGGTGGGCGTGCTCTCCGCGGGCGTGCTGTTCGGGATCATCATCGGGATCGCGCTGTCGCTCGGCTGGCTCGTCTATGTCTCGACACGGCCCGCCATGCCGCTGCTGGGTCGCGAGCCCGGTACCCAGGTCTTCCGCGACATCGACCTGAACCCCGCCGACGAGTCCTTCCCGGGGATCTGCGTGATCCGTCTCGACGGCGGCCTCTTCTTCGCCACCGCAGAGGCGTTCGACGACCGGATCCGCGACCTCGTCACCGTCGACCCGCCCCTGACCGCCCTGGTGCTGGATCTGGAGGGCGTCGGCTTCATCGACTCGCAGGGCGCGGCGAAGCTCACCGAGATCGTGGATCTGACCGGCGCGGAAGGGATCACACTGCGGCTGGCACGGGTGAAGCCACGAGTACTCGCCGTCCTGGACGCCCAAGGCGTCATCCACGGGATCAGCGCCGATCATGTCCACGGCAACGTCCATCGGGCCGTGGAGGCGCAACTGGCCCAGAACGCCGACGACCAGGCTCACTGACCAGCCAAGGCCCATCCCGCCGACGGTTGCGCGATGTCGGAGCCCCCTGCGAGGGTGTTGTCCGATGCAGGGAGGCGGACGATGGCGACACTCGGCAACATCACGTTCTACGCGGACGACCCGCGGGCGCTCTCGCACTTCTGGTCGGCGGTATTCGGCTACCCGGCGATGGAGTGGGAGGCGCCGCTGCGTCAGGAGTTGCTGGATGCCGGTCTGACGCCTGACGACCTTGACAGGCGCGCCATCGCCGAAGACCCCGAGGGTCACGGTCCGCGGCTGTTCTTCCACCACGCGGCGGGCCCGAAGTCAGGCCGCAACCGCATCCACCTCGATGTCACCGCGTCGCGCAACCCGGCTGACGACCGCCCCTTCGCAGAGATCCTCGACGAGGAGAAGGACCGGCTCGTCGCGCTCGGTGCCGAGGTCGTCCGGCTCGTCGAACAGGAGTGGGGTCCGTGGAGCGAGCGGTACTACCAGCTGCGCGACCCCGAGGGGAACGAGTTCTGCCTGCAGTGAGCCGTCCCGCCGGCGACCTCGGTCATCCGTCCGCGAGCGAGATGAAAGGATCGAGGCATGAGTGCACGCACCCCGCAGCCCGTCGCGTACCAGCGCAATGCGCTCGCCCCGGGGCTGCTCGCGGCGATCGCGCTGTTTCTTGCACCGTTGCTCATCGGGAGCGACTGGTTCCTGCTGATCCGGTTCGTCGTGGCGATCATGGCGGTCATCGTCGGGTGGTTCGCAGTGCAGGCCAAGCAATGGTGGTGGCTTCCGGTGTTCGCGGCGATCGCCGTGATCTGGAATCCGATCTACCCCTTCGAGTTCAGCGGTCCGTTCTGGGTCGCGGCGCAGCCCGTCGCCGCGGTCGTGTTCCTCGTCGCGGGTGGGCTGATCAAGTACCGTCCGACCGAGAGCGACGCCAAGAAGCGCGCCCTCTAGGCTCGCGCTGTGAGCACGTTCGACGCCGACGACCTGGCGCCGCTGCGACCACGGCTCCTGGCCTTCTGCTACCAGATGCTCGGCTCGCCGTTCGAGGCCGAGGATGCCGCACAAGACGCCATGGAACGACTGTGGAAGGCGCGCCCATCGTTCGACCCCGCGCGGGCGAGCCTTGCTACCTGGGCTTTCCGCATCGCCCGCAACGTGTGCGTGGACCGGTTGCGCGAGACGCCGCGGCGCCCGCTCCCCCGCGATCTGCAGGCGCCGGGCATCGAGGTGGGCGCTCCCCTGGTGCCCGCGTTCGACGTGCCGTGGCTCATGCCGGCGCCGACCGGCTGGATGGCGGCATCCGAGGTCGAGTCGGCCGCGGAGCGGCGCAGCGACGTGCGCCTCGCCGTCACCGCGATGCTGCAGTCCCTCTCGCCGCTGCAACGCGGCGCCTACGTGCTGCGCGACCTGATCGGGCTCACGGCGGCGGAGACCTCCGCGGTGCTGGAGGTGTCCGTCGCATCGGCCAACTCGGCGCTGCAGCGTGCGCGCACCGCGATCTCGGAGGGCGCGCAGCGACCGCACGAACTCGCACCGGCGGCCGTCGAGAACTACGCGCGGGCCATCGAACGGGCCGATGTCGACGCGCTCGCGGCGCTCGTGTCGGACGATCTGGTGTTCGAGATGCCGCCCGTGCCGGCATGGTCCACCGGGCGGGAGACCTACCGAGCCTTCATGGCGGACTTCTTCGAGCGCCGCGGCACGTCGTGGCGCACCACGCCGATCTCGGCCAACGGGCAACGCGGCATCCTGCTCTCGCGCCTCACGCCCGCCAGACCTGAACCGCACACCGTCCAGCTGTTCGACGGCGGCGCGTCAGGAGCGATCGGACACGTGCTCGTCTACCAGGACCCGCGCCTGTTCACGCTGCTGCAGCGTGAGTCCGCCGCGCAGCGATGAGTTCGCGGCATCCCATCCGTATATCCCTGTGAACCCGCCCGAGCGGGACATCACAAGGAGGACGACATGGGACGACTGATCGTCGTGCAGTACATCACCCTGGACGGCGTCGTGGAGGACCCGGACGGTCGCGGCGGCACGCCGTTCGGCGGGTGGGCGATGCAGTATGGGCCGGAGGGCGTGGCGGGCGACAAGTTCCGCCTCGGGAGCATCTTCGACACCGGGGTGCTGCTGTTCGGGCGCCGCACGTGGGACCACTTCTCGACGCTGTGGCCGCCGCGCGACAATCCGTTCGCGCGGGCGATGAACCGCGCCGAGAAGGCTGTCGTGACCAGCCGTCCGCTTCCCGAGGCGGTGTGGGCGAACTCCCACGTCGTGCCCGCGCCGCTGACGGACTGGGTCATCGAGACGCTGGCCGCCCGCGACGTCGTCGTGATCGGCAGTCACTCGGTGGTCGACGCCCTGCGCGAGGCGGGCCTGGTCGACGAGTACCGGCTGATCACGTTCCCCACTGCCGTCGGCGAGGGACGCCGGCTGTTCGGGGATGCCGTGCAGCTCGAGCTGGTCTCGTCCGAGCTCACCGGACCGGCGAGTCTGACGGTGCACCGGGCACGCCGCACCGCCGCCTGATCCGGTCTCGCCGCGGCCTCGGCGTCACGCTCCGAGGCCGCGGCGCAGAGCGGTCAGTCCGT
>Ga0160446_100608_pt1 | contig 13276 bp, 12 predicted proteins | sample HID1973I_E1MG_FD_108200 | JGI IMG/M metagenome (GOLD analysis project Ga0160446, IMG submission 108200) | Enriched mosquito-associated microbial communities from UW Madison campus, WI, USA - HID1973I_E1 MG | ecosystem: Host-associated > Arthropoda: Insects > Digestive system > Unclassified ... | reverse complement strand
TAGCAGCTGGCGAAGCTGTGGGAGCAAAGCTTGCTCGCGAAAGCGGTATTTCGTACGACCGGGAAACCCAGTCGTCTGAATCGCGGGCAAGCCTTGCTCCCACAGCTTCGCCAGCTGCTACAGAGGTCGTGTCGGTCGGTGATACCGGGTAATTAACCTAAAGCCTGCCCTTTACGGGTCGATAACCCGGCATCGATAGCTGTTGGCGATCCCGCGATCGCCTGCCACCTTTTTCCACAGAAGGTTTTTATGTCTCCCAACAAAGCCCGCGCAGACTCACTTTCGCTTCTGCTGTTTACCTTGCGCAGCGGCAAGCTGATGGCGATCAACCTGCTGAAAGTCAGTGAAATCATTCCCTGCCCGCCGCTGACCAGGCTTCCGGAGTCACATCCTCACGTCAAAGGCATCGCCACCTTGCGCGGTATGTCCCTGTCGGTGATCGACCTGAGCCGGGCCATCGGCGAACGTCCGCTTGAGGACCCCAACGGTGGTTGCCTGATCGTCACTGACGTCAGTCGCTCCAAGCAGGGCCTGCACGTCCAGGCGGTGAGCAAGATCGTCCATTGCCTGACCACTGACATCCGTCCACCGCCTTATGGCTCTGGCGGTCTGCGCTCGTACATTACCGGCGTCACGTCGGTCGACGGTACGCTGGTGCAGGTACTGGACATCGAAAAAGTCATCCACGGCATTGCCCCGGCCCAGATCGAATCAGCCCCGACCGAACTCAGCATGGAAGACGCCGAAATACTCGGCACCGCGCGAATTCTGGTGGTCGATGACAGCCAGACAGCGCTGCAACAATCGGTACACACCCTGCGCAACCTCGGCCTGCAATGCCATACCGCCCGCAGCGCCAAGGAAGCCATCGACTGCCTGCTGGACCTGCAAGGCACCGATCAGCAGATCAATCTGATCGTCTCCGACATCGAAATGTCCGAGATGGACGGCTACGCCTTTACCCGCACCCTTCGTGAAACACCGGACTTCTCGCACCTCTACGTGCTGCTGCACACGTCGCTGGACAGCGCGATGAACAGCGAAAAAGCGCGACTGGCGGGCGCGAATGCCGTGCTGACCAAATTTTCTTCACCCGACCTGACCAAATGCCTGATCACAGCGGCCAAGGCGGTCGCAGAACAAGGTCATTGAGTGTTGGCTGAGCAATTCTGTTTCTTGATGCGGCGCAACCTCGCCGAGGGTGTGCCTGACTTCATCTGGCCGCAGGACATCGTGTTGACCCACTACCGTCCAGAACTGGCCGAGGCCGTTCATCAGCTGATGGAGATGGGTTATCAGCAAGGCGGCGGGCGAGTACCGGCGCTGGATCTCTGGCAACGGCGCTTTGAAACCGACCCCGAGTACGATCCGGGCCTGTGTTTTATTGCGCTGGATGCTCAAGGCGTCGTGGGCGTGGCCCAGTGCTGGACCAGCGTCTACATCAAGAATCTGGTGGTGCACCCTCGAGCTCAGGGCCGGGGATTAGGACGTGCTTTACTGCTGCATGCGTTCAACGTGTTTCAACAGCGGCGCGAAGGTTTCGTGGATTTGAAAGTGCTGGAAGACAACGTTCGGGCGCAACGCCTGTATGAAAGTGTCGGGATGCGTGTCGTTCGCCGGGAACTGGTTCCGGGCTGATACCGCTGTCGCCCTATCAGGCATACTGGCCGGCAAACGCTCAAGGACTCCTGAACCATGAAAGCCAGCACTCTGTCCCTTCTCTGCCTCACGGCCCTGGCAACCCACGCCAACGCTTCCAGTTCCGACGCCTGGGCTGCCTACGACAAGGCCGTGATCGCCAGCTGCACCAAGGCCAGCGGCCTGAAAAACGTCAAACCCGTCGGCAAGTCCGCGCAGTTCGATGACCGGGTCGACTACACCGCCCTCCTGATGCAAGGCCAGTACCCGCAAAAACACATGAAAGGCCAGCAAGGGACCGAGTTGTGCCTCTACAACAAGAAAACCAAAACCGCCTACGTCACAGAATGGGATTCGATTCGCCCGACGACCAAAGCGCAGTAACCGGTCAGATCGGTTAATGCTGTACGTCGGGCATGACCGGTTCTCGCCATCAACACGGATGTGTGGCGCATAACTTGCTTCGACGCAGGTCTTCGCGGTGGCTTTCTGTCGCCGATTCCTGCTTCCGGATGCGACTGACTGCTCAATGAATACGACGTTTTCCTGCGTAGGTTGCGGCAAATGCTGCAACGACCACCATGTCCCCCTGACCCTGGAAGAAGCCCGCATGTGGGCGAATGACGGCGGCCAGGTGATCGTGCTGGTCGAAGGATTTCTGGGCAATGGCCTCGGGCTGCTCCTGCAGCAACGCGAACACGCCGAACGCCGCTCGGCGCTGGTTCGCAGTGGCGAGTCCGACGCGTATGTCGCCATCACCTTTGCTGCGTACAACGCCGGTCGCTGCCGGAATCTTGACGAAGACAACCTGTGCCGCATCTATGAGCGCCGTCCCTTGGTGTGCCGCATCTACCCGATGGAAATCAATCCGCACATCCCGCTGAACATCGCGGTGAAGGAATGTCCGCCGGAGTCGTGGGAAAAAGGACCGGATCTTATTGTCGGGGGGAAATTGGTGGATCAGGAACTGGCAGGGTTGATCCATCGCTCCCGTCAGGCGGATCGTGACGAGATTCAAACCAAGGATGCGATTTGCGCGTTGCTGGGGATTCGCACCACCGCGCTGAAAGGTGACGGATTCACCGCTTATCTGCCGGACATGACGGCGTTTGCCACGACCCTCGATGAGGTGATCGGGCAATCGCTACCGGAATGGGGCAGTGAGTGGCTGTTTCATTTGTCAGGTGAAGACGTCGCCGGGCAGGTGCTGGCGGCGGGGGCCGAAGTGGCACGCGAGATGACGCCGAACTATGCGTTCATATCGTTGCGGGCGGCTTGATTCAGTCAGAAGTGCTTTGCCTGAGATGGCCTCATCGTCGGAACGCCGCCCGGAGCAAGCTTTGCTCCCACAGTGGACCTGCGAGCCAGTCTTACCCCCACGCAGGACCTGTGGACAAAGCTTGCTCAGACACCAGACCTGTGGGAGCAAAGCTTGCTCAGACACTGGACTTGTGGGAGCAAAGCTTGCTCAGACACTGGACTTGTGGGAGCAAAGCTTGCTCAGACACTGGACTTGTGGGAGCAAAGCTTGCTCGCGATAGCGGTGCAGCGGATACCGAAAATCTGAAACCTAACGCTTGCCCATCGAACGGCGAGTACCCGGAGGCGCTGCACCTGGCGTCTTGGTGTGGCCGTTCTTCGCGCCATTCTTGTACCACGGCTGGCTGGCGTTCTTGGCCGCTGCCAGGTCGCCCGGTTTGAACGGGAACTTGAACGCCGGGATGGCGGCTTTGGGTTCGCTGTCTGCGCTGGAGTCGACGCTGTCTGGCAGGTCTGCCTGGTCGTCGCTCAAAGCGGCGGCAACCGGCGGTTGTGTCGGGGAAGTCATGAAAGCTCCGGGGTGATGCAATAGAGTCGGGCCCGGTCAGCGAGCCGCGAAAGGCGGCAGTATACCTGCCCGGCCGACACACGCACGCGCACCTTCGGTCGGCCGTGAAAGAATTTTCCCTGGACCCCGCCCGCCGCTTCCTACAGATAGGTGATGGTGACGATGCCCTTTTCAGAGGTAGTCTCCACGCCGATCCCGTCTGAATTCAAGCGCTCGAACGTCGCCGTAAGAGGCATCGAGCCGCGAGCACAGGCGTTTCGATGGGTGTTCACCTCTACGCTCACCCCCGGGGTTACCTGAAGACGTCTGGACTCGGTGAATTGCACAGCACCGGCCTGCCCTACCGCGCACCCGGCCTCAACAATCTGACCGACAAAACTGATCTGCCCCGATTCACTTCTGGGCGCGGCAGTCACCGCTAGCGGTATAAATAACAGCACACTCGAAAATAGAAATGTCAGCTTCATTTCAAGGTCACTCCGTTATTGTTTTGGGATCACATTGTTTGTATCTGCTCACTGGGAAAGATCTTTAGTCAGCGTAGTTCCTGTCGCTAACAGCCCCGCCCTCACACGGGAGCGTCTTGTATGCGGATATTTCGCGCAGACGCGTACGAAACTGACAGCGCCGTCAGTTAGCAGTCACTTTCCTGACGGCGTAACAGGGCTATAAGGAAGGTATAAACCTGACCGTCCTTCCGTCTCATCTGCCCGGCGCCCGACTCGCATGCGAATTCAGAAAAAACCCGCCCTGCTCGCCACCCTTCTGATCGCGCTGATAGCGCTGGGCGTCTGGTACGTGACAAAACCGGCCACGGCAAAACTCGCGGCCCCCACCGCAATCCCCGTGCGCGTGGTCAACGTCGCCGAAAAAGACGTCCCTCGTTATGTCACCGGTATTGGTTCGGTCCTGTCGCTGCATAGCGTTGTGGTACGCCCGCAGATCGACGGCGTCCTCACCAAATTGCTGGTCAAGGAAGGTCAGTTGGTCAAGGCCGGCGACCTGCTGGCCACCATCGATGACCGCACCATTCGCGCCAACCTCGATCAGGCCCGGGCACAACTGGGCGAGAGTCAGGCGCAGCTGCAAGTGGCCCTGGTAAACCTCAAGCGCTACAAACTGTTGAGCGTCGATGACGGCGTTTCCAAGCAGACCTACGATCAGCAACAAGCGTTGGTGAACCAGCTCAAGGCCACGGCACAGGGTAATCAGGCATCGATCGACGCCGCACAGGTGCAACTTTCCTACACCCAGATTCGCTCCCCGGTGACCGGTCGCGTCGGTATTCGTACCGTGGACGAAGGTAACTTCCTGCGCATGACGGATACCCAGGGGTTGTTTACGGTGACCCAGATCGATCCGATCGCGGTGGAGTTCTCGCTGCCACAGCAAATGCTGCCGACCCTGCAAGGCCTGATCAACGACCCGGAGCACGCACAGGTCAAGGCCTACATCGGCGCCGACACTGACGGTGAGACCGGCAATTTGCTGGGTGAAGGCCATCTGACCCTGATCGACAACCAGATCAACGCCAACACCGGGACCATCCGCGCCAAGGCGGAATTCAACAATGCCGGACAGAAGCTGTGGCCCGGTCTGTTGGTGACGGTAAAGATTCAGACAGCACTGGAAAAAGATGCGCTGGTGGTCCCGCCCACGGTCGTACAGCGCGGGCTCGATCAGCATTTCGTTTACCGGGTCAAAGGCGGCAAGGTCGAAACCGTTCAGGTGCAGATGGTCTTTCAAGGCAGCGGTCAGGACATCATCAAAGGTGTGAATCCGGGTGATGTGCTGGTCAGCGATGGTCAGTCTCGGCTCAAGCCAGGCTCGACGGTTCAGGTGCTGACCGAGCCACCGCAAGTGGTTCAATCGGAGCCTAAGCCATGAAGGGCCATGGTTCGGTTTCGGCCTGGTGCATCGATCATCCAGTGGCGACGATCCTGCTGACTTTCGCCCTGGTATTGCTCGGCGTAATCGCCTTTCCGCGCTTGCCGATCGCTCCGCTGCCGGAAGCCGAGTTCCCGACGATCCAGGTGGCCGCTCAGCTGCCCGGCGCCAGTCCGGAAACCATGGCTTCATCGGTGGCCACGCCCCTTGAAGTGCAATTCAGCGCCATCCCCGGCGTGACCCAGATGACCTCGAGCAGCGCCTTGGGCTCGACCAACCTGACCCTGCAATTCACCCTCGACAAAAGCATCGACACGGCCGCGCAGGAAGTTCAGGCCGCGATCAATACCGCCGCCGGCAAACTGCCCAAAGACATGCCGACGTTGCCGACCTGGAGGAAGGTCAACCCGGCCGACAGCCCGGTGCTTATCCTGAGCGTCAATTCGACCCAGATGCCCGGCACCGAACTCAGCGACCTGGTGGAAACCCTGCTCTCCCGTCAGATCAGTCAGATCGACGGCGTAGGCCAAATCAACATTACCGGTCAGCAACGTCCCGCGATTCGCGTGCAGGCTTCGGCAGATAAACTCGCGGCCATTGGCCTGACGCTGGCGGACATTCGTGTAGCGATCCAGCAGACCAGCTTGAACCTGGCCAAAGGTGCGTTGTACGGCGAGTCGAGCATCTCGACGCTGTCCACCAATGACCAGTTGTTCCACCCCGAGGAATACAGCCAGCTCATCGTTTCCTACAAGGACGGTGCGCCGGTTCACCTCAAGGACGTGGCCAAAGTCGTCAACGGTTCGGAAGATGCCTACGTTCAAGCCTGGGCCGGCGATCAGCCGGGGGTCAACCTGGTGATCTCCCGTCAACCCGGGGCGAACATCGTCGAGACCGTGGACCGCATTCAAGCGGCCCTGCCGGCGCTGGAAGCCATGTTGCCGGCCTCGGTTCAGGTCAAGGTGCTGGTCGACCGCACACAGACTATTCGAGCCTCACTGCACGAGGTGGAAATCACGCTACTGATCGCCGTCCTGTTGGTGGTGGCGGTCATGGCGTTGTTCCTGCGCCAATGGTCAGCCACGTTGATCGTGTCGGCGGTGCTGGGGGTATCGCTGATCGCCAGTTTCGCCCTGATGTACATCATGGGGTTCAGCCTGAACAACCTGACGCTGGTGGCGATCGTGGTGGCCGTGGGATTTGTGGTGGACGACGCGATCGTGGTGGTGGAGAACATTCACCGTCATCTGGAGGCCGGCGACGGTATGCGCGAGGCGGCGATCAAGGGCTCTGGCGAGATCGGCTTCACCGTGGTGTCCATCAGTTTCTCGCTGGTGGCAGCGTTCATCCCGCTGCTGTTCATGGGCGGCGTGGTCGGGCGGTTGTTCAAGGAGTTTGCGCTGACGGCAACGTCGACCATCATGATTTCGGTGGTGGTTTCGCTGACGCTGGCACCGACGCTGGCTGCGCTGTTCATGCGCGCGCCTGTGCATCACGCCCACAGCAAACCGACGTTCGGCGAGCGCTTGCTGGCCGGCTACGAAAAACTGCTACGCCGCGCCCTCGCCCATCAGAAATTGATGATCGGTGTATTTGCCCTGTCCCTGGGCCTGGCAGTTGCCGGGTACATCTTTATTCCCAAGGGCTTCTTCCCGGTGCAGGACACCGGTTTTGTCCTGGGCACCACCGAAGCCGCCGCCGATATTTCCTACGGCGACATGGTGAAAAAACACCTGGCGATGGCCGAAATCGTCGCCGCCGATCCTGCCGTTCAGGCGTTTTCCCATTCGGTGGGCGTCTCCGGCAGCAACCAGACCATCGCCAATGGCCGGTTCTGGATCTCTCTCAAAAAGCGCGGCGACCGCGATGTCTCGGCCAGTCAGTTCATCGACCGCATTCGCCCGCAACTGATGAAAGTTCCGGGTATCGTGCTGTACCTGCGCGCCGGGCAGGACATCAACCTCAGCTCGGGCCCGAGTCGCGCCCAATACCAGTACGTACTCAAGAGCAACGATGGCGCGACCCTCAGCACCTGGACCCAGCGTCTGACGGAAAAACTGCGCAGCAATCCGGCATTCCGCGACATTTCCAATGACCTGCAACTGGGCGGGAGCATCACGCACATCAGCATCGACCGCAGCGCCGCTGCACGCTTCGGGCTGACCGCCAGCGATGTAGACGAAGCGTTGTACGACGCTTTTGGTCAACGGCAGATCAATGAATTCCAGACCCAGATCAACCAGTACAACGTGATCCTGGAGCTGGACACCAAACAACGCGGCAAAGCTGAAAGCCTCAACTACTTCTACCTGCGCTCGCCGTTGAGCGGGGAAATGGTGCCACTGTCGGCCCTGGCCAAATTCGATGCACCTACCATCGGCCCGCTGTCCATCGCCCATGACGGCATGTTTCCCGCCGCCAACCTGTCGTTCAACCTGGCACCCGGCGTCGCGCTGGGCGATGCGGTGATCATGCTCAACCAGGCCAAGGCGGAGATCGGCATGCCGGCGGCCATGAGCGGTAACTTCCAGGGCGCGGCCCAGGCGTTCCAGAGTTCGCTGGCCAGCCAGCCATGGCTGATTCTTGCGGCCTTGGTGGCGGTCTACATCATTCTCGGCGTGCTGTACGAGAGCTTCGTCCATCCGTTGACGATCATTTCGACCCTGCCTTCCGCGGGACTCGGTGCGGTCATCATGCTGTGGATTTGCGGCCAGGACTTCTCGATCATGGCGCTGATCGGTCTGGTGCTGTTGATCGGGATCGTGAAGAAAAACGGCATCCTGATGATCGACTTCGCCCTCGACGCACAACGCAATCGTGGTTTGCCGCCGGAAGAAGCGATTTACGAGGCCTGTATCACCCGGTTCCGGCCGATCATCATGACCACGCTCGCCGCCCTGCTTGGCGCCTTGCCGCTGATGCTTGGCTACGGCACCGGCGCCGAGCTGCGCCAGCCATTGGGGATCGCGGTGGTCGGTGGCTTGCTGGTGAGCCAGGCGCTGACGCTGTTCACCACTCCGGTCATATACTTGTGGCTTGAGCGGCTTTTCCACCGGGGCTCACCCACACCAGCATCCACACCAGCACCTGCAGCGATGCCGGGGCTGGCGAACACAGACTGAGGCGGGGTCATGCGCGTTCTGATTATCGAAGACGAAGAAAAAACCGCGGATTATCTGCACCGTGGCCTGACGGAACAGGGTTACACCGTGGACCTCGCGCGCGATGGCGTCGAGGGCTTGCACATGGCGCTGGAAAGCGACTACGCGGTGATCGTCCTCGACGTCATGCTCCCGGGCCTCGATGGCTTCGGCGTACTGCGTGCCTTGCGTGCGCGCAAGCAAACACCGGTGATCATGCTCACCGCTCGCGAGCGTGTCGAAGACCGCATCAAAGGGCTGCGCGACGGTGCCGACGATTACCTCGGCAAACCGTTTTCCTTCCTGGAACTGGTCGCGCGCTTGCAGGCCCTGACCCGGCGCAGCGGCGGCCATGAACCGGTGCAGGTGAGCATCGCCGACCTGTGGATCGATTTGATCAGCCGCAAGGCCACCCGCGCCGGCACCCGCCTGGACCTGACTGCCAAAGAGTTCTCGCTGCTCAGCGTGCTGGCCCGCCGCCAGGGTGAAATCCTCTCGAAAACCGCCATTGCGGAAATGGTCTGGGACATCAATTTCGACAGTGATGCGAACGTTGTCGAAGTGGCGATCAAACGCCTGCGCGCCAAGCTCGACGGGCCATTCGACGAGAAACTGCTGCACACGATTCGTGGCATGGGTTATGTGCTGGAGAGCCGTGGTGTCCAGTAATTCGATTGCCTTGCGTTTGAGCGGAATGTTCACGCTGGTGGCGCTGCTGGTGTTCCTGTTGATCGGCTGGGCGCTGTATCAACAAGTCGACAAGGGCTTGGGCCTCTTGCCCGAAGCCGAACTGGACGCGCGCTACAGCGTGCTTGAATCCACCGTCGGCCGTTACGGCACGCCCGAGCATTGGGTGAAGATCAACAACAAGCTCAAGCTGCTTGGCGAAGAAGACAAACGCATCAGCTTCTGGATTATCAGCGGCGACCCTCACTACGAATACGGCAACCTGACACCGCAGATTCGCGCGTTTGCCGAAGGTCCGCTGGGCATGCGCGACTTGAAATTACCCGACCAGCCCTATCCCCTGAAAGTGCTGGTCAGCCAATTCCCGGCCAAGGACCAGCGACCGCCGCTGCGCTTCATGATCGGCATCGACACCGAGACGTTTTTCCAGACGCAACATCACCTGCTGATCGCATTGATCAGCCTGGCGATCATTGGTGTGCTGCTGGCCTCGGCACTGGGCTACTGGGTGGCGCGGATCGGCCTCAAGCCATTGATCAAGCTGTCTCAGGAAGCCCAGCGCCTGGCGCCGCCCTTGTTGTCCGGGCGCCTGCAACTATCGCCGCTGCCGCCGGAGCTCAATCAATTCGTCAACTCTTTCAACTCCACGCTGGAGCGGGTCGAACAGGCTTACTCGCGCCTTGAATCCTTCAACGCCGACGTGGCGCATGAACTGCGCTCACCGCTGACCAATCTGATCGGCCAGACCCAGGTGGCACTGACTCGCGGACGATCGGCAGAGCATTACTTCGAGGTACTGCAATCGAACCTTGAAGAGCTTGAGCGCCTGCGTTCGATCATCAACGACATGCTGTTCCTGGCCAGTGCCGATCAGGGCAGCAAAGCCACCAAACTGACTTCGACCTCACTGGCGGATGAAGTGGCGACCACGTTGGAATACCTGGATTTCATTCTTGAAGACGCACAGGTTCGGGTACAGGTCAGCGGCGATGCGCAGGTGCGGATCGAGATCGCTCATTTGCGTCGGGCGCTGATCAATCTGCTGAGCAATGCGGTGCAGCACACTGAGCCTGGACAGGTGATTCAGGTAAGGATCGAGGTTGAGGCGCATCAGGTGAGTATCGGTGTCGCGAATCCGGGATCGCCGATTGCCAGCGAGCATCTGTCGCGGTTGTTCGAGCGTTTTTATCGGGTCGATGCATCGCGCAGCAACAGCGGAAACAACCATGGGTTGGGGTTGGCGATCGTCAAGGCGATTGCGCTAATGCATGGTGGGGATGTGTTTGTGCGCAGTGATCAGGGCGTGAACACCTTCGGGATTCATCTGCCTGTCTAAACCAAGCCCCACGTAGCCCCCTGTAGCAGCTGGCGAAGCCTGCGTCCGGCTGCGAAGCAGTCGTAAATTCCAATACCCACGGTTTATCTGGTGTACCGCAGTGATTGATCTAACGACTGCTGCGCAGCCGGACGCAGGCTTCGCCAGCTGCTACAGGTGAAAGTTTCGCGTTTTACTGTTGCTTGTACCGCAACAGTCCTTTCATGAATCCGTTCTTTTTCCCCTCTTCATTCCCCCTTATCGTTGCGCCACCAAACAGCACTTGCCAAGCAAGAAGGTTTTAAAGATGTCCAACACCATGGGTATTGCCAGCGCTTTCGTTTTGTCCTCATTGTTCCTTTCCCCGCTCGCCTTTGCCGAAGAGTCCCAGACCTTCGTTGCGCACAACAACGAGCGTGCCGCCGCGTTCGAAGCGTACCAAAGCGAAATGACGGCCAAAGCGCAAGATGCCGCGCAAACCCCACAAGCGTCGAATGCTCAGTCCCGCCAAACGATTGAGAAAGACAGCTGATCAACCGAATCCGCTCTGTTTCCCTCGACACTTTTCATCGGCTCTTCCCTTTGAAAAGTTGTCTTCAAGCCGCTGCCATCAGCGGCTTTTTTTCGTCGCGAATTCAGCCTTCCCTGGCTCGCCGTTGCTGAATAGACGCGTCAACGCTTCAGGGTGATCGTCGACTACCCCGCTAATGTCTTCTAAGCTTCAATCAATCAGGGACCGGCACGAGTGCCGGTTTTTTTGTTCTGGACGTTTTACGCGGACATCATTCCCATGATCACGAGCCGCCTACCGCAGGTTTCAGGCAAGAACCGTCGACCTGAAATCATGGTGATCCTCGGCAGCTCCCTGACCGTCATCGCGATTATCAGCATCGTCACCTTCCTGCTGATTCGCGAACACACAGGCGCCCAAGAGGCCGCGACCCGCAGCGCGACCACCATCGCGCAGCTCATCGATGCCGACGTGCTGCGCACCGTGGAACTCTATGACCTGTCCCTGCAAGGCCTGATTGCGGCCGCGCAACGGGACGATTTGAAACAGGTGTCTGCGCAAATTCGCCATCTGGTCCTGTTCGACCGTTCCACCACGGCGCGTTTCAAAGGTGACATTCTGCTGCTGGACAAGCATGGCGAGGTACTTGCCGACTCTTCACTGATCGAGCCAAAGCCCGGCAACTTCGCAGACCGTGATTATTTCCAGGCACATGTTTCCAGCCGCGACACCGGCATGTTCATCAGCCGCCCTTTCAAGCCTCGCTGCGACTGCGAAGACAGCAATGAATGGCGGATCAGCTTCAGCCGCCGTATCGCCTCCCCAACCGGTGAATTCCTGGGGGTTGCCGTGGCGTCGATGCGTCTGACTTACTTCGACCAACTGTTCAACACCTTGAACATCGGCAACGACAGCACCCTGAACATCATCAACGACGAGGGCATCCTGCTGGCTCAGAAACCGTATCTGGAACACGATTCGATCGGCAAGAGTTTCGCCAATCGCCCTAACATCATGCGCATCCTGCGCGAGGGCAGTGGCAGCTTCAACAGCGTGTCGAGCATTGACGGGCAGCAGCGCCTGTACACTTTTTCCAGGGTGGGTAATCTGCCGTTGACAGTGATCGTCGCCCTTTCCGGAACCGACGTGTTCGGGGCGTGGAGACGAACGGCATTGGTGATCAGCGGCGCCGCAGGCGTGCTGTGTATTGGCCTGCTATGGCTGAGCTGGTTGCTGTGCCGGGAGCTGCGCCTGCGCCACAACGCCGAACAGGAATTGTCCCTGCTCGCCGCCACCGACGCGCTGACCGGTGTTGCCAATCGCAGGATTCTGGACCTGACCCTGCGGCATGAATGGTTCCGCGCCCAGCGATCCGGCCTACCGTTGTCGGTGCTGATGATCGATGCCGACCATTTCAAGGCCTTCAACGATCGACACGGCCATCAGCGTGGCGACGAGGCATTGCAAACGATAGCCAAGGTGATTTCAGCCAATGTGCGACGTCCTGCAGATCTGGTGGCACGATATGGTGGCGAAGAGTTTTCAGTGATCCTGGCGGAAACCGACAGGGTGGGCGCACAGAAGATTGCCGAACAGATCCGTGAGGCGGTGGAACAACTGCCACGGGCGGAAGGCGATGAATTACCGATGACTGTCAGTATCGGTATCAGTACCTGGACCACCAAGACCGATGCCACCCTGGAGCAATTGCTGTTCGCGGCAGACAAGGCGTTGTATCAGGCGAAGGAGCGCGGGCGTAATCGGGTGGTGGCTGCTGTTTAAGACCAAAGATCAAAAGATCGCAGCCTGCGGCAGCTCCTACATTGGAATGCGCCCCCCCTGTAGGAGCTGCCGCAGGCTGCGATCTTTTGACTTTGTAATCAGCGCGCATAAAAAAAGGCCACCCGAAGGCAGCCTTTAAAAACTAGAGAGGTTTTTACTTACACGGCCGCAACTGGACGCATGTAAGAGATCGGTGCTGTGCTGGCGTCTTCGAAAGTCACGACTTCCCAAGCATCTGTCTGCTCAATCAACTTGCGCAGCAGCTGGTTGTTCAGTGCATGTCCGGACTTGAAGCCCTTGAACTCACCAATCAGGCTATTGCCCAGCAGGTAGAGATCACCAATAGCATCGAGGATCTTGTGCTTCACGAATTCGTCTTCATAGCGAAGGCCGTCTTCGTTCAGTACACCATCCGCGTCGACCACAATAGCGTTTTCACCGCTGCCGCAGAGTGCGAGGTTGTGCTTGCGCAGGTACTCGATATCACT
>Ga0160446_100602_pt1 | contig 13413 bp, 10 predicted proteins | sample HID1973I_E1MG_FD_108200 | JGI IMG/M metagenome (GOLD analysis project Ga0160446, IMG submission 108200) | Enriched mosquito-associated microbial communities from UW Madison campus, WI, USA - HID1973I_E1 MG | ecosystem: Host-associated > Arthropoda: Insects > Digestive system > Unclassified ... | reverse complement strand
GACGAAGGTGTCGCTCAGCAGGAAGATCCACATCATCGCCTTGCCCCACGAGACGTGGAAGGCGCGGCGGTCGGATGACCAGTCGGCGACCAGCCCGCGCACACCTTCGAGGGCGGCGGTGGCGGCGGAATGAGGTGCGACGCTTGCGGTGCTCATGAAGAAGCCCTTTCAGGCAGTGCCGCAGATGAAACGCGCCACTTCCGGCGTGACCCACGCCATCATGGCGAACAACGCCAGCCAGACTGCCAGCATGAAGTGCCAGTAACGCGCGCACAGCGCGATACGCCAGCCACCGTCCGCGGGCTCGCGAATGAAGGCGCGCATGACCCATGCCCACGCGATCAAGCCGCCGGCCACATGAAGTCCGTGCATCGCGGTCAGCATGTAGAAAAAACTGCCAGCCGGATTGCCCGCGGGCATGACCTGCGCACCCAGCAGCGCACGCCAGGCCCACAGTTGCGCGCAAAGGAACGCGATCGCACACAGCCCGCCCGCGAGCAGCAAGCGACGGGTCCGCATGACGTCGACGAGCCGCGCCGCTGCGCTCGCGCGCTGCAGGACCACGCTGCCGGCCGCCAGCAGCGCGGTGCTGATCCAGAGCTGCCACGGCAGCGCGAGCGTCACCGCGTCGCTGCTGTTCATGCGCATGAGATAGGCCATCGCGAACAGCGAGAACAGCGCGGTCACCACGCCCATGAACACCCATAGCCCGATGCTCGCCGCGTTCGCTCGCGCGTCGCCATGCCCGACGCGTGCGTCGATGCGGGGATTGGCCAGCGTCGCGGTCATGCCGGCACTCCCCGGGCCTCGCCCTTGCCGTGCACATCGGGCTCCATGCCGCCGGCTTCGGGAGGCGCAGTCTGCGGGATGTAGTCGTCCTTCGCACCGGGGACGCCGTACGCATAGGCCCAGCGATAGACCACCGGCTGGTGCGGCCCCCAGTTGCCATGCACGGGTGGCGTCTCCGGCGTCTGCCATTCCAGCGATGCCGCGCGCCAGGGATTCGAGCCGGAGGGCCTTCCGTGCCGCACGCTCCATGCGAGATTGAAGACGAACAGCAACTGTGCGAAGGCCACCACGAACGCGGCGATCGAGATATACATATTCATCACGTGCGCCGACTCGGGAATGAAGCTGTAGTTGTCGAACGCGTAGTAGCGGCGCGGCATGCCCAGCACGCCCAGGTAGTGCATTGGGAAGAAGATGGCGTAGGTGCCGATGAAGGTGACCCAGAAGTGGATATGGCCCAGCGTGTCGTTGAGCATGCGCCCGGTCACCTTGGGATACCAGTGATAGAGGCCGCCAAACACCACCAGGATCGGCGACACGCCCATCACCATGTGGAAGTGCGCGACCACGAAATAGGTGTTGGACAGCGGGATGTCCACGCTGACATTGCCGAGGAACAGGCCGGTCAGCCCGCCGATCACGAAGGTGCTGATAAAGGCAATCGCAAACAGCATCGGCACCGAGAAGTGGATATCGCCGCGCCACAGCGTGATGACCCAGTTGTAGACCTTGATGGCCGTCGGCACCGCGATGATCAGCGTGGTCGTGGCGAAGAAGAAGCCGAAGTACGGATTCATGCCGCTGACGAACATATGGTGCGCCCACACCACCACGGAAAGCAGGCCGATGGCGAGGATGGCCCACACCATCGTGCGATAGCCGAAGATGCTCTTGCGCGAATGCACGCTGACGAGGTCCGAGACGATGCCGAACGCCGGGAGCGCCACGATATAGACCTCGGGATGCCCGAAGAACCAGAACAGGTGCTGGAACAGCAACGGGCTGCCGCCCTTGTAGTCGAGCTGCTGCCCCATCGACACCATCGCCGGCATGAAGAAACTCGTGTGCAGCGTCTTGTCGAGCAACATCATCACTCCCGAGACGAACAGCGCCGGAAACGCCAGCAGCGCGAGGATGGTCGCCATGAAGATGCCCCACACGGCGAGCGGCATGCGCAGCAGCGTCATGCCCTCGGTGCGCGCCTGGAGCACGGTGGTCACGTAGTTCAGGCCGCCCATCGTGGCCGCGACGATGAAGATCAGCAGCGACACCAGCATCAGGATGATGCCCCAGTCATAGCCAGGCGTGCCGGGCAGGATGGCCTGCGGCGGGTAGAGCGTCCAGCCTGCACCTGTGGGCCCGCCCGGCACGAAGAAGCTCGCCAGCAGCACGATCACCGACAGGAAATAGACCCAGAAGCTGAGCATGTTGAGGAAGGGGAACACCATGTCACGTGCGCCCACCATCAACGGGATCAGGTAGTTGCCAAAGCCACCCAGGAACAGCGCCGTCAGCAGGTAGATCACCATGATCATGCCGTGCATGGTGACGAACTGGTAATAGCGGTTGGCGTCGATGAAATCGAACTTGCCCGGGAAGCCCAGCTGCATCCGCATGAGGTTGGACAGCGCGACGCCGACCAGCCCCACGATGATCGCGACGATGGTGTACTGCACCGCGATCACCTTGTGGTCCTGGCTCCAGATGTAGCGCGCCCCGAAGGTTTGCGGGCCGTGGTGGGCATCATCGGCGTAAGCCATCTCATCCTCCTCCCGCGCGTTACTTGCCCGCCTGCGGCGCGGCGGCCGCGCCGCTGCCGAGCGAACGGATATAGGCGGTCAGCGCGGCGATTTCCGCATCGGTGACCGGCAATGGCGGCATCAGCGGCCCGAAACCCTTGACCAGCCGCGCGTGCGGATCGACGATCTCGGTCTTCAGGAACGCGTCATCCACCGAGGCACTGCTGCCATCGGCAAACGTCTGCGTGCTGCCGTACAGCCCCTTCCACGTCGGCCCCACGCCGGGCTTGCCGTCCACGCTGTGGCACGCCACGCAGCCCTTGCTCTGCGCCAGCGCGCGGCCCTGCTCGACGAGGTCGGTGCCGGAGGCCACTGTAGTCTCCGGCGTGGGCGTTGCCGCCGTGCCCGGCGCCGCGGCGATCGGCGGCGCGGTCTTGGCCATCGTCATCGCGAAGGTCTGCTGCTTTGCGAGCCACCCGTCGAACGAAGCCTTATCCTCCACGACCATGTGGCCGCGCATGTTGTAGTGCCCCACGCCACACAGCTGCGCGCAGAGGATGTCGAACTTGCCGACCTGCGTTGGCGTGAACCAGAACGAGGTGACCATGCCCGGCACCATGTTCATGCGCGCGCGAATCGGCGGTACGTAGAAATCGTGCAGCACATCCTTCGAGCGCAGCAGCACCTTCACCGGCCGGTTCAGCGGCAGATGCACCTCGGGCCCCACCACCACGATGTTGTCCTGCCCGCGCGGATCGTCCGGGTTGATCCCGAGCGGATTGGACGCCGTGACGAAGCGCGCATCGGATGTACCGAGTTGCCCGCTCTTCCCGGGAAAGCGAAATGCCCATTGCCACTGCTGGCCTACCACCTCCACCACCATCGCGTCGCGCGGCGGCCGCACGTAGTCGGCGTAGACGATCAGCCCCGGCGCCAGCATCGCAATGATGCCGATGCCCGTGAGCCCGATCAGCCATAGCTCCAGCTTGCGGTTCTCCGGCTGATAGGCGGCGCGATGCCCCTCGCGATGGCGGTAGCGCCACACGATGTAGCCGACGAACAGGTTGATGACGATGAAGAGAAAGCCCGTGATGACCAGCGTAATGGTCAACGTATCGTCCATCTGTTTCCAGTTGGACGCGAGCGGCGTCGCCCACCACGGGCTCACGAAATGAAAGAGCACCGAAGCAACGACGATGACGACGAGTGCGATGGCTATCGCCATATCCACCCTCCTCCACGCGGAGGCAGTACCGCGAGGGATGCGCAGGTCACGCAGGTGGAATAAGACTAGTGCATGGGCTCAGGTCACTGCAAGGCGACATCGCCGCGTCGTCGTGCGGCGATGCACAAACGCGCCAGGGATCTAGTGCGATACGTCGCGGCTCTCCAGCTTCCAGTAGCAGAGCGCGATGGCCATGCCGAAAACCAGGTGCCCGATCAGCGTGTGCCAGCCGCGCGCATCCACGAACCACGGAAAGGCTCGCGTCATGACATAGAAGTTGAACAGGTAGACCACCAGCCCGAACACGGCGCCGGCCAGCATCGACATGCCCACGCTCGAGTCAAGCTGGAACGGTGCGATGAGCGCGCACAGCACCATGCCAAGTATCGCGCCCAGCACGAAGTGAATGATGACGGCCACGGCCACCGTGCCCACGCTGAACAGCGAGGTCTGCAGCACGTCCCGCCCCAGCACGATGGCAGCGATCATGCGCGTGGTGCCCCATGGATGGACCCCCGATACCATCGTCGACCAGAACATTTCGAGCACGATCAGCAGCGCGCCGGCTGCGAGTCCCGATACGGCAGCCGCTGTCCAGTCTGGCAAGCGGCGCACGTAATGGTGCGATTGCATGTGAAGTTCCATGGCGTCCTCCTACGTCGAACATTGACTCCGATCCAACGCGCAGCGCCCGGCAGCGCCGGGGTGTGCGCTGAGTCCAGCATAGGACACGCGCCCACGCGTAGCAGCCGCCCGTGCCGATATGCGTACCTTGGGGCGGGCAAAGTCTCTTGGGAGATACCTGGGGTGTCGCGTGCACTGCACGCACGTTTCAAACGCTACGGGTGAACCCTGAGAGCGGCGGCCTTGTATTCGCCACACACGACCTATACTTGAAACACAAAGAAACAAGACAGGAGACCGCCATGATTCACCTACAGGCGCACGATCTTGTATTTCTGATCCCCATGGCGCTCGTCGGACTACTGGCGATGGGCGCGATTCCGGTGGCTGCCAAGGCGCTGCGCATCAGTTGCCGTTGTGCCGGCGCGATCATCGGGGTCTTGCTGGGCGTGCTGGTTCTCGAGGCGCTGCCGCTGCTGATCTAGCCAGGACACGCAGCGAGGCGCCTCTGCGAGAGAGAAGGAGAGGCGCGATGTCACTCACCCTGCTCGCCGCCCTGATGGCGGCGCTGCTCGTCGTGACTGTCGCGAGCGCCATCTGGCGCTGCAGCCATCCGTACCGGATGCGCTACCGGCGCTGTGCGCGCGAGCGCAGGCGCCGCGTGGGCATCTGCCGCGAGCCACCCCGCCATCCCGGATGACGGGGCGTTGATGACCGGACCCGGCGTCCGGCCATCCTCCCTCATTGCCGAATCGAAAAGTCGACGCGGTTCGGTCCGCCTTTGTCCTTGATCCCCTCGGCAGTCAGCTTCGGTGCAGTCAGGAACAGTTTCGCGTCCGGCACCTTGCCATCGCGTTCCAGCGCCTGCTTGACGGCCAGCGCGCGCTGGTCGGCCAGCGCCCGCAGCTCGGTATCGGTCACGGGGGCGTGCTCCAGCAGCAGCTTTTCCATCTCCTGCGGGGACAAGGACTTGTTCAGGCCGATGAAGTTGGTGGGCTTCTTGAACGACTCGCGCTTGTACACGGCTTCCACGTACTTCGGATATTCCTGCGGCGACACCGTCACCCGCGCGCCCTGCTGGCCGCCCTCGCCCTCTTCCGCCTGCGCACCGGCTTGTGCGCTGCGGCGCAACTCGCGCTGCTTGGCTTCGGACACCCGCTGATCCAGCCAGACGCGGCGGGCGCCATCGGCATCGGTCGCCGGATCGATGCGCCCGCTGATCTCCAGGCGCAGCGAAGGTCGGTCGTTGAGCGCCTTGCCCACCGTGGCGATCTTGTCGCGTGCGGCATCGGTCAGCGTGGAGGAACCCGGCGCGAACTCGATATAGCCCAGTTCCTCGCCACTGCCACCAAACGCCGAGGCAATCAGCGAGAACGGCGACGTGATGGCCTTGGTCAGCAGGTTGACGATCACGCGCACGATCACGCCGCCGATGCTGAACTCGGGATCGGACAGCGACCCCGACACCGGCAGATTCACATCGATTACCCCGTTGCGGTCCTTCAGCAGCGACACGGCCAGCAGCACCGGCAGCTTCACCGCGTCCGGGCTGTCCACGCGCTCGCCGAACGTCAGCTGATCCAGGTAGAGGTGGTTGCGGGCATCCAGCTTGCCGTTCTCGATCTTGTACGCCACGTCCACCGTGAGCTTGCCCTTGGTGATCGGGTAGCCCGCGTACTTGGCCGCGTAAGGCGTCAGGCGCGTCAGCTCCACGCCGGCGGCCTTCGCGGCGATATCGAGATACAGCTGCTCGCCGAGCGGATTGATCTTGCCGCTGATGCTGACTGGCGCGTCGTCGTCGAGCCGGCCGTCGAGCACGAGATCCGCCGGCGTGGGGTCCGCCGACGACACCTTCGACACCGAGCCCTTCATGTCGGTCAGGTTCGCCGTGTAGTTCGGCTTGACGAAGAAGTCCGAGAAATTGATGTTGCCCTTCTGGATCGCCACGCCGCCGAGCCGGATCTGCGGACGCGGGCCTGCGGGTGCCGGCGCCTTGGCCTGTGCCGCCGGCGTGGACGCCGCGGGCGCCGAAGCGGGGTTAGCCTGCGTCAGGCTTGTGGAGGGTGCCGCCTCGCCCTTCTCCGCGCCGCCGGCCATTACGTCCTGCAGGTTGAGGCGGCCATTGGCATTGAGAATCACGCGTGCGTAGAAGTCAGACAGCGCCACGCTGTTGATCCCCACCTGCAGCGGCCCCTTGGCCTCGTCCATATTGAAGTCGACGCCCGTCACGGCCAGCGCGCGCCAGCGCAGGAAGTCCTCGCCGCTGATGCGGTCCACGGTGCGGACGTTGCCGGCCAGCACGTTGCCGTTGAAGCGCGCCGCGATCGGCTTGCCGGTTGGCGCCACCACACCGAGTTTGCCCTTCACCGACAGCAACCCGCTACGCAGCGCCGCATTGAAGCGGTCCGCCATGTACGGCTGGAGCGATGTCATGTCGATGTCGCGCAAATCCACCTGCAATTGCGCGGCCGGCAGCGTCGGCGTGACATCGCCGTCCAGGCTCATCACGCCTTTGCGGCCACTCTCCGCGTACAGCTTCATCGGCATCGCGCCGGCCGCGAGCGGCCACGTCACGGTGCCCGTGGTCAGGCCGATATTGCGGAATTGATGGATGACCGGCCGGCCACGATTGCCCTCGGCCGGCGCGTAGTCCGCCAGCCGCGCGGCGCCCCCTTCGACCGACACCTTGCCCAGACGGACTTTCCAGCCCGGCGGGGCGGCGGCGCTGTTGCGGCCATTCGTGGCGCCGGCAGCGGGCGCAGCCGGAGTCGTCGGGACAGCCGGCCTGGCCGGCGCCGCCTTCTGCTCGGCGGATTCCACCGCCCAGATGCGGGCCATTTCCAGCAGTTCGCCGTGAAAATCGCGCGTGGCGGCGATCTGCGGCTTCACGAGCGAGACCTGCCCGGCCTCGAAGTTCTGCCGCGCCAGGTCGAGGCTGATGTTCTCGAGCACGAGCTTTTCCGCCCGGACCAGCGGCAGCTTGTCGCCCTCCAGATCGGCGGCGCGACGCGTGACGCGCAGCCCGCGGCCCCTGCCGTTGCCCGCGTTGTTGCCGGCGTTGTCACCTCGGGCAGCCGATTCGGCGCGTGCGGCACGCCGTTCGGCATTCGCCGGACGCTCGGCCGCAGCCGGCGTCGCCGGCAGGACGATCGGCTCGCGCGTGGCCACGTAAACCGGCGACAGTTCCAGCCGCGATTTCTCCAGCGTGAACTGGAACACCGGCTGGGACCACGCCATCTTGTAGTGGAGTTCGGCATTGATGCCGGTATCGCCAAACTGGCTGCGCAGCGCACGCGGCCACCAGGCGGCGAAGCCCTGCGGCCGCAGCCCCGTGGATTCGAGCGTACCCGCCAGCGTGCCCTGGGTCAGCGCCAGTTCCCCGGTGTGCTTGAGCGTCTGGCCGTCGGCGATGGTCACGGTGGCGTCGAGCTTCGCCGGCTTGTCGCCGGTGCTGGCCAGGCCGGCCACGTCCACGTTGATCGGGCCGAGATCGAGCTTGCCGGGGCCAGACGGCGCGAGTTCATCGACAAAGCCAATCCGCGCACTCTTGAGCGCCACGCGCTCCACGGCATAGGACCACGGCACCTCGTCCGCCTTGGGTGGCGCCTGCACGCCGGCAGCGGCCGGGGCGGAGGCGGGCGCAGCGGGCGCGGCGGCGGCAGGTGCCGGCGTCTTCGCGGCTTCCGGCAGGAAAGCCGTGGCGAGGTTCAGCGTGCCGTCGGCGCGCCGAGCGGCCTGCAAACCCAGACCTTCCAGCTCGATGCTGCGAAGCTGAACCTTGTGCGCGAGCGGCTCGAGCCGGCCCACGTCCACAGTCAGCTTCCCGGCCTTGACCAGTTCCGCGCCCGCGTGGGTCCGCACATCGGCATCGCGCAGGGTCACCGTACCGGTGACGAACAAGTCCTGCTTGTCCTTATCCTGCCGGAACCCGATATTCAGGCGCGTATCGACCAGCCCGCCCTTGACCTCGGCATCCTTCAGGCGCGGCGCGAACGCCATATAGCGCGCCACCTCCAGGCCGTCCAGGTTGACGTTGAGATTGGTCTCGCGCGTGTCGGCGAACGGCTGCGTGGTGCCGGCCAGCGCCAGCGGCGTGCCGTTGATCTTCGCGAACAGCGTCGGGCGCGTGTTGATCGTGGCGTCGTGCGGCAGGTTGGAGAGGAACGGCAGCGTCAGCGTGAAGTTCTCCACGCGCTGCACCGTATCCAGCACCTTGTCCTCGTAGACGAAGCTGGTGTTGGACACCGCGATATTGCTGACGGAGAACCGCGCCGGCTTGCTATCCGCCGGCTTGGGCGGCTGCGCGGCGAAGCGCTCCTGCACATCGGCGAAATTCATCTGCCCTTGTGCATTACGCACCACATGCACGGCCAGCCGGTCGATATGGAGGAAGTCCACCACCGGCGCGAGGTGCCACACCGAGGCCGCCGAAGTATTGGCCTCGATCTGCCCCAGCGTCACCATCGGCGTCTTGCCGTCCGGCTCGAAGATGGTCAGGTCGTTCAGTGTCGCGGCCAGCTCGAACGGCCGCACGTGTGCCGCACCGAGCGTGACCTTGCGGCCCAGCGCCTCGGTCGCATTTTTCTCGACCAGATATTTGATCAGCGGCGGCCCGCCAAAATAGCCGGCGAGTCCGAAAATCGCCAGCGCGGCCACCGCACCGCCCGCCACGCGCAACGCCACCCGCCTGCGGGGCGTCGCCATGGCCGCCCCGGTGGCGGCCTGGATGGAATCCTTGAAAGCCATGTCACCTCAGAAGATTTGACCCCACACGCCAATTTGGTCGGCTTTTTATGGTTCGCCGATGGCGCTTTGTATCCCGGATTTCACTTCTTTTGGCATTATTGTGACGGATTATGGCAGGCCGACGGGCGATTTTGAATCCGACCGGGCCAAAACCAAATGGGCGAGGGGTCGTTCTGGTATCTTTACGCCTTTGCGAAGCGTCCCGTGGCGCCCCCGCCGGCCTACCCGCCGGCCACAGGCCTGCCCATTCCGCGCTGTCATCCGTTCGGCCATCCCCTCCACGTCATCCGTGTTGCGCGCTTCGCATGTGAATTCACCATGCGAGTCATTTCATGCCTACCACCAGCAGTACTGTCGGGGCACCGGGTGCGCAGGACGGCCAAGCCGCCCGCCCGCTGACCGGACAGGATTACAAGACGCTTGCCCTCGCCGCCCTCGGTGGCGCGCTCGAGTTCTACGACTTCATCATTTTCGTCTTCTTCGCCACGGTAATTGGCGAGCTGTTCTTCCCGCCTTCCGTGCCGGACTGGCTGCGCCAGCTCCAGACCTACGGCATTTTTGCCGCCGGTTACCTGGCGCGGCCGCTCGGCGGGATCATCATGGCGCACTTCGGCGACCTGCTCGGCCGCAAGAAGATGTTCACGCTGTCCATCCTGCTGATGTCCGTGCCGACGATGCTGATGGGCCTGCTGCCGACCTACGCGACGATTGGCCTGCTGGCCCCGATCGCGCTGCTGATCCTGCGCATCCTGCAGGGCGCAGCCGTCGGCGGCGAGGTGCCGGGCGCCTGGGTCTTTGTCTCGGAGCACGTGCCGCCGCGCCGCATCGGCTACGCCTGCGGCACGCTCACGGCGGGCCTGACCGCCGGCATCCTGCTCGGCTCGCTCGTGGCCACCGGCATGAACACCGTGTTCACGCCGGCGGAGCTGCATGACTATGGCTGGCGCCTGCCCTTCCTGCTGGGTGGCGTGTTCGGCATCGGCTCGATGTACCTGCGCCGCTGGCTGCACGAGACGCCCGTGTTCGCCGAACTCCAGAAGCGCAAGGCACTCGCCGCCGAAATGCCGCTGAAGTCTGTCGTGCGCGACCATCGCGGCGCGGTAGTCGTGTCGATGCTGCTCACGTGGATGCTGTCCGCCGGCATCGTGGTGGTGATCCTGATGACGCAGGGCTTCCTGCAGAAGTCATATCACTTCGACGGCCGCACCGCGCAACTGGCCACCAGCATCGCCACGCTGTGCCTGTCGGTCGGCTGCATCGTGGCCGGCCTGCTGGCCGACCGTTTCGGCGCCCGGCTGACGCTGTCGGTGGGCGGCACGCTGCTCGCCATCAGCGCCTATGTGCTCTATACGACGATTGGCGCGCGCCCAGACCTGCTGATTCCGCTGTACGCGGTGGCCGGCTTCTTCGTCGGCTCGATCGGTGCCGTGCCATACGTGCTGGTACATGCCTTCCCGCCGCAGGTGCGGTTCTCGGGCCTGTCCTTCTCGTACAACGTGGCCTACGCCATCTTCGGCGGCCTGACGCCGGTGGCGGTGACGCTGATGCTCAAGAACGACCCGCTCGCCCCGGCGCATTACGTGGTGGCGGTGTGTGTGATTGGCGTGGTGACGGCGCTGTTCGTGCGGAAGCGTTCGCACTGACGTTCCGATTACTGACGTCCCGATTCCCGACGCAAAGAAAAACGGGGAAGGCTGCTGGCCTTCCCCGTTTTTTTATGCCCCGCCGCGTCGGTGATCGCGGAAGAACTGCCACATCAGCTTGCTGGCGTCTGGGCCGGTATCGCTGTGATATTGCACCTTGCCGTCGCCGCCGCTCCAGGCATGGCCCAGACCGGCCACTTCCACCAGCCGCACAAGATCGCGATTCCAGCGGCCGAAGCGGGCGTCGCGGAAATCGCCATCCGGTACCGGCGGCGCGTCATTGGCGGCCGTGGTGCCCAGACGGTCATCGAGACGGTTGTAGGCCAGGAACTGGCGCGCCAGCAGGCGGCCGTTGATCGGGTGCACCGCCTCGTCGGCCAGCCCGTGCAGCACGATGGCCGGCATCACCGGGCCGCCCGGCACCGCACCGGCGGCGTCGAGCAGCCAGGCCGGCTCAGCCTGGGAGCCATGCTGCATTGCCCGGAGCCCGGCCCGGGGCGTATCGGCAGCGCCGATCACCACGCCCGAATGCAGCCCCACGGCCGCCACCTTGCTTGGATAGCGCAACGCCACTACTGCGGCCATCGCCGCCCCGGCGGAAAGTCCCGCCAGATAGATCTGGTCCGCGCGCACGTCGGGGCGGCTCGCCAGTTCGTCGATCAGCATCGCCACGGCCTGCGCCTCGCGCCCGCCTTCGCCGGCGGCGAGGTCGAACCACTGCCAGCACCGATGTACCGAGCGCCGCAGCGGCTGCTGCGGATAGGCGACTATAAAGCCCTCGCGCTCGGCCAGCGCGTTCATGCGCGTGCCGGCCGCCAGGTCTTCCGGCGTCTGCTGGCAGCCGTGCAGCATCATCACCACGGGCAACGCGCCCTTGGCACCGGCTGGAATATAGAGACGATACGAGAGCTGCGGCACCAGTTCGCCCGGCAATGGGGCGAGGCTGAGCTTCAAGGATTGCCACGTGCCGGGCAGGTCACCCGGCGCGGTATCACCCGGGGCCGGCATGCGGCGGCGGGTTGCCGGAGACGCCAAGTCAAGGCGCCCCAGCCATGTTCGGATTTGCTTTGCGGTCCGGAATTGCGTGCGACCGATTTGTCGCAGCTGCGTTTCCCAGTCCGTCGACAGGCTTTTGGCCATATGAAGACTCCTGCTCATCTAGGAACGGGTCTCCTCCGCTATTGTGCGACGCAGCATACCATAGTCGGCGTGATGGATTGGCGGCATTGTCTGCAAAGCACAACATTAGATTTCGAAACAGTTTTCCCCTTGCCTGGAGGGCGGCCAGCTACCATGGAGCCCGGGCGCACCGTTGTGCCGTTTAGCAGGAAAAGAAAGAAAAAGGCGCCATATAGGCGCCTGTTCGACAGATGATGCGGCAGAGTAACCGGATCTACTGTTCCGCTACCCGCGTCCACCCCTTGGGCGAAAATGTGCGCAATGCGGCAGCCCGGCTGGCGGTGGCTGTTCCCAGGTCGCGCTCATAAAACTGGCGCTCGCTGTCCAGGATGAAGGTGTTGACGCCGCTGTCGCCATAGCGGGCCGGCCACGCGACGATCGCGTACTTCGCGTTGCTGCCCTTCGGCGCGGCGATGATGCGGTACCGGTAGCCGTAGAACGCCTCGTTTGGCGGAGTGTCGGGGCCCATCGCCAGCGCATCGGGGCCCAGCGGGCTGTCATTCTCGGCCGACGAAGACGGCCAGTAGAGCCCGTTGGTCTTGCCCGGGCTGCTGACGAGCTGGGCCGCATAGCGGCCATTGCCGGCCAGCTCGGCGTAGCGCTGCTGCGCGTCCGCCAGCTGGAGCAGGGTGTCCATCGTCACCAGTTCGTTGCGGCCGATGCGCCGCACATGCACCTCGCGCTGACCAGCCGGCATGTCGAACTGCCAGCCCGCCTTGCGCTTGACGATGGGCACGGGGAAGGTCCAGCCGCTCTCGCCGACCGCTACGCGCGCCGTATCCTCGCCCGCGCGCTCCACCGCATGGTGGCGCGCCCACGCGGCCAGGAACTCGTAGATATCCTCCTGATCGACGCCCTGCGGCGGCAGCAGCGTCCGGTAGTTCGGGCCGAGCACGCCCTTGAGCGCGTCATGGTCGCTGCGGGCGATGGCGTCGCCCAGGGCGTCCGAGGCAGCCTCGGGCGAGGGATAGACCCGCTGCGCCTGCGCCGGCACGGACACCGCCAGCAACGGCACGGCCAGCATCGCGGCGCCCAGGACCCGGCGCACGATACGCGTCATGGTGGCGGACAACGTCGCTCTCATCATGTCTTATCTCCGACCATGTCCAAGATGACCGCCACCACCGCCGCCTCCTCCACCGAAGTGCGCGCCGCCCCCTCCCCCTCCACCGCCACCACGTTGCGGCATGGACCGCTGCGCCGGATGGCTGGCGCGTTGCATGCCACCGGCATTCCCGCCGCGCTGCACCTGCTGCCGCATGCGGTCGCCGTTGCCGGCATCGCGCAAGGCGCTATTACGATTGCTGTCCCGTGCGCGGTCGCGCGCGGCGGACTGGTCGGCCCGCTGCCGATCGGCGCCGGCGGGCCGGGGATTCTGCACGCCGCCCCCACCGCCGCGATTGACGTTCGGCCCGTGTCCGGCGATCGACTGGCCCGTGCGGCCCTGGAACGATTGCGCGGCGCGGTC
>Ga0160446_100596_pt1 | contig 13550 bp, 11 predicted proteins | sample HID1973I_E1MG_FD_108200 | JGI IMG/M metagenome (GOLD analysis project Ga0160446, IMG submission 108200) | Enriched mosquito-associated microbial communities from UW Madison campus, WI, USA - HID1973I_E1 MG | ecosystem: Host-associated > Arthropoda: Insects > Digestive system > Unclassified ... | reverse complement strand
CTATGTCTGCGGCGAGGAAACGGCGCTGCTGGAGAGCCTGGAAGGCAAGCGCGGCGTGGTGCGCGCCAAGCCGCCGCTGCCGGCCATCGAAGGGCTGTTCGGCAAGCCCACCGTCATCAACAACGTGATCTCGCTGGCTACGGTGCCGGTGATCCTGGCGCGCGGCGCCACGTTCTACCGGGACTTCGGCATGGGCCGCTCGCGCGGCACGCTGCCGTTCCAGCTGGCCGGCAACGTCCTGCAAGGCGGGCTGGTGGAGAAGGCGTTCGGCATCACGCTGCGTGAACTGCTGGTGGACTACGGCGGCGGCACGCGCAGCGGCCGGGCCATCCGCGCGGTGCAGGTCGGCGGGCCGCTGGGCGCCTACCTGCCCGAGTCGCGCTTCGACACGCCGATGGACTACGAGGCCTTCGCCGCCTTCGGCGCGGTGGTCGGCCACGGCGGCATTGTCGTGTTCGACGAGACCGTGGACATGGCCAAAATGGCCCGCTACGCCATGGAGTTCTGCGCGATCGAGTCCTGCGGCAAGTGCACGCCGTGCCGCATCGGCTCCACGCGCGGCGTGGAGGTCATCGACCGGATCATTGCCGGCGAGCAGCCGGTGAAGCAGGTGGCGCTGGTGCGCGACCTCTGCGACACCATGCTCAACGGCTCGCTTTGCGCGATGGGTGGCATGACGCCGTACCCGGTGCTTTCCGCGCTGAACGAGTTTCCGGAGGATTTCGGCCTCGCGCCGAAGTCCGCCAAGGCCGCCTGAGCCGGATCACCGAGCCAGATCAAAGAACGACGCGCCCCTCAGGGGCGCGCAGCCCTACGAAGTTTGACGGGAGACATCCCTTGAACGCACGCGACGATTTCGATTTTGGAACCCCGGTCAGCCTGTCCGAGACGCAGGTGACGCTGGAAATTGACGGCGTGGCCGTCACGGTGCCGGCCGGCACCTCGGTGATGCGGGCGGCGGCCGAGGCCGGTGTGGGCGTACCCAAGCTGTGCGCCACCGATTCGCTGAAGTCCTTCGGCTCGTGCCGGCTCTGCCTGGTGGAGATCGAGGGGCGGCGCGGCTATCCGGCCTCGTGCACCACGCCGGTGGAGGCGGGCATGAAGGTCCGCACCCAGAGCGACAAGCTCGGCGACCTGCGGCGCGGCGTGATGGAACTCTATATTTCCGATCATCCGCTCGACTGCCTGACCTGCCCGACCAACGGCAACTGCGAGCTGCAGGACATGGCCGGTGTGGTCGGCCTGCGCGAGGTGCGCTACAACGACGGCGCCAGCGCGGTGCCGGTGGCCACGCACACGGCGCTGACCAAGGACGAATCGAACCCGTATTTCACCTACGATGCCTCGAAGTGCATCGTCTGCAACCGCTGCGTGCGCGCCTGCGAGGAAACCCAGGGCACCTTCGCGCTGACCATCAGCGGGCGCGGCTTCGAGTCCCGCGTGGCGGCCGGCACGAGCCAGTCGTTCATGGACTCGGACTGCGTATCCTGCGGCGCCTGCGTGCAGGCCTGCCCGACCGCCACGCTGACCGAGACCTCGGTCATCAAGCTGGGGCAGGCATCGCACAGCACCGTGACCACCTGCGCCTATTGCGGCGTGGGCTGCTCGTTCAAGGCCGAGATGAAGGGCAACGAGGTCGTGCGCATGGTGCCGTACAAGGACGGCCAGGCCAACGAGGGCCACGCCTGCGTGAAGGGCCGCTTCGCCTGGGGATACGCCACGCACAAGGACCGCATCCTCAAGCCGATGATCCGGGCGAAGATCACCGACCCGTGGCGCGAAGTGTCGTGGGAGGAAGCCATCGGCTACGCGGCCTCGCAGTTCAAGCGTATCCAGGCCGAGCACGGCAAGGATTCGATCGGCGGTATCGTCTCGTCGCGCTGCACCAACGAGGAAGGCTATCTGGTGCAGAAGCTCGTGCGCGCGGCCTTCGGCAATAACAACGTCGATACCTGCGCCCGGGTTTGCCACTCGCCCACCGGCTATGGCCTGAAGACCACGCTGGGCGAGTCCGCCGGCACGCAGACCTTCCGCTCGGTGGCCAAGGCTGATGTGATCATGGTCATCGGCGCCAATCCGACCGACGGCCACCCGGTGTTCGCCTCGCGCATGAAGAAGCGCCTGCGCGCCGGCGCCAGGCTGATCGTGGCCGATCCGCGCCGCATCGACCTGGTCGATTCGCCGCACATCCGCGCCGACTTCCACCTGCAACTGCGCCCGGGCACCAACGTGGCGCTGGTCACGTCGATGGCGCACGTCATCGTCACCGAAGGGCTGCTGGCCGAGGCCTTCATCGCCGAGCGTTGCGAGGATCGCGCGTTCCAGCAGTGGCGCGACTTCGTGGCCCTGCCCGAGAACTCGCCCGAGGCCATGGAAGCCGTGACCGGCGTCCCGGCCGGGACGTTGCGCGGCGCTGCCCGCCTCTACGCCACGGGCGGCAATGCGGCGATCTACTACGGGCTCGGCGTGACCGAGCACGCGCAGGGCTCGACCACGGTGATGGGCATCGCCAACCTCGCCATGGCCACCGGCAACATCGGCCGCGAAGGCGTGGGCGTGAACCCGCTGCGCGGGCAGAACAACGTGCAGGGTTCGTGCGACATCGGCTCCTTCCCGCACGAACTGCCGGGCTATCGCCATGTGTCCGATTCGACGGTGCGCGGCGCCTTCGAGGCCGCCTGGAATGTCGAGATCAACCCGGAGCCGGGCCTGCGCATCCCGAACATGTTCGAGGCGGCGCTGACCGGTTCGTTCAAGGGGCTGTACTGCCAGGGCGAGGACATCGTGCAGTCGGACCCGAACACGCAACACGTGTCCGAGGCGCTGTCGTCGATGGAATGCATCGTCGTGCAGGACATCTTCCTGAACGAGACCGCCAAGTACGCCCACGTGTTCCTGCCGGGTTCGTCGTTCCTGGAGAAGGACGGCACGTTCACCAACGCGGAGCGCCGCATCTCGCGCGTGCGCAAGGTCATGCCCCCGAAGGGCGGTTATGCTGACTGGGAGGCCACCATCCTGCTGGCCAACGCGCTTGGCTACCCGATGCACTACAACCATCCGTCCGAGATCATGGACGAGATCGCGCGGCTCACGCCGACCTTCTCGGGCGTGAGCTACCAGAAGCTCGACGCGCTGGGCAGCATTCAGTGGCCGTGCAACGCCGACGCGCCGACCGGCACGCCGACCATGCACGTCGATGCTTTCGTGCGCGGCAAGGGCAAGTTCATCATCACCAAGTACGTGGCGACCGACGAGCGAGTCAATCGCAAATACCCGCTGATCCTGACCACGGGGCGCATCCTGTCGCAGTACAACGTGGGCGCCCAGACGCGGCGCACCCACAACGTGCACTGGCACGACGAGGACCGGCTGGAGATCCATCCGCACGATGCCGAGGAGCGTGGCATCAAGGACGACGACTGGGTGGGCGTGCAGAGCCGCGCGGGCGAGACGGTGCTGCGCGCCATCGTCAGCGAGCGGATGCAGCCGGGCGTGGTGTACACCACGTTCCACTTCCCCGAGTCCGGCGCCAACGTGATCACCACGGACAACTCGGACTGGGCCACCAACTGCCCCGAGTACAAGGTGACGGCGGTGCAGGTGATGCCGGTGGCGCAGCCGTCGTCCTGGCAGCGCGAGTACGAGGCGTTCAACCGCGAGCAGCTGGCGCACCTGCGCGCGGCCAGCGAGCCGGTGCAGGCGTCGGCGGAGTAGGGCGATGAAGCGCTGCATGCCGCCACACGAGACCGCGCCGGATGAGGCGGGGGAATTCCCAGCGACCCAGCAGTCGATGGCGGTGACGCGCTGGCGCGGCGGGGAAGCGATGGCGGCGACAGCCGAGATCGACCATATCGCCGAGGAAGTGCCCGTGGCGCTGGAGTACAACGGCGTCTCGCACGCGGTGATGCTGGCCACGCCGGCCGATCTGGAGGACTTCGCGCTGGGCTTCAGCCTGAGCGAGGGCATCGTGGCGGCGCCGCGCGACATCTACGGCATCGAGGTGGTCACGCGCCCGAACGGCGTGGCCGTGGAGATCGAGATCGCCAGCGAGGCCTTCGTGGCGCTGAAGGCGCGGCGCCGCGCGCTGGCCGGCCGTACCGGCTGCGGGCTGTGCGGCACCGAATCGCTCGACGAGGTCATGCGGGCGCCGCACGCAGTGCAGAGCGAGGCGTCCTTCGACCCGGCCGTGCTGCACGCCGCCTTCGCCCAGTTGCAGCGCCGCCAGGCCCTGCTGCGCGACACCGGCGCCACGCACGCGGCGGGCTGGCTGCGCGCCGATGGCGAGGTATCGCTGGTGCGCGAGGACGTGGGCCGGCACAACGCGCTGGACAAGCTGGCGGGCGCCCTGGCCCGTTCGGACGAGGATATCGGGCGCGGCGCGGTCATCGTGACCAGCCGCGCGAGCTATGAGATGGTGCTGAAGACGGCCGCCATCGGGGCGGGGGTGCTGGCAGCGGTGTCCGGCCCCACCGCGCTGGCGGTGCGCCTGGCCGGGACGGCCGGCGTCACGCTGGCGGGATTCGTGCGCGCGGGCGGCCTGGTCGCCTACGCGCATCCACATCGACTACGGATGGCTTAGACCTGTCATGCACATCGACAACCTGATCAAGATGGCTAACCAGATCGGCGGCTTCTTCGAAGCCATGCCGGACCGCGACGAGGCGCTGGCCGACATCGCCAGCCACCTGAAGCGCTTCTGGGAGCCGCGCATGCGGCGCGCACTTCTGGCACACGTGGACGCGACGGATGGGGGGGAAGGGCTCATCCCCATCGTGCAGGCGGCGGTGGCGCGGCATCGGGAGAAGCTGGAGATTACGTTGCGGGCCCCGATGGTCACTGCCGTCCCATGAAGATGCGCGACGGCATGACGAAGTCGCGCAGCGCCAGCATCTCCAGCGGCCCCTGGCCGACTTCCGTACGCATCAGATAGCGCAGCGGATAGACCATGTCGGCAGGCGGCGGTTGCTTCGCTGCGCGTGGCGTCAGGCTGTCCGGATCGGACGCGGCGGGGTCGTGCAATCCGGCCGGGCTGGTATCCGGTATCCCTTGCCAGGTCAGCTGATAGGTCGTGCTGTCCAGCGGCTCGATCTGCGCACGCTCCAGCATCCGCAACCATCCCCAGCGTCCCCCGAACTCATAGTGCTTGTTGGTGCCCGCGCGTTCGGCTTGCCATTGCAGCCGGGTGCCCGGCTCCTGCGCGAGATTGGCCGGCCAGCGCATGGCCTGCCAGCGCTCCTGCTGGTTGTAGTAATGCAGCGTCTGGCTATCGAGGGTCAGCAAGGTGTCGGTGAGCCCCGGGGACGGGATGGGCTTGATCTCGAAGCGATATGCCGGTTCACCGTCCACCAGCATATGCGCCGCAACGCGCTGCAGGGTATTGATTGCCTTGAGGAAGGCCGGATCGAAGGCTAGAGCGGACTGCCCGCCGGCATCTCCTCTGCCAGCCGTAGGGATCCATTGATCCCCCTGCAACGCCAGCACACCCGCCAACTGCGTACCGAGGAACGTGCCGATCAGCCCGGTCTGCGGGCGCAGGAAGCGCGTCAGTTCCGGCAGCGAGGCATCGTTGGCGCTGTCGGCGAACGGATAGCGCCCGGCGAACGATCGTCCCCACGCCATCGCGATGCCTTGCCGCCAGGCATCGTTCAGGCTCGCCTGGGCGGGCTGCAGCACGGTCTGCGTGGCCTGGGCGATGGGCTGCACGAACAGCGCCTCCCCCATACCCGCCCATTGGCTGCCAAGGCTGGCGGCCATCAGCTGCGCGTAGGACTGGGTATCGGCCAGTTCCGAGCCTTTGCCCTGGAACAGCGCCTGCGCCATTTGCCGGGCCTGCGCATCGGCATCGGCGCTGTGGCTGATCTGCTGCAGCCGTAGCCGGAGCGCGGTGGCGCGGTCGAGGAAGCGTTGCAGGCTCAGGTCGTCATTGGCGCTTTGGCCTGACGCCTGCGCCATCAGCCGGAGGACCGGGCCAAAGGCGGCGCGGAGCGGCCCCGCCGGCTCCGGTCTGGCGGCCTCGGGGCCTGCCGCCTTCTTGCCGAGCAGATCCTGCGCCTTGGCCACCAGCGTGTCCGACAGGGAATGCTTGCGCGCGCCAGCGCCGCCCTGGTATTCGAGCGATGTCATCAGCGCGATCACCGGCGACTGGCGTGCGTCGGCCATCAGCTTGAGTTGGTCGACGGCGGCAGGGAGCGTCGGCGCAGGCGCCCATTGCAGGCTGTTCATGAAGCCCTGCCAGTGTTCTGCGTAGTCCGCGAAAAACTGTTCGGTCAGCGCGGCCTGCAGGGCATCGGCCGAGCGGTCCGCCGGCTGCTCGGCGTCCTGCGGCTTGCTGTCGGTCAACACCCAATCGCGGGCAATCTCCGTGCGTCTGGCAGCGGCCGCGATGGCGGGGGCGATATGGCCCTCGTACGCCTGTCGGGTGAAGATGCCCGGCACGACGGCCGTCGTGCGGACCAGTCCGCGCGGATCAGTGCCTGTTGTCAACGACGCCAGGGTCTGGTCAGGATACCGGTTGCCGTTGTGGGTGCCGAAGGCGTCCAGGATGCCCTGGTAGATCGTGCTTTCGGCGTTGCGCTCCCCGATGACCGCCAGCAGCGTCTGACGCGCGCCATTCACCAGTTCCGGCTGGGGATCGATGCGCCAGTCCGGCTTGGCAGGTAGTTGCGTGGCGTAGAACCCGAGCAGGCGTTCGGCGAGATCGTCCCGTTCGCCCGGCGTGAGCCGCGCATCGGTGGACCAGTGTCGCACCAACTGCGGGGCGAGGAAGCCCGGCTCGGCCCGATCGGTTTGGGCCAGCATCAGATAGGCCTTGAGTGCTTGCTGACCATCCAGTGCTCGCTGGCTGGTCAGTTCGTCCAGCGTGTCCGTGCGCATCTGCGCAAGGTCGGCGAGCGAAGCTTCCAGATTCTGCTCCACGGGCAGGGTGAGCAACTGGCGAGCGGCGTGCGAGTAGGGCTTCCACAGCGCTTCGAGGATCGTCGCATCGCGATTCAGGCCGAAACGTGTCGTCAGTGCGGCGTGATGCTTGGCGCGGTGTTCGTAGCGTTCGATCTGCCGTTGCAGGACAAGCAGCGCACGCAGGCTGGCGGCCGTGTCGGGCGCCGAGCGGAGGTTGTCGACGGCCCGCTGTGCGGCGTGCGCGTCCCGCCCGTTCTGCACGCCGGACACCAGCATGCCGGCGCTCCACAGGCCAATGGCCGTCAGGACCGCGACGGTGCAAACCGTGACCGGGTGCCAGCCGATACGCCTGCCGGGATGCCGCCGGGCGGTTTCGGCGAGGTGTTGCCAGAGCGGCAGTTCGATGCCGGGACCCTCGGCTGCATCGGCGTTCGGATAGGAGGCGAACATGATGCCGCGCAGCGGGATGCGCCGCCGCTGACCGGTCGCCAATCCGCCCAGCCAGTCGGCAAGCATCTGGGCGCGGGTGTCGAGGCGCGCGGACAACTCGCCCATGTGGCGATCGCGGCTGTCGCGGACCAACTGTTCGATACTGAGATCCGAGAGCTGGTTGCGCAGGGATTGCAGCGCCTGGCTGATGGCGTGTGTGTTTGCTGGCGTGGCGTTGTGCAGTCGGGTCCGCAGTGCCGTCGATGGTCAACGCTACCGCATCGATCGGTCGATCGCGGCGTAGTGCGGACAGTTGCCTTAGCCACGCCGCGTCCGGATGCCCGTCCTGGTCGGCCTGGCTCCACAGCAGCACGGCGTCCTGCGTGACCAGCCAGCCGGTCTCAACCAGTGCCGGCAGCAGTCGGCCGATCGTCGTGTCATCGCCGGTCACCAGTAGCCAGGGCTGACGGTACCGCCAACGCCGGCCATGGATCCCTTGCAGTTGACTGCGCAAGCGGCTCAATGGCTCGCCAACCGGCACAACATCCTCGGATGGCGGGCCGAGTTCAGCGGAGCCGACATCGCGCATCGCAGCCTTCCGGCTAGCGCGCCTGACCAGCGTGACCTGTACGAGGACCGCGAGCAGAAAAAAGATCACGAGGCCGCAGATGGCGAGCAGCTGCTGCGCTGAGGTCGTCAGGCCCAGGACTTCGCCCTTGCCGAGCACGAACAGTCCGGCAGCGGCGAGCACCGCGCAGAGGGCTACCAGCGTGTAATTCAATCGCATAAGGGAAACCGGTCTCAAGTTCGTGGGCCGACGACCGCCAGTGTCATGGCGTCAGCGTCGGCGATGCTCAGCAATTGCTTCTGCCCGGAGGGCAGCGCGTGAGCCGAGGCAAGGGCCACGCACAACCATGGCGCAGCCGCGCCCGCTGACCCGATGCGAACATCGACGTCATGCTGGCCTTTCAGTTCGGGCGTCGCGAGCACTCCCACCCCTTGGCTATCAAGATGGGTTGCCAATCCCTTCTGCAAGGGTGCGTCCGCGCCGCCGGACATCCACTGGTCGCTGACGTCGGCGCCATCTGAACGGCTCCACAGCAGTACCTGGCGGAGCCCCTGTCCCACATCCTTGTCACCGTGCCGTTCTGGTCGATAGAGCAGGGTCTGGCTCACTAGCCGCTTCTGCACAACCAGCGGCGAGGCGGCGAACATCAGGATGACGCCGGTTTCCGCCGATCCGGCAAGCGGCGGCGGGTGGAGCAGTGGATTGAGTTGCACCACGCAAAGGAGGTGGACGGCGTCCGTCGGGAAGTCGGGCGTGCCGTCGAGCCAGCTGTCGACCGCGATCAGGTCCGGAACGCCTGCGTTGAACTCGGTTCGCACGGCCTCCCCGAGCCCTTGCGTGTGCCATGTGTCGTGCCAGATGGTTTCGACTTCCGCAGTCGCAAGCTGCGCCTCGACGCAAACCTGAATGACCAGCCGGGTGCGCTCAGGCAACGCGCGGACCTCCGGGGCAATCTGCCGCTGCAGCGAGCCGAACACGTATGGCAACAGGTCGCGGTGCCGCGCTACATCAGCCTGGTCATCGCCGGCCCGCCACGCGTAACCGGCCGGCTCGATCCAGCGCGCGACGATGGCCTCGCCATCGCCCGCAAAGCGGCTTCGCGGCGCGAGCTCCAGCGCCCGCTCCACTACCGCCGCGACGGTGTTCTCGTGCGCCTGCGCGGAAAAGAGGAAGCCGGCGCCCAGGACGTGCAGCGGGACCCCGGCTTTGCGGCACACCGCGTCCTGATAGTCACGCCGCGCCGCGTTATGGTCTTCGGCGCGCGTCCGCTGGGTCTGCAGCACCCCGAGATAGCTGAAGAACAGCATCGCCCACACGATAACCGGGAACGCTGCAACGCAAGTCCAGAACCAGAGCGTTTGCGTGGGCTCGCCCTCCGGCCAGAGGCGGAGGGCAACCAAGGCACCGCCGCCACCGATCAAGGCAAGCAGGAACAGCCAGGGAAGCCACGCAGGCTTGAGCGGTCGGACCTCGCGCTCAGGCGCAATGCGCCGCAGATCGTAGGCCATCAGCGGCTTCCTATCGCCCCGCTGGACGAAAGCAGTATCGCGCCGCACAGCGTCTTGTGCCCATGAAAGGCAAGCGGCAGGTTGCCGTCCAGCATCTTCCCGTTGCCTTCCGCGATGGCATTCTCGCCGCAGCGAGGGCAGGAAACCCTGTCGGACTGACGCGCGACAGGGCGTCCGTTAAACGAAACACGTGACGAGCCCGTGAGCACCTTGCCGCCATGGCTGGTGTCGTCACCCACATAGATTGCATTTGGCATGCTGCTTCCTTTGACAGTTGGCATTGAGGAACGACTGCTTTTTCCGTGATAACCGTCACCCTCCCGACATCGTTCGCGCAGCATCCATAAAATTCTTCACCCCCCCCACCACGCCGACATCACAGCGAAGAGAAGCGCGACGATGCGAAACGCTGTGCCGGATTTCTTCGCCAGCCGCTCGTCTGACGCCCGCTCCTGAATCCCGCTCGCGTTCGGATCGCGTCTTGTCTCGTCAGTCTTCATCTCTTTGTCCGCCTTGTAGTCATTGCCACGCATTTCGCAAAGTCCTTACTCTGTGTCTTCGGTGCTGAACGCCGCCATTCTTGCTTCGACATCCCTTGAATCAGCCGCTTGTGAACGTCTTCAGCGATACCCCTCTGGATTCGTGCTCGAATCACGCACGTACGGATCGCCTGGCATGATTCGGCAGGCGGCTTCGACATCGGCGGGCCAGAGTGGCACTTTGCTTGTGGCGTGGTGGATCAGACGGCCAAGGAAGAAGAACACGTGGAATGGGAACATGAACCATTTGAGAATAAGGTTCGATGCATCCATGGAAACCAGTGCCACCCAGCCTTGATAGAGGGTTTCCCGCTTGTCTGCGATGGGCAGGCAATACTGGAACCCTGGTGCGTCAATCACGGATTGCGGCCCTTCTTCCATGTAGCGGCGGATGAATTCCCAATGGTGTCGGCATTGGTCGAGGCTCGTCGAGGCGAAGCCGATTACGAACATCTCTCCGACGGTCTGCTCATCCTTCAGGATGAGGCCACAGATGCCATAAGAGCGCACGCCCGCAAACTGGCTGTTGACCCGCAAGGTGAAATACACGTCGTCCCACGATGCTTCCAGCACCGTGTCGTCGCCACGGAATAGGTAGACCTTGCGGTTCTGACGGTTGAAGCGCAACGGGTAATGCGTACAGCGGAACCACTCGCCGATCTTGAGGTTGAAGGCGACGATGCCGGTGATGAAGAGTGAAACAATCACTGTGCAAATGATCGTCGCCCACAGCATCTCGGACTCGTCGTGATGGTCCCAGTCTGGGTTCAGATAGCGAGCGATTACAGTGTGAAAGAGCGAAATCAAGAAAGCACCGGTTAAGCTCACGCCAAAGATTCCGACTGCGCTCATCCCTCCGCGATTCGAGTAGAGCCCGTCAACCAATTCCAGATAGGTGGAGTTCATCCGTATCGCAAAACCTGAGGCATGCGGGTCGGCCCTTCGCTGACGGATTGGCAGATGCCATTCACGATCCTGATTGTTCAGTGGACGCTGCTTTTTGCTCGTTGTAAACATCATGCCCTCGCCATCACTCGACTAAAGTCGGACTGTTCTGTTGGGAAGTCGGCGTAGCGACCCGACTCCAGCCTGCCCCAGTAGCAGCGCTCTAGCCACTGCGCGAAGTTGTCACCTCTGACGTAATCGATAGCAATACTTATTGCAACCAACACAACCGCCAGGACCAAGCCCCATACCGTTAAGGTGAGTCCCGCGACCATGGTTGCACTACCCGCAGGAGCGAAGGCCGCCGAGATTACAAGGCTCGCAGCAATCGCCCCACCGGTGCCTGCGGCCAATTGCAGTCCCATTAACGCCCATTGCCCGTTATCCATGCTTTGAGCCGCGTCCACGAAATCCAATGCCGCCATTACCCCCGCCAGCACAGCCGTCAGTGCACCCGCCACGCGTAACGCAATTCTGGCGCGCGTCGCATATCGTTCCTCCGTTGCCCGCTTCACCATCCCCGTTGCATACAAATTGCGCCACGTCCCATACGCCTGCACCACCGCCGCCGCCCCGGACGCCAGCGCCCCCAAATACAGCCCGTACCCCAAATTCACCCGAACGTCCTGCGTCCACGTCTTCTGGAACGACAACGCCTTGGCTTCGGCCTGCAGCATCTGCTCCCAGCCCGCGAATTTCCACACGGCGTCGATGGCGGTCAGGATTCCCATCGATACCGCGCCGAAAATCGGGATCGAGCGGCTGATTCTTAGTACGCCGTATTCGTGCAGGCTCTTTGGGGTTTTCACATGCTCGGCCAGCCAGGCGATTTTCTTGGTCGGGTCCTTGATGTTCGCTAGCGTCTTTTCCATGTCGTCAGTGATAAACACGGCAATCTTCGCTTTTACATCCTTGGACGCAATGGCCGTGTTGAATGCCCCGATATTGCCGCTGGCGAAGCTTCCCGCAACCTGCCGCTCGGCATACGTGGCCGACTGTCGAGCCCGGCGCGCCCAGTGATGCTTGCATACATCCCTATCGATATCCCTCCGGATTCGTGCTCGAATCCCGCACGTATGGATCGTCCGGCGTGATCTGACACGCTGCTTCGACATCGGCAGGCCATAGGGGCACCTTGCTGGTCACGCGGCAGACGAGACGGCCAAGGAAGAAAAACACGTGGAAGGGGAACATGACCCACTTGGCAACCGGGTTCCACGCATCCTGAGACGCGAGCGCGATCCAACCCTGATAGAGCGTTTCGCGTTTGTCGGCAATCGGCAAGCAGTCCAGGAGGCCGGGTGCGTCTATCACTGTCTGCGGCCCTTCCTCCATATATCGACGAATGAACTCCCAGTGACGCAGGCAGTGGTCGCGGCTGGGCGACGCGTAGCCGAACACGAACATTTCCTCTACGGTCTGTTTGTCCTTCAGAACGAGACCGCATATGTTCCAGATGCGTATCCCAAAGATGTTCGCGTTGATTCGAAAGGCGAAGTGCACGTCGTCCCACGGGGCTTCAAGCACCGTATCGTCACCGCGAAATACGTACACCATCCGGTTCCGTCGGTTGAAGCGCATCGGGTAATGCGTGTAGCGGAACCATTCGCCGATCTTGAGATTGAAGGCGACGATGCCAACGATGAGAAGTGAAAACAGTATTAAGCCGAAGATCGTGGCAAACAGCATCTCCGATTCGTCGTGACGATCCCAATTTGGATCGAGGTAGTGGGCGACTATGGTGTACACAAGGAAGATCAGGACAAATGCACTTATTCCCACGCCGAAAATTCCAACCGCACTCATCCCTCCGCGATTCGAGTAGAACCCGTCGACTAACTCGAGATAGGAAGAGTTCATTCGGATCGCCCGGCCTGATGCATGCGGCTCGCCTGCACTGTCATGGATCGGTACATGCCACTCACGATCCTGGTCATTCAGCGGACGTTGTTTCTTGCTCGTTGTAAACATCATGCCCCTGCCATTGCTTGACTAAAATCGGACTGTTCTGTTGAAGAATCGGCATAGCGGCCTGACGCCAACTCGCCCCAGTAGCACCGCTCCAGCCACTGCGCGAAGCTGTCGCCCCTGACGTGGCCGATGGCCATGTTCAGCGCCACCAGTAGGACAGCCAGCACCAGACTCCAACCCGTCAAGCTCAGCCCGGCGACCACGGTTGCACTGCCTGCGGGACCGAAAGCTGCCGAAAATGCGAAAACTGCCGCACTAACTCCAGCGCCCACCGACGTTAGATGAAGTATCGTAAGAGCCCATTGCCCGCGCCCCGCGCTTTGAACGGCATCCACCAAATCCATCGCCGCCGCCACACCCGACAGGGCAGCCATCAGTCCGCCCGTCATACGCAGCGCTTTCCCGGCTCGCACGGCCAGTTCTTTCCCTGCTGCCCGTTCCAGCATCCCCGTCGCATACACATTGCGCCACGTCCCATAGGCCTTCACCGCATTTCCCACCCCAAGACCGAGCGCCCCTACATACAAACCAAATCCCAAACTCACCCGCACGTCGTTCTGCCATGTCTTGTGGAACGACAACGCCTGCGCTTCGGCTTGCAGCATCTGCTCCCAGCCCGCGAACTTCCACACTGCGTCGATAGCTGTCAGGATTCCCTGCGATACCGCGCCGTAAATCGGGATCGAGCTGCCG
>Ga0160446_100589_pt1 | contig 13886 bp, 19 predicted proteins | sample HID1973I_E1MG_FD_108200 | JGI IMG/M metagenome (GOLD analysis project Ga0160446, IMG submission 108200) | Enriched mosquito-associated microbial communities from UW Madison campus, WI, USA - HID1973I_E1 MG | ecosystem: Host-associated > Arthropoda: Insects > Digestive system > Unclassified ... | reverse complement strand
GAGCAACTCCGCCGAGAAGCATCGGCCCCCAGTTCGCCGTTGCTGCGAGCCAGGTCGCGCCGACGAAAGTCACGGAGGCGACCACGAGAACGAGCACTGGACCGCTGTATCGCACGGTGGCCACTCTGCCGTGAGATCGGAAGGTCAGCAACGTTCCTCACGCAAATGGGTGGCTCAGCGCGCCACCAACGGAAGCGCTCGCACCGTCGGGGCGTTCACGTCGCTGCGTGACGGGAGAACAGCTTGTCGAGTATCGACCGCAATCGAATAGCAGCGTCCTGTGCCGGCATGCTTGAGATTGTGTCAGCCTCGTTCGCGAACTCGATTCCCTGCTCAGCGAGCAGATCCTTCAGGGTGATGCCATCGAAGCGGATCTCTCGGAGGGTCGCCCCGGTTCCTGTGCCGGCGTAAATGTTCAGGTCGGTGCAGGCGCCTTCATCGCCGTAATGGATCGTAGGAGCCAGCTCCGGGAAGCGGCGGCGGAACTCGTTATACGGTGCACAGTAGACGATTCCGATGTCCACCCCAACGCCAGATTGACCTGCTTGGAATCCGTTGGCGATCATCAGCGGATCCAGCTCAGCACAGATGAGATCTGCGAGAGCTTGCGGTCCCCGTTGCGCTGCCACCGTTCGAACTTCTTGCATATGCGTGTCCCGCGCACGCCACCGGTCGCACAGCGCGCGGCTGTGGCGCCGCGTATCGCGTGAGCGCTGCGGACCGGGCCTGCGCGTCATGGCTGCGGTGCCGTCAGCTGAAGGTGGCCAACGCGCGCCGGTATTTGTCGCTGTCCGCACGGGAGGCGTTGGTCATGAGTAGCGCGTGCGGTCCGAGCTTTCGGGTGTACTCGCCTTCGCAGGGGATCGTGACGATCTTGGTGAGCCCCGCCCGCCATGCTGGAATCAGCGCATCGAGATCCCGTCGCTCTGGGCTGCTCTCCAGGGTGTGAGGACGCGATGCGGTGAACGCCGTCATGCTCGTTTGTTCCCAGTCCAGGTGCGACGGATCCTGAAAGACACTCCGATCGAACTCGTCGCCCCATTCCGGGCCGACGATCCCGCGCAACAGCGCGCCTCGCTGTGGCGAGCCCGCGGGCGTCTCGTGAAGTTGATCGAAGAGCAGCGGGTCGTGCTCTCGGCCGGCATGCGCGGCCGCCATTCGCCAGATGCGCGCCCACGCGGCCTCCCACGTGGCGCGCACAGCGTCGTCCACAGGGATCGCCGCACGCTTGGGCGTTTCCGCGAGCTGAGGAGGATGGTCGTCGCCCTCTGGATGCAGTCCGTGCGCTTCCCGCAGCCACAGCAGCTCGCCGAGATGTTGCGGGCGGTCCTCCACCGTGATCTGCATGTCGTGTGGCCACGGGTTGCCAGGAATCGGCATGGTGGAGCGCATCGCCCCAGTTCAGCGGAACTCATGAGTGCCCGCAACGGTATTTGCTACCCCGCCCGACGGCCGGTCGGCGTGCGGGCGCTAACGCTGACGCGTGCGTTCGAGGCGGCGGCGCAAGAAGATCAGCTCAATCCGTTCATGCCACGCGAGGCGGCGGAGGAACTTTACCGGCGTCCAGACTTCCCCTCGATGCTCCGTCGCGAAGTATCGCGGCATCTCCTGGATCACCCCCTTTGCGTGGGTGGCTGAGGCTGCGAGTTCGGCTCGCAGGTCGTCGACGGGGCCGAGTTGGGGAAGGCCGCACCACCGGGGGTAGGCGCGGGCTTCGGTGTCCGCGATGTGGTGGAAGATCTGTCGTGGCGTACGCCACGACATCCACGCCGGTTGCTTCACTGTCTCATCGTGCGAGTCGAGGTCCTCGGTGCTGGCCGCGTCGAGCAACGCGAGGGTCTGCGCGCGGTGCGCGTCCATGGCCTGCAGCGTCCGGGCGATCTGGCGGTCGGTGGCGCGCCCGAGATCTTCGCTGAATACGGCGCGTGGTCCCCTGATGCGCTCGGTGACCATCAATTCGCGTCGATCGATCTGGAGACGTTGTGAGAACTTGGCCAATGCCGCGGTCTCGTCCGACGCTTGGGTGCACTCACCCCAGGCTTCGAGATCGAATGACCACACCGCGACCTCGCCGAGCTGGGCCATCACGGTGCTGGAATCGACGACCACCTTCACACAAGAACGCTACCGGCCCGCCTGACTCAATCGCGAGGACGGTTGCCAGCCACCGATCGCGTCGCATAGGCCGAATCCGTGCGCGCTCGCCGGTCATCAGACGTGCGCGCGTGGCTGCTGCCGGGGACCCACATCCGACCGATCGCCGGAGCGTTCGCAAGACCCGCTCGATCATCTGCGCGGGAGAGGCTCGTCAACTGCAGCAACCGTCGGAGCCAACCCACAATCCCCCGTCAGCCGTGGGCTGGGGTGGGTTGCGGTAGCGTCGCGTGATGGATCGACACGCGCGCGAATGGAGCATCGAGTACGAGGGTCGAGACTTCGAGCGCTTCTTCTCGAAGCTTGGGGGCTACGAGCAGGCGGTACTCACCGCCGCGATCAATCACGTGCTCAAGATCCACGGGATCGATATCTGCCAGGGCGAGTGGGGGAAGCCTCTCGGCGACGGGCTCTACGAGTTCCGCGTGCGTCGGTCGTTGCAGGCGATCCTGTCAGAAGCAGGCGTGGAGGCGCCGCCGGATCTGGCGAGTGCCGACCGGATGGTCCTCATCCGGGTGTTCTGCACGTTCCACGGCGATCGCATCGTGCTGCTCTATCACGGGTACGACAAGAAGAAGGATCCGTCTGAGAAGCGTCAGGCGCGTGAGATCGCTCGTGCGCGGAAGATGCATGCGGCGTGGAAGCGCCGGCGTTGACCACCTATGGGTTTTGACGCATAATGGAGCGGAGGGAGGTTGCATCCAATGGCTAAGAGCTTTGATGATCTTGTTGCTCGCGCCGAGCGGAATTGGACTGCTGACGAGCGGCGCGTTCATGACGCCGCTGCGCGCGTGTTCCAGCTCGAGATGACCGCACGTGCGGAGTTGGGTGAACAGTTGCACGCCGCGCGAACAGCGAAGTCGTTGAGCCAGCCGGCGCTGTCGGCGGTCACCGGCATCCAGCAGTCGGAGATCAGTAGGATCGAGTCCGGCGCAGCGAACCCCACCGTGGCGACGATCAGCAAACTCGCTGACGCCCTCGACCTCAAGCTTTCCCTGACCCCGCAACACTGACGACGTGTGGCAACTGCGTGGCAACAACTGAACCAAGTCAGGCCCGATCCAGCTGATCGAGCCGGGATGTCGGCCTGATCGAATCCGCGCGAAACCGGGGTTCGAGACCGAGGTTGATCTCGGGCGTATGGGTTCAAATCCCACCGTCACCGCCATTTTCGAGTCCCGTTTCAGCCTGATCCAATCAGCTGAGACGGGACTCGTTTCGTTTGGGTCCGGTTCGATTGTTGCCACGGCGTTGCCAGTTGATCTGGGAGTTCTCGAAGCAGTCTGTCCCTTTGGCCGGGCCGCCACCGCTCGCGTGCGGACGGGGTCGGCGACGCTGCTCGTTGGCTCCGGCGTTGAGTATTCGGACCCTTGAGCACCGCTGAGTATTGCGGTTCAGCACCGTCGGATATTGCGTTTGAGCACCAGTCGGTATTGCTGGTGAGCACCGCCTCGCCTGAAGCGGTGTTCACCAGCCTGCGGTCAGCTGGCCGTGGCGGTGTGTTCGCGCATGTTCACCTCGCCGGTCTCGATCCAGAGTGTGTTGTGGACGATGCGGGTCCATGATCGCGTCGGCGTGGACTCCGGAGCCGAGGCGCTGGTGCCAGTCCTTCTTCGCATACTGGGTGCAGAACACCGTCGAGGTGGCGTCGTAGCGGCGTTCGAGGAGCTCGAGCAGCATGCCGCGGACGCTGTCGTCGGGACTGTCGAGCAGCCATTCGTCGATCACCAGGAGTGTGAACGCGGCGTATTTGCGGAGCCACTTCTCCTTTCCCGCGGGTCGGGCGCGAGCCGCGGCCCAGGTCTCTTCGAGGTCGGGCATGCGGATGTAGTGCGCCCGTTAGCGGTGCTGACACGCCTGCTTGGCCAGCGCCGATCCGAGGTAGGGCTTCCCGGAGCCGGTGAATCCTTGGAACACGACGTTCTGCTGGCGGGTGATGAACTGGCAGGTGCCGAGCTGCGCGATCACACCCCGGTCAAGTCCCCGCTGTTCGAGCATGTCGACTCGGCGAAGGTCCGCGTTCGGGTAGCGGAGCCCTGCCCGCCGGATGAGGCCCTCGACTTTGGCGTGGGTGAAGGTGGCGTGGGCGTCGTCGACGGCGAGCTTGATGCGTTCTTCGAACACCATCCCGAGGGTGAGGGTGTCGTCCTGGACCTCGAGCGCGTCGACCAGCGACGACACTCCCATCTCCCGCAGCTTCCGCTTCGTCTCCGTACCCGTACCGGGTGTCGATTGCGTTCCTCGGAAGTCCGTGGGGCGCGCTGGATGTCGAAGTGTCCGATCCCGAGATCGATCCGCTTGTGCACGCGCGAAAGGAGATTGACGGCGACCTCGTGCAGTTCGGTGCATTCTTCGGATTCGGCGGGGGTGTCAAGCGTCACCTCGCTCGCGTCGATCGCGAGGAGTGCCGCAACGCCCGCATATTGCTTACTCAACGAGGCGACTGAGAACCGTGAATCGGACGCTCGCACTCCCCACCGTGAAGTGATCCGTCCGTTCTGCCTGACAACGGCGCTGCCTCCCGCACGCGCAAGACTCGCCTCCAGATCATTCACACCCCGACATTAGCGGCGTCACTCCAAGTGAGGACCGGCCGACGCCCTCAGCAACTGACCGCTGCGGGGTATGACGGTTCCGCACGGGCGCACCATGGCGGCACGTGCCGGAGCGGTTCGGGAACTGGAACACGATCTACAAGAACTTCAACCGGTGGGGTGACTCGCCCGCGGGACCAGACGGAACTACCCGGAACGTGCGCGCCGACGTCATATCCTCCGGTGCCTCCACAGCGGGATCCACTGCATGCCCCACTGCGTGCGACCCGACGCGGCCGAGGTCGGTCATGTTGAGTCCGGCTGAAGTTGTTGTAACGTGATGCGTTACGCGATACGCTCCGTATGTGATCCTGAGCTTCCGGCATAAGGGGTTGGAAGCTCTCCATCGCGACGGGTCGAAGAAGGGCGTGCAGCCCGCTCATGCGGCGAAGCTCACCCGTATCCTCGGTGTGCTTGATGTCGCGCAGGCGCCTGCGGATCTTGCGATCCCATCTTTTCGCGCGCATGAGTTGAAAGGCGGCCTGGCCGGTCATTGGTCGATCTGGGTCAATGGGAACTGGCGAGTGACGTTCCGGTTCATCGGGCAGGATGTCGAACTCGTCGACTATCAGGACTATCACTGAAGGAGGGCATGGACATGATGAAGTATCCGCCGCACCCCGGAGTGGTCATCGGCGAGGATGTTCTCGCGGAGCTCGGCCTTTCCGTGGTGGAGGCCGCAGCGCGGCTCGGTGTATCTCGCGTCACCCTCAGCCGAGTCATCCATGGGCACGCCGGCGTCAGTCCTAATCTCGCGGTGCGCCTCGAACGCGCGGGCGTCGGTACGGCGCGGGCGTGGCTGGCGATGCAGACGAACTACGATCTGGCGCGTGAACTAGACGGCAAGGATCACGACGTCCAGACGCTCATCGCCTGAAGCATCGCCTCGGCGCCGTTGATCGAGACAGGTCAACGAACTGATCGGATCCGCGTGAATCAAGGGTTCCGCATCAAGACTGACGTCGGGCTTATGGGTTCAATTCCCACCGTCATCGCCAGGAAAACCCCTGCTAAGCAGGGGGTTTCGCCTTTGCGGCTACAGCCGGTGAGGATCCACGAGTATCTTCGGTGCACGACCTCGGCCGGGATCGGCCGCGCCGAATGTGGGAAGTGTCTCATCGTGAACGGTGGCGGCAGCGTCATCGCTCGGCGTCTGAGTTCCTCGTTGCGATCTTCGCGGCGGCTACGCGGCCTCGGTCTCGGCGCGTTCCTCGTCGAGGATCTCGAGGAGGCGCGGCGCCAGGGAAGCAGTGCGCGCGACGAGGGTCGACACGAGCCAGTCGGGGACTCCCGGCGGCACCGGCAGGCTGACCAGACCTCTCGCCTGCGGCTTGCTCGCGACGTGCTGCGGCACGATTGCGATGCCCAGCCCGCGCAGCACGAGATCCAGCAGGGTGTGGACGTCGTCGACGCTGCAGCGCACCTGACGCTCGACCCCGAAATACAGTTGTTGGACTTCTTTGTCCGTCATGCCTAACGTGGACCGGGCTGAGGGGAGCCGGTCGCGTCCGGCGGGCTCCGTAGATCGACCCCGGGAGTGGACCCATGAAGACCATCGAACTGACCGGCATCGACCGACCGGCGCCCAACGTGGTGCTCGGGCTGATGCGCATCCAGGAACTCGACGATGACGCGGTGCGCACGCTCGTCCGCACCGCTCGCGAGGCCGGCATCGACTTCTTCGACCACGCGGACGTCTACGGTCGTGACCTCCACGGGTGCGAGCGGCGCTTCGCCGAGGCGCTGCAGCTCACGCCGTCGGAGCGCGCCCAGATCACGATCCAGACGAAAGCCGGGATCGTGCGCGAGGGGCCGTACTTCGACTTCTCGTACGAGCACATCGTCGACTCCGTGGAGGGCTCCCTGCGGGCGCTCGACACCGACTACATCGACATCCTGCTGCTGCACAGGCCCGACGCCCTCGTCGAGCCCGACGAGGTCGCGCGTGCGTTCGACGAGCTCGAGGCCGCAGGCAAGGTGCGCGCCTTCGGTGTCTCGAACCACACGCCGCGCCAGATCGACCTGCTCAAGAAGGCCGTGCGTCAGCCCATCGTGGCCAACCAGATCCAGCTGTCGATCACCCATTCGCCGACCATCGCCCAGGGCGTGGCGGCGAACATGCAGGGCGAGGTGCAATCCGTCACGCTCGATGGGGGCGGGATCATCGACTACTGCCGCCTGCACGACATCGCGGTGCAGGCCTGGTCACCCTTCCAGGCAGGCTTCTTCAACGGAGTCTTCCTCGGGTCGCCGGACTACCCCGAGCTCAACGAAGTGATCGACCGGCTCGCCGCCGCGTACGACGTGCCTCCGATCGCGATCGCGGTGGCGTGGATCACGCGCCACCCCGCACACATGCAGGTCGTGCTCGGCACGACTACGCCGGAGCGGGTGGCCCACGCGGCGGAGGGCTCCGACGTCTCGCTCACCCGCGCGGAGTGGTACGAGCTGTTCCGCGCCGCGGGGTACCGCGTGCCCTGAGCCGTCGACTGACACCTTCCCCGGCTTCTCAGCTCTTCATGAGGCTTTCGTGCGCGATCCCCTCGGCTGCCGCGGGTTCCGCGTCGATCGGTCACCATGAGTGCGCGGGGCCGAACGCTGCGAACAGAGGTCACGGGCGAGCGGGCGCGACCGTGATGCGCATCACGGTCTTGCTCTTGCCGATGTGCCGCTCGAACGTGAAGCCCGCCTTCTCGAACATCGCCCGCGTGCCGTTGTGGAGGAACGAGGCCGATGTCCGCTTGCCCGGCTCGAGCTCGTTGGGGAACGAGACCACTTCACCACCGCCGGCCTGCGCGATCAGGTCCAGCGCGCCGTCGAGGGCCTCGCGCGCCACCCCGGAACGCCGGTGGTCGCGGTCGACGAAGAAGCACGTGATCCGCCACGGCGCCGGGTGCTCCTCACCGGCGTCGTACTGCTTGCGATGGTAGATGCCGGGCAGCTCGGCCGGGCTGCCGTACTCGCACCACGCGATCGCGTCGTCGCCGTCGAAGACGAGCGCGGCGTGCGCGACACCCTCGTCCACCAGCCGCTGCTTGAAGGTCGGCCCGTCGTACTCGCGCTTCACGGTGTGCTCCGTGTCGCCGTGGAAGTACGAGCAGTAGCATCCACCCCACACGCCGTTGTGCTTCTGCGCGAGCGCCAGCCACGCCGGAAAGGTCTCGGGAGTCAGCGGTCTGATCACGTGCGCCGTCGTCGCGCCCACCTCACCGGCCATCGCAGACTCCTCGCGTCGCTACCGCCATTGTGGTGCCGGTTCCGGCGTTCCGCGAGGGCTTGCGTCGATCTGGACGAACATCGGGCGAGTGGATGCCGGCGGCCGCGGCATCCACTCATCCCGAGCTTCAGCCGCAGCCGGGGCGGCAGCCGCGCTGGGTGACGGCGTCGATCAGCACCGTGCCGATGTCGGTCGGCTGCAGCGCCTGGTACGCGGCACCGTCGGTGGCGGCGGCGATCTGCTCCAGCGCGGACTGGTCGGTGTCGGGGCCGTAGCCGATCGCGATCACGGCGACGGGCTTGGCCGGGTCGCGCAGCTTCTCGAGCTCGGCGAGGAGGCCCGGCAGGTCGAGGCCGTCGTCGTCCTCGTTGACGCCGTCGGTGTTGAGCAGCACCAGGTTGACCTGGCCGGGCACGTACGTCTGGCGCATGTAGGTCACCGCAGCGAGCACGCTGTCGTAGAGGCCTGTTCCGCCGCCGACCAGGCGGTCGAGCCCGTTCGCCGTGTCGATCGTGAGCTGCTTGTGCGCCGGGTCGCCCAGCGAGCCGAAGGGGACGATCTCCTGCCAGTCCTGTCCGCCGATCCGTCGGCTCGAGAACACCCACGTGGCCAGCGACGAGTCGGCCGAGAGGGAGTTGACGGCGCGGACGGCTGCCTGCTCGAACAGGTCGATGCGCCGCATGTCGGCGGTCACGGGCTGCAGCATCGAGCCCGAGACGTCGTTGAGCGACAGCATCCGAGACGGCGCCGTGAGCACCTGCCAGGTGCGCAGCGCCTCGGCCTGGTTGGCGCTTTCGGCGGCCTCCGGTGCCGCGATGGTCGTCTCGGCGCCGCCGGAGGCCGTGGCCGGCGGGCTGCCCTCCGCGTTGCGCAGACCGTGCTCGGAGAGCACGTCGTCGGCGTCGGCGATGGCCGAAGTGAGGGTCTTGACGGCACCGGCGGTGGCGTCCGAGGCGTCGGCGAGAGTCACGAGGGGCACGCTCACCGCCGGCTTCACGTCCGCGGGGAAGATCGGCACCAGGGGAGTCTTCGCGGCCTCGTCGTACGCCTGAACCGCCTGCTCGGTGGTCACGGCGATCGTCGGCGTCGTCGCAGCCGACACCGCGTCGAGCGCATCCGTGGCCGTCGGAACCACCCCGGGATCGAGGCCCAGCGCGAGCGCGGTGAACGTCCGCGCGTCTCCGTTCAGGGCGGTCTGCAGTGCCAGCAGCGCGGCCGAGCTTGCGGCCACCGTCGACGGATCCGGCAGCACCACGGCGGCCGACGGCTGCGCCAGGCCCGTGAACCCGGCACTGCCGCCGAGCGCGGCCGCGGTGGGCTCCGTCGCCGCGAAGACGATCGGCGTGCTGGCGACCGGGTCGCTCACGACCAGGTCGGCGGCGTCCACGCCGGTGCGCTCGGCCTGGCCCGTCGCACGAGCGGGCCACATCGCCGAGTCGGGCACCCAGACGTCGAAGTCCGGCTCCGCCCCGGTCGCGAGCGCCGTCGCCGTGACCGCGCTGTCTTCGGCCCGGATCGTCACGTCGGGGCAGTCCGTCCCCAGGTCGGCGACGATCGCCTCCAGCGCGCCGGCGACTGCCGGGTCTGCGGTGATGCGCAGGTCCGACGGCAGGCATGCACTCGCCTCCGCCGCGGGCTTCTGCTGCGGCTCGGGTTCGCCCGCGGCTCCTCGCACGAACACGACGCCGAGCACGACGATGATCGCGATGACGAGGATGAGGACGAGACCCAGCAGGATCAGCGAGCGCTTGCGCTGCTGTGCGGCGCGCGCCTCGGCACGCGTCGGGGTATTGCCGCTGGTGGGCGTGTCCGGCTGCACTCGAACCACTTGCACTCCGATGGACGGCGGGTGGGGAGCCCGCTTCGGGGATACGTCGTCGTATCTGGGGGAAATACGGCACCGTACGTTGGGGGGATACTCCGACGGAGTATAGGCGAGGTCAGGGCAGACCCGAAACGTGCAGCCCGTCGACGATCGGCCTGTGAGAAGTGGATGCCGGCGGCCGCGGCATCCACTCGTCACCGGCCCTCGGCTCACCTACGCTGTGAGCACGACCGAACGAAGGAGTCGAGGTGTCTGATCACGACGCGCACCCCTCCCACGATCACGTCCCGGATGCGGGGGAGCCGAGCATCCCCGAGCTGGAGGAGGACGAGAACGTCGCTCCCCGCCCGGAGGAGGAGATCGCCGACCTGCTGCGCGCGAAGCCGGACGTCGAGGACCACAGCCATCCCCGATGAGCCCGTGACGCTCCGGCGGGTCAGCGCGGGGTGAAGCGGAAGGCGCGGGCTCCGGCGGCCCAGGCGGCGTGCAGGTCGTCGGGGTCGGGGTTGCCGGCCTCGTCGAGGGCGACCTTGTTGAAGTTGGCGAAGACGCGGTTGTCGCGGCACATCTGCGCGTAAAGCTCGACCACGTCGTCTTCCCGGGAGAAGACCTGCACGTCGGCCTGGCGCAGTTTGCCCTTCAGGCGCAGCGCGACGGGTTCGCCGGTGCGCAGGTTGCGGCCCCAGGCGAACGGAGATCCCGACAGCAGGTGATCGCCGTCACGCGTGTAGGCGACCGGGATCGCGTATCGGCGTCCGGACTTGCGCCCGGTGACGTACACGGTGACCAGCCGGCTGCCGACGGCGCGGCAGATCAGCGGTGTGCGCAGCAGCCCTCGTACGATCCGGTTGGCAATCGTCTGGATGGGAAGGGTGCGCGCACGAGGCGTGGCGGTGTCTGCCATGTCAGTTCCTTTCGCTCTCGGGCTCGCCGGTGTCGGGCGCGCCCGTGGGGCGGCGTGCGGCGAGCGCGGTCGTCCCGATTCCCGCCCACGGCGGGACCGGCCGCGGGGTGTCGCTGATGTTGGAGACCACGTGGTCCAGGAGCGTGGCGAGCTGCGCCTGATCCGCTGCGGTGAGGCCGAGGTTCAGGCGGGCGTCGAACGCCTGAGCCGCGGTGCGCAGCTGACGGAACAGCGTCTTGCCGTCGTCGGTGACCGCGACGTCGTGGATCCGGCGGTTGGCTTCATTGCGCGTCCGCGTGATCAGGCCCTGACGTTCCATCGAGTTCAAGTGGTGCGACAGCGTCGCCTCGGAGAGTCCGACGGTGTTCGCCAGCGCTCGCTGATGCGCCGGCTTGCCGCCGGCGAGACTCAAGAGCACCAGCCAGATCGGCAGCGATCCGCCCGCCTCGGTCAGTGCCCGATCGAACTGCTGGCCGACGACGCGTGCCGCCTGGTTCAGGTGCAGGCCGATCGGGGGTCGTTCCGAGTGTGACATGCGCACAGTCTACGCATGCTTCGACGTCGAATGATATGAAGCCGAAGAATAGAGGAGATCACCTCGCCCGCTCGACGCCTCCCTTGGCGAGGTCCATGTACCAGTTGTAGAGCGAGGTCTGCTCGTCCTGGATCTGCAGGTACAGCTCGCGTGCCCGCGCATCGTCCGAGAGGCAGCAGATACTGCTCGTCCTGCATGATCCCGCCGATGCCCCACTTGAGCGTCTCGTAGTAGTTCTGGTCCTCAACGCGCCTCACGGCACGCAATGCGGCCAGGTGTGCTTCGAGGACGGGCGCGTATGCGCCACCGGCGAGCCGCGCCGCTGCTTTGCGCCGGCTGCGTGCGACGAAGTTGCGCATCTCGAGCGCGAGTTCGTCGGCGAATCGGTCGACGATTGCTTCGCGCTCGCCGGAGTCCGCGGATCCGAAGGCGAGCTCGAAGCGGCTGCACAGATGATCCGGTGACTCGGTGAAGCGGCGCAGCCCGTCGTTCGGCTGCGCACCGAGGATGACGACGTACGACTCGCGGCTCTCCGGGAATTGCCGGTAGCTCTCGTACCGGGGAACGGGTGTGCCGGGCACGGCCATGGCCCATCCTCGGACGACTCTCGCGGTCTCAGCAAGGTCGTCGACGGCAGCGACCTGCAGGTCGTGACTGAGGTACCAGCCCTCCATCAGCTCGATCCCGACGCGGCCGTCGTGGACGAAGTTCATCGCGATCTGCAGCTTCGTGGGAGACGCGGTGCCAGGCATGGATCGAGCCTACGGGCGGGTCGCACAGTCCTGGGGCTCACGTGTCGAGGTGAGCGCGGCAAGAGCGCATCGCTCTTGCCGCGCTGTGCCCGCGTCAGGAGTTGATCTGCTCCACCACGTCGTCTGCCGAGGCTTCGATGGCCTTGCGCAGCTTGTCGTAGTCGTCGGAGTCGATCGCCTTGCTGATGCGCTTGTCGGAGCGTGCGAGGGCCTTCTCGACCTTGTCGGCCCACTTGTCGTCGACGACCGCCACCACCGCCGAGGTTCCGGGGGCGAGGTACTCGTCGACGTCGACGCCGAACTTCTTCTCGTCACGGCCCTTCTTGATGGCGCCGAGCACCGCGCCGATGCCGGCGCCGATCGCCGTCGCGGCCAGCAGCGGAGGTGCGAACAGCCCGACGACGACGCCCGCACCGGCGCCCCAGGCGGCGCCGTGGCCGACCGACTTATCGCCGTGCTCGTGGACCTGGACCTTGCCGTCCTTGTCGCGCACCAGCACCACCGCGCCGATGACTTCGTACCCGCCGGCGTCCTGGCCGCCGCGCAGATCCTGGTAGTCCTCGGACGCCGCCGTCACGTCGTCGTACGAGCCGACCACCAGCGAGAGATTCTTCGTGCCCATCGATGTGTCTCCTTCGATTCGCGTCCGAAGCGTTCGGCTCATCGCCCCCATACTCCGCTTCACGACGGTGCTGTGATCGTAGCGCTGGGAACGCTTCAGCGGAGAGCCTGTTCTCGGTGCATTTCAGTTCTTGTCGGCCGAGAGCTCACCGCGCGGTCAGTCCGGGTCGGAGGGGTCGATCGGGGCGTGGTGGTCGAAGCCGGCGGTGCCGCGCTTCCAGTAGCCGTTCACCGCGTACTGCTCGGCAGGCAGCGCGAGGGTGCGCTTGAGGTGCCGGCGCAGAGGGATGAGAGTGGATGCCTCGCCCGCCGCGAACACGTAGGTCGCGGCATCCACTCCGACGGCGTCGAGGGCGGGCGCAAGCGCGCCAGGGTCTCCGGGCGCCGGCAGGTGCAGACGCACGTCACCGCGGCCGGAGGTCGCAGCGACGTAGTCGGCGACCCAGGAGCCGCCGTCGGCGGTCACCGCGATGAGGTCGATCGCGGTGGTCACGGGAACGTCCGCGGCCCAGCGGCTGGCAGACGGCAACGCCGTCTCGTCGCACACGAGCACGAGGCGCGCGGCGCCTTGCGGTGCACCGCGAGAGCCGCGCGGACCGACGACCACGAGCTCGTCGCCGAGCTGGGCGCGGCTCGCCCAGCTCGAGGCCGGACCGGGCGACGGATGCAGATAGAAGTCGAGGTCGAGAATGACGCCGTCCGCGGTGTCGGTCACCCGCAGCGGGGTGAAGTCGCGCGAGTGCGTCGGGCCTTCGGGGCGCACGATGCCGTCCTCGCCGGCGCCCGCAGGCGTCGGGGCGACGAGCTCGCCGGTGACAGGATCGGGGAAGAACACCTTCACGTGGTCGGACGGTCCGCCGCTCGTGAAGTCCGCGAACTCGGGTCCGGTCAGCCGCACGCGCAGCAGCACCGGGGCGACCTGCTCCACCGCGACGACGCGGCCGCGGCGCGCGGTGAAGCGGTTGCGGCCGCCGGGCCGGAAGAACGGCGACGCCGTGTCGGGGCCCTGCGGGCGTGTGGCGGCGGGAGGGGCCGGGGTCGAGGCATCCGTCATGTTCATCTCCTTATGCCGCACTCGGCGGCTTCGTCCAGCAAACCACCGATCGCTATGCACTGGCGCAGAGTGGATGCCGGCGGCTCGGGTCGCTTCAGTACGAGGCGTGTCGGGTGTCGGGGTGGGTGGGGATGTAGCGGGTGGCGAGGGCTTCGGACCCGCGGGCGAGGAGGGAGACATCGGCGGCGACGGCGACGAAGGCGGCGCCGGAGGTGATGTAGGCGTCGGCG
>Ga0160446_100587_pt1 | contig 14078 bp, 5 predicted proteins | sample HID1973I_E1MG_FD_108200 | JGI IMG/M metagenome (GOLD analysis project Ga0160446, IMG submission 108200) | Enriched mosquito-associated microbial communities from UW Madison campus, WI, USA - HID1973I_E1 MG | ecosystem: Host-associated > Arthropoda: Insects > Digestive system > Unclassified ... | reverse complement strand
GCGCTCGACGCGCTGCGTGGACTGATCGGGGACGACGTGGACGCGATCGACGTGCCCGCCGCGGTGGCCAGGTTGGCCGACGACGGGGTGGTCGAAGTCATCGCTCAAGCGACCGTGCTGGTGCGCGGGGCGGAGTCGGTGCGGATCGCCGCGTCCGGTGCCGCCGCGTCCCGCTCGACTCGGGATGCCGGGCACAGCGGGCTCGCACAGACCCGCGGGCACCGCTCCGCGGTATCGCTGATCCAGGACCTCACCGGCACCAGCCGCGCCGACGCGACCAAGCAGGTGCTCCTCGGTGAAGCACTCACCGAGGCGGCGACGTTCCCGGCAGACCCGGGATCAGGGGATGCCGGCACCGCCGGCACCGTCGGCACCGTCGATTCCCCAGCCCCGATGCGGCCCTGGCATGCCCGCCTGGGCGATGCGCTGCTGACCGGCACACTCACGTCCGCACAGCACGACGCGATCTACCGCGGACTGGGCGAACCACCCACCCTGGAAGACTGCGCCTGCACCCCCGACATGTCCTGCGCGTGTCGGTGCGACAACGACGCCACCGGCGCCGACTGCGGATGCGCGGTCGCGGCGAACCTCACCACCCGCACCGCCTGGCACACCGCCGCCACGCAACTCATCGACGAAGCCCGGGTACGGACCGTGGAAGAACTCGCGTCCGCCGCCCGCACCATCCGGGACCTGCTCGACCCCGCCGGCGCGACCCGCCGCTTCGAGCAACGATTCGACGCCCGCGCGTTCCGCACCTGGACCGACCGTGACGGCACCCGCCGCGGAACATTCACCTTCGACGACGAAGGCGGCGCCTGGATCGACACCATCATCACCACCGCCCTCCGCCCCCGCCGCGGCGGACCCCGCTTCGTCGACCCCGCCGAGAAAGCCCGCGCCGACCAACTCGTCACCGACCCCCGCAGCAACGACCAACTCACCTACGACCTCATCATGGACGTCCTCCGCGCCGGCGCCCTCGCCGACACCGACACCGTCTTCGGCACCCGCCAAGCAGGCATCCGCATCATCACCACCATCGCCGCGCACCACGACGCCGCCGCCGGCCGACCCGCCGTCGCCCTCCTCGAAGACACCAACACCACCCTGCCCGGCTGGCTGCTCGCACAACACACCTGCACCACCGGGACCATCCCCATCAGCCTCGACCAGAACACCAACCCACTCGACCTAGGCCGCGAGACCCGCCTCTACACCCCCACACAACGCATCGCCCTCGCCATCCGCGACGGCGGATGCCCCATCCCCGGATGCGACCGACCCGCCTCATACTGCGAAGCACACCACATCGACCAGTGGGCACGCGACCACGGCCACACCGACATCGACCGCGGCATCCTCCTCTGCCACTTCCACCACATGAACCTCCACCACCACCACTGGCGCATCACCCGCGAAGGCAAAGAAGACTTCATCCTCCACATCCCCGACCAACCACCCCTCACCCTCACCACCCGCCTCACCCGCCGCTACGCCATCGGCAACCTCCAACCCCCACCCCGAAGATTCCACCCCGAAGACCCCACCCCGCCGCATGTCCACTCGGCCGCGCCGTCGCACGATCGAATCGGACAGGGATAGTCGGGCGCCGCCTCCGCGTGTCCGAGAGCCTTGATGGCGAAGGGAGAATCGTGATCGCGACGCTCAACCAGCTCACCGACGACATCGAGGACCATCTCACCGACGACCTCGACGTCGCCGGGTTCGCTCGCCGCCACGGCACCACGGAGTACCACCTCCGCCGCATGTTCTCGGCGCTGGCCGGGATGCCGCTGTCGGAGTACATCCGGCGCAGGCGCATGACCGTGGCCGCGGCAGACGTGCTCGGCCACGACGACCTGCTGGACATCGCGGTGCGACACGGCTACGGCTCGACCGAGGCGTTCGCCCGCGCGTTCCGCGCCGTGCACGGCATCGCCCCCGGCGAGCTGCGCCGCGACGGAGGCTCCCTTCGCACCCAACCGAAACTCAGGTTCCGCCTGACCGTCGAAGGAAGCACCACCATGGACACCCGCATCACCGAACGCTCCGCGTTCCGCCTCGTCGGCCACGCCGCCCGTGTGCCGCTCATCCACGAGGGCGTCAATCCCCACATCCAGGCGCACATCGCCTCGCTGCCGGTCGAGGAGCACGCACGGCTCAAGGAGCTCAGCAGCACGGAGCCCGCCGGGCTGCTGCAGGTCTCGGCCGATGTCGATCCGGACTACGCAGAAGGCACGCCGCTGACGTACCTGCATGGGGTGGCGGTGACCGAGGACGCCACTATTCCCGCCGACCTCGACACCATCGACGTGCCCGCCGGGCAGTGGGCGGTGTTCCGCACCTCGGGCGAGTACCCGGCGGCCCTGCAGCAGACGTGGGCGGCGACCGCCGCGGACTGGTTCCCGTCGAACCCGTGGCGCCTGCGCACCGGCCCCTCGATCGTCGCCGTGCTGGATCGCTCGCCCGACTTCACCACCGCGACCTGCGAGCTGTGGCTCCCGGTGGAGCGCGCCTGATGGCACCACACGGGACTACCGCCAGAGCCGGCGCAGCACATCCGGCAGCAGCACGCCACCGTGATTCGGGCTGTGTCCACCGTCGCCGACCACCAATCGCATGTCGTAGCCGGCGTACGGCAACTCTGGCATCGTCCCACGCTAACGGAGACGCCGGGCGGGCCCGCGATCAGCCGGCCTGCAGGCGCAGGCTCCACGAGGTGCGCTCGCGCGGGATGCGGTACTGCTCGGGCAGCGCCGGGCCGACGGATGCCGACCCGAGGCCCTGCTGGGCGTGGTCGAGGTTGAGCCATACGCGGCCCGAATCGACGAGCTCGTGGGGCTTCGCTGCCCGCGCGAGGTCGTGCGACGTCCAGCGGCGCGCCGTGAAGTCGAACTCGGGGCGACCGTCGACGCGGAGGGACGGCATCCCGGATCCGGTGACCTCGAGCCACGCCGTCTGCACGTGGTTGCCGTTCTCCTGCGGCACCGGGTACGGCACCTGGAGGTCGTCGATGGATGCCGCGAACCGGCCCACCCGCGACCCCTCGAAGGAGTCGACGTACGTCTCGCCCGGCCCGCGACCGAACCACGTCACCCGTTCGGCGGCACCGGGCAGCTCGAACAGGAGACCCAGCCTCGGCACGAGGATGTCACGACCCAGGTAGGGGGTGTCGGTCCACGGACCCACGAAGTCGGCCTCGACCTCGAGCACCAGTCCGTCGCCGTCGGCCATCCACGTCATGGTCCAGGCCACCCCGTGCGGATGCGTCCGCGGGGCTGTGCGCCCGCGCACGACGAGCCGGTCAGTTCGGCCCGAGACCTCGTCCACCCGGTGCAGCAGGCGGTCGAGCATCGTCTTGTGCCATACCGATGCCAGGTCGTTGAGCGAGCCCTGGCCGTGGTCGTTCTCGGTGGGCGCCCGGTACAGGTCGAGCGTCGGCCCCGTGAGCTCGAGGTCTCCGAGACGGACGAGGCGTCCGGTGGCCGCGTCGAACCTGCCCGGCCCGACCTCCACCGCCTCTCGCGACATCGCCGTCGAGAAGGCGAACCGCGGCGCGGGTGCGTCAGTGGGCGATGTGGTCGTCCGGGCCTCGGACCCGGGTGAGATCGACGCACCGTACGCAGGTCGAGAGTCGATGCCCGACACCGAGTCTCGCCCGCGGCGGGGTCGCTCAGCCACGTCCTCGCGGGAGTGCCGCGCGCCCTCCGCGGGATCGCGCCACACCCGTTGACCCCACGCCACGATGTGTCCGGCGGGCGCCCAGCGGGCATCCGCGGGGAGCGCCGCCTCGATCGTCAGGACGACGTCGCGAGGAGTCGATGTCTCATGTCCGGTGACTCCGGCGCCGTCCGACGCGCCAGTCATGGCGGTCGTGAGTGCCCGGACGGCGGCATCCGGAATCCTCACCTCGACCGACGAGCCCGCGGCCACCGGAGGCACCGGCAGCGCACCGTCCGCGACCGGGATGCCGTCGGACTCGACCCTCCAGTGGAACGCCAGATCAGACGTGTCGACCGCGTGCCGATCGTTGACCACCTGCACCGCGGCGTCGCCGACCGTGATCAGCACGGGCGCGTGCGCCTTCGTCAGCTCCACGAGCCCCGGGGTCGGGGTGCGATCGCTGAACACCAGGCCGTGAAGGCTGAAGCGGCCACCGCGCGGCTCGTAGTCGACATCGTCGCCGTGCATCACGACGGGCACGCCCTCCGCGGTCTCGGTGTGGAACCCGTGATCGATCCACTCCCACACGAATGCGCCGCAGAGCCGCTCGTGGGCGCGGATGATGCGCCAGTAGTCCTGCAGCGACCCGGGGCCGTTGCCCATCGCGTGCGCGTACTCGACGAGCAGGAACGGCAGCCCGCGACGACGTTCGTCGTCGGCATCCGAGATCCCGTCGGGCGCATCCGAGTCCGTGTCGAACACCATGCCGTGCATGCTGAGGCGCCCACCTCGGGGCTCCTCGCGGCGGCCGATCTGCTCCAGCAGTTCCAGCGACGGATACATGAGGGAGTAGAAGTCGGAGTCGCGGTAACGCGGGTCGCGCTCGTACAGCACCGCCCGCGACGGGTCGCGATCGTCGAGCCAGCGCCGCATCTCGGTGAAGCCGTCACCCGTCATGCTCTCGTTCGCGAGCGACCACACCACGACGCTCGGGCGATTCTTGTGTGGCTCGACGGTGCGGCGCAAGCGGTCCATGATGGCCTCGCGCCACTCCGGCATCGCGGGCGGGTTGTGCTGCCAGCCCTCGTAGATGAATCCGTGCGTCTCCAGATCCACCTCGGCCACCACCCACAGCCCGTACTCGTCGCACAGCCGGAGGAACTCGGGATGCGGCGGGTAGTGGCTGGTGCGGACCGCGTCGATGTTCGCGCGCTTCATCATCACGATGTCGCGGAGCATCGTCTCGCGATCCAGCGTGCGGCCGGTGTCAGGGTGGTGCTCGTGGCGGTTCACGCCGCGGAAGGTCACCGCACGGCCGTTGACCGTGAAGACGCCGTCGACGATCTCGACGTGGCGGAACCCGATCGCAAGCTCGACCGTCTCCGCTGCCGTGCTCACCGTGCCGCGGTACAGGCGGGGGCTGTCGGCGCTCCACGGTTCGACCGGCAGCGTCACGGTCTGTCCGGCGGGAACACGGATGCCGAGCTCGGGGATCTCGACGACGGCCGCCGAGGGGGTCGGGGCCGAGGCATCCGCTCCCGGACCCGCCGCCCCCGACAGCGTCACGTCGACGCGCAGCGTGCCGAGCCCGGTCGCGGCGTCGTAGTCGGCGTGCACGAAGTGGTCGTCGATACCCCCGGTCGGACGCTCGAGCAGCTCGACATCGCGGAAGATGCCGGGCAGCCACCACATGTCCTGGTCTTCGAGGTAGGTGCCGGCCGACCAGCGGTGCACGCGCACGCACAGCACGTTGCGGCCGGCGCGCACCGGCGCGTCGAACTCGAACGGCAGGCGGCTGCCCGTCGACCAGCCGAGCTCGGCGCCGTTGAGCCACACCTTGGCGCACGAGTCGACGCCTTGGAAGCGCAGCACGGCCGGCCCGAAATCGGCGGGCATGTCGAAGACCAGCCGGTAGTCGCCCGTCGGGTTCTCGGTCGACACGTGTGGAGGATCGAGCGGGATCGGGTAGGCCGTGTTGGTGTACAGCGGCCCCTCGGCCGTCCCGAGCATGAGCCGCGCGGGTCCGCCCACAAGGGGCGTGAACTCTTCGAGTACCCAGTGCGAGGGCACCGGCATGGTGTCCCAGCCCGTGTCGTCGAAGTCGTCGGCAAGGAACGTGTCACCCGTGCCGTCGGCCGTCGGCGCCAGGCGGAACCGCCAGATCCCGTTCAGACTCTGCGTCCGGGCGTCGGTCACCTCGTCGGCTCGCGGCATCCGTCGTCCCGCACCCGGCGCGGTGCTCTCCCAGTACGGCTCCGCACCCCCGCTCAGCACCGAAGAGGACGACGATCCGCTAGTCTGCATATCCATAGGAGAGTGCATATCCATTCTTGATTGAATGCGATTGCAGTCTAGCCCAGCGAGGAGTCCCCGTGGCAAGCACCCTGGCACCGGCCGCCGTCCCCGAGGCGATCGCACGGACGGTGCGCGAGGCATCCCGCATCAAGACGCGCGCGATCGACCGCGTGGCCTACGCGAGCGACGCGTCGCACTTCCTGCTCACGCCGCAGGCCGTCGTCGTGGCCGCCGACGCCGCGGAGGTCGGCGCTCTCATGCGCGGGGCCACCGCCGCGGGCGCACCGCTGACGTTCCGTTCGGGCGGCACGAGCCTGTCTGGGCAGGCGTCGACCGACGGGATCCTCGTCGACGTGCGGCAGCGCTTCCGCCGCATCGACGTCGAGAACGACGGCCGCCGCGTGCGCGTCCAGCCCGGGGCCACGGTGCGGCAGGTCAACGCGCGCCTCGCGCGTCACGGCCACCGCCTCGGCCCCGACCCGGCGAGCGAGATCGCATGCACGATCGGCGGCGTCGTCAACAACAACTCCAGCGGCATGGCATGCGGCATCACCGAGAACACCTACCGCACGCTCGACTCGCTCGTCTTCGTGCTGCCCTCGGGCACCGTCGTGGACTCCGGCGCGCCCGACGCCGACGCCGCGCTGCGGGCCGCCGAGCCCGACCTCACGGACCGGCTCATGCGGCTGCGCGAACGCGTCGTGTCGAACCCGCGCTCGGTCGAGATCGTCCGCCGCCAGTTCGCGATGAAGAACACCATGGGCTACGCGGTCAACGCGTTCCTCGACTTCGACACCCCCGCGCAGCTGCTCGCGCACCTCATCGTCGGCAGCGAGGGCACACTCGCGTTCGTCGCCGAGGCGACGTACCGCACCGTCCCGATCCTGCCCCGCATCTCGACCGCCCTCACCGTCTTCGCCGACCTCGAGGCCGCGACACGCGCGCTTCCGGACCTGGTCGCGACGGGTGCGGTGACGCTGGAGCTGATGGATGCCGCCTCCCTTCGCGTCGGCCAGTCCCTGGCCGGCGCACCCCGGCAGATCGCGGGGCTCACGGTGCGCGACCAGGCGGCGCTGCTCGTCGAGTACCACGCGCGCAGCGACGAGGAGCTCGCGGACCTCGTCGCTCGCGGCGCGCAGACCCTTGCCGCTCAGCCACTGGCGGCACCTGCGGCATTCAGCTCCGACGCCGCCGAGCGCGCCGTCGCCTGGAAGCTGCGCAAAGGCCTGTACGCGTCGGTCGCGGGCGCCCGACCGAGCAGCACCACCGCGCTGCTGGAGGACGTCGTCGTACCCGTCGAGCGTCTCGCGGCCACGTGCGGCAGCCTGCAGGCGCTGTTCGACCGCTACGACTACGGCGACAGCGTGATCTTCGGGCACGCCAAGGACGGCAACATCCACTTCATGCTCACCGACCGGTTCGAGTCGGCCGAGCAGCTCGCGCGCTACTCGGCGTTCACCGAAGACATGGTCGACCTCGTGCTCGACGCCGGCGGCAACCTCAAGGCCGAGCACGGCACCGGCCGCGTCATGGCGCCCTACGTCGCCCGACAGTACGGCGATGAGCTGGCCGATGTCATGCGCGAACTGAAGCGGCTGTGCGACCCGGCCGGCATCCTCAACCCGGGGGTCATCGTCGACGACGACCCCGAGGCGCACCTCAAGCACATCAAGCTCGCGGATCCGATCGAGGCCGAGGCCGACCGCTGCGTCGAGTGCGGCTACTGCGAACCGGTGTGCCCGAGCCGCGACCTGACCCTCACTCCGCGCCAGCGGATCGTCACGCGCCGGGCGATCGCCCGGGCCGAGGCATCCGGCGATCACGATCTCGTGCGCGAGCTGGAGCGCGACTACGACTACGCCGGCGTCGACACGTGCGCCGTCGACGGCATGTGCCAGACCGCGTGCCCCGTGCTGATCAACACCGGCACCCTCGTCAAGCGCCTGCGTCGCGACGACGCCGGCCGCGTCGCGAGCACCGCCTGGGCCGGCGCGGCGAACGCCTGGGGCGCCGTCACTCGCGTCGCCAGCGCCGGACTGACACTGGCCGACCGGATGCCGGCAGCCGTGGTCACCGCGGCGACCGACGCCGCCCGCGCCGTGCTCGGCGCCGACACGATGCCTCGGTACACCGGCGACCTGCCGCGAGGCGGTCGCGCACGTTCGACGCTCGGCGCATCGGTCGGCGCCGGCGACGACGCACCGGTCGCGGTGTTCCTGCCCGCCTGCGTGGGAACGATGTTCGGGCCGGCCGACGACGCGAGCGGCACGCCCGGGATCGGGGTCACCGAGGCGTTACGGCGACTCGCCGAACGCGCCGGCGTGCGCCTCGTCGTGCCCGCGCACGTCGACACGCTCTGCTGCAGCACGCCGTGGACCTCGAAGGGCTACGCCGGCGGGCGCGAGGCGATGTCGCGGCGCGTGGTCGGCGAGATCGCCGAGGCCTCACGCGGCGGCGAGCTGACGGTCGTGACCGACGCGTCCTCGTGCACCGAGGGCTTCGTGCACCTGCTGGCCGACGCCGGCGTCGAGACCAGCGTCGAGGACGCCGTCGCCTTCGCCGAGCGCATGCTCCTGCCGCGCCTGGGCGCGGTGACGCCTCTCGTGGATACTCTCGCGCTGCACCCGACCTGCTCGTCGACTCAGCTCGGCCTGGACCCGGCGCTCCGGCGCGTGGCCGCCGTCGTCGCGGGCGAGGTCGTGGTGCCCGACGCGTGGGGCTGCTGCGGCTTCGCCGGCGACCGCGGGATGCTGCATCCCGAGCTCACCGCGTCGGCCACGGCCCCCGAGGCGGCCGAGGTGCGCGCGCTCGGCGCCGATGCGCATGCATCGTGCAACCGGACATGCGAACTCGGCATGACCCGCGCCACGGGAGCGGACTACCGCCACGTGCTGGAGCTGCTGGAGGAGGCGACCCGCCCGTCCTGAAGCGCGTCGCACCGTACCCCGGCCGTCGAGCGAGCGAGGGACGCACGAACAACCCCGCCAGAGCGCGCTGCGCTCGACGATCGACGCCGCCTGGTCGTTGAGCGAGCGAGGGACGAGCGAGACGAAACGCCCCGACCGCACGAACAACGCGGGTTCGTCTGCCTAGTCCACCGGCGCGGTCGACTCGCGCACCACCAGCTCGGGCTGGAACCGCACCGTGCGCTCGTGCGCGCCGTCCGGATCCTCCAGCTCGCGAAGCAGCAGATCGACGGCCGTGTAGCCGATGAGATGCGCGGGCTGGCGGATGGAGCTCAACGGCACGACGGTCGCCGACGCGAAGTCGATGTCGTCGTAGCCGATGAGCGCGATGTCTCTCGGCACCTGCACGTCCGACATGAGCGAGAACGCCTGGAGGGCACCCACAGCGAGCAGGTCGTTCGCCGCGAAGACGGCATCCGGTCGCTCCCCCGACGGCCGCACCCGCAGCCGTTCGCCCGCCTCGCGCCCCTGCAGCACCGACAGCGCCGACATCTCGATCACCTCGAGCGTCGCCGCTTCGACCTCGGCGACCGCGCGCCGGGCGCCCTCGAGGCGATCGGCGACCTGGCGGATGGTCTGCGGCCCGCCGATGAACGCGATGCGACGGCGTCCCGTCGACAGCAGGTGCGCGACGGCAAGGTACCCGCCCTCGACGTCGTCGACCGACACCGACGCGAGCGCGCTGGCACTGTCCTCGTGGTCGACGAGGACCACGGGCACCCCGCCACCGCGCAGCCGCACGAGCGCGGCGAGGTCGCCGTCGACCGGGGTCACGAGCACCCCGTTCACCCGCTGCTCGCGGAACAGCTCGAGGTAGGCGTGCTCGCGGTCGGAGCGCTCGTCGCTGTTGCCGAGCAGCACGCTCATGCCGGACTCGGCGGCGCGATCCTCGGCGCCGCGGGCGACCTCCGCGAAGAAGGGGTTTCCGGAGTCGAGGACGATGAGCGCGATGCTCCGGCTGCGACCCGCGCGCAGCTGGCGGGCGGCGTCGTTGCGGACGAACCCGAGCTCCTCGATCGCCTGCGTCACCCGTTCGACGGTCGCCGGCGACACCTTCTCGGGCCGGTTCAGCACGTTCGACACGGTCCCGACCGACACGGACGCCGCCGCCGCGACATCCCGCACACTCACCACCATGACGCCCCCTTGCTGTGAATTCCGCTGTCCGCGAGTGTAGGGCAACGGGCAAGCGGTCTCCCGCTTGCCCGTCACACCGTCAGGCGTCGGCGGTCGCCGGCACCCCGGATTCACGCCGCGCCGACAGTTCCGCCAGGCGCTCGGCGATGGCCCGCTGCACGTCCGGACCGGCGTGCATGAACAGCGCCTCGCCGAGCTCCCGTCCGTCCGACCACCGGGTGGTGGTGCGGAACGCGTCAGCGGCCTCGGGGTTCGCCGCCTCGAGCACGTCGCCGATCGCTCGATAGGCCTCGAGGTCGTCGATGACGGCGGCGAGAGTCGAGTCGAGACCGATGCGGGACGGGGATGCCGGCGGTGCGGCATCCACCATCTCCCACTCGTGGGTGCCCGAGCCGACGTGCAGGGTGCGGCCGTCGGGCAGCACCACGACGGCCGTCGTGTTGGGCGGCACGGTCGCGGTGACGCGCACGACCTCGCCCTCACGGGACCACCCGGCACGTGCCGTGCCGTACGGCGTGAGGTGCTCGGCCGACGCGTGGTCGAACTCGGCGAGCGGACGCGGCTCGATGCGGATGCGCGAGTACCCGGGCGCATCGGGGGCGAGCCCCGCGACGACGCGGTGCAGCCAGTCGCCGATCGCACCCAGCGCGTAGTGGTTGAACGACGTCATCTCGCCGGGGTTGATGCTGCCGTCGGGCAGCATCGAGTCCCAGCGCTCCCAGATCGTCGTGGCGCCCATCGTGACCGGGTACAGCCACGACGGGTTCTCGGTCTGCACCAGCAGCCGTCGGGCGGTCTCGAGGTGGCCGGTGCGGGTGAGCGCGTCCTGGATGATCGGCGTGCCGACGAACCCGGTTCCGATGCGGTAACCCGACAGCCGGGTCAGCTCGGCGAGCCGGTCCCCCAGCACCTGCTGCGAAGCGGCCGGTGCGATGTCGAACATGATGGCCATCGCATAGGCGGTCTGCGCGTCCGACATCATGCGGCCGGCCGGCGTCACGTACTCGGCCAGGAACGCCGCGCGGACCTCCTCGGCGATCGCCGCATACTCCGCGGCCTGCGCCTCGCGACCCAGCAGCGCCGCCGCTCGCGCAACCGCGTCGACCGAGCGGAACAGGTACGCCGACGCGACGATATCGGCATCGGTCTTGGCCTTGGCCGCCTGCTCCGGCGGCGCGTCCGGGTCGAGCCAGTCGCCGAACTGGAACATGCCCTCCCACAGCCGGCGCGGTCCCGCGAGACCGATCAGCGCGTCGGCCCAGCCCTTCATGCTGTCGTACTGGCGCTCGACGGTCGCCACGTCGGCGTACCGCTCGTGGAGCACCCACGGCACGATGGTCGCGGCATCCCCCCACGCGGCGGCGGGCCGGGCCTCGCCCAGCACGTTGGGCACCACGAACGGCACGACGCCGTCGACCTGCTCGAGCGCGAGGTCGCGCAGCCACGAGTCGAGGAATCCGCGCACGTCGTACAGGAACGACGCCGTGGGCGCGAAGACCTGGATGTCGCCGGTCCAGCCCAGACGCTCGTCGCGCTGCGGGCAGTCCGTCGGCAGGTAAAGGAAGTTGCCCTTGAGGCCCCACACGATGTTCTCGTGCAGCTGGTTGACGAGCGGATGGGATGCCTCGAACCAGCCGGTGCGCTGCATGTCGCTGTGGATCACCACCGCCGTGACGGCGGCCGGGTCGAACGCGCCGGGCCAGCCGTCGATCTCGGCGTAGCGGAAGCCGTGGAACGTGAACTCGGGCTCCCACTCCTCGACGCCGTCGCCCGCGAGCGTGTAGTGGTCGGTCGCAGCCGCCGCGCGCAGCGGCCGCGTGCCCAGCTCGCCGTGCTCGAGCACCTCCGCGTGGCGCAGCGTGATCACCGTGCCCGCGGGGCCCGAGACCCGGATCCGCAGGCGGCCGACGAGGTTCTGCCCGAAGTCGAGCACGGTCCGGCCGGCCGGGGTGGTGATCACCTCGCGCACCGCAAGATCGTCGAGGCGTCGCACGAACGGCGACACCCGCGCCTCGGGCGTGCGGATCGGCTCCTGCACGGCGGCCGGCATCCACCCCGAGTCGTCGTACCCGGGCTGGACGAACCCTCGGCCGGTGGCGTCGACGAGCGCCAGGCGGGCGTCGTGGTCCTCGCCGGCGTAGAGCCCGCTGGCCGTGATCGCACCGGTCGAGGCCTGCCACGAGGCATCCGTCACCACCCATTCGTGCGAGCCGTCGGCGTATTCGACGAGCAACTGGCCGGCGAACCGCGGCTGGTCGGCGTACAGCGGGCGGGCGTTCTCGCGGAAGCCGTAGCGCTCCGTCGCCCACGCGCCGGCCAGGCGCACGCCGATCGCGTTGCGCCCCTCTGCCAGCAGCGCCGTGACGTCGGTGGTCTCGTGGACGGTGCGCTGCGCGTACGGCGTCCAGCCGGGCTTCATGACCTGGTCGTCGACGTCGACCCCGTCGATCGCGACCTGGTACACGCCGACCGCCGTCGCGTACAGCGTCGCCCGCGACACGGGGCCGGCGACGTCGAACTCGGTGCGCAGGTATGCCGGCTGCGCGGTCTCGGACGGTGCGGCCAGCCCGATCGCGGTCGCCTGCCACTCCCCCTCGCCGAGGAACCCGGCGACCACGCGGCGCGGAGCGCTCCACTCGCTCACGGCGCCGTCCTGACCGGTCACCCGCACGCGCAACGACACCTCCTCGCGCGGCGCCAGCGGCGGGAACGGCCAGGCGATGAGCGTCGACGCCCGTCCGTCGACCCGGTGCGTCAGGACCTCATCCCCCCGCGTGAGCTCGACCTCGGCCGATGCCTGCAGCCAGTCGGGGGTGTCGGTGTCGGTGCGCCATCCGAACCCGGGCTCGGGCGAGGCGACGACGTCGCTGCGGTACGGCGCGTCGATGGCGATGTGCGGAACGGTGCTCATGGCACTCCTTCGTGCGTTGCGGTTGTTCGAGTTCGGACAGAAGCGGATGCCGGCGGTCAGGCCGGCACGAGGGCCCCGGGCGTCGCGACCGCGGGTGCGGTCACCGCGATGCGGTGGATGCCGTGGGCGAGTTCGTCGGGCGCCGGGGCGTCGTCCACCGTCACGGTCGACGACGCCGTGACCGGCAGATCGAGGACCGCGCGCGAGCCGAACGGCACCTCGAGCGTCGCCACGAAGACGCCGTCCGCGATCCGCCAGTCGATCGCGAGCCGGCCCTGCGGGGTCCGGATCGACGCCGACGCACGGTCGAGTCCGACCGCGGGCCGCGGCGCGACGTGCACGGTGCGGTAGCCGGGGTCGTCGGCATCCGGCGCCAGACCGGCGACGGTGCGGTACACCCAGTCGATCATCGCGCCGTACGCGTAGTGGTTGAACGACAGCATCCCGGAGTCCTCCTCGGACGCATCCTCGGTCGGCAGCGCGTCCATGGCGCCGGAGTGGATGCGCCCGTCGGGCAGGATCGCGTCCCAGCGCTCCCACACCGTGGTCGCGCCGCGGTCGACCTGGTACAACCACGACGGCGCCTCGCGGCGCAGCAGCATGAGGTACGCCTCGTCGAGGTGTCCCGCATGCGACAGCGCGAACAGCACGAGCGGCGTGCCGAGGAAGCCGGTCGCGATGCGGCCGTTCTCGCGCCGCACGTTCGCGGCGAGTCCGGCGGCGATCTCGTCACGACGCCCGATGGGGGCGAGGCCGAACTCGAGGGCGATCGCCGCGCCGCTCTGCGTGAGCACCGCCTCCTCACCCCACCGCTCGAACGTGGCCGCCGCGACGCGGTCGGCGAGCGCGTCGTACTCGTCCGCGTGCGCAGCGTCGCCGAGCACGCGTTCGGCGCGGGCCAGCAGTCGTGCCGAGCGCGCGTAGAACGCGTTCGACACGAAGTCGCCCGACACCTTGGCCTCCCACGGCCGCTCGCCGGGTGCATCGGGGTCGAGCCAGTCGCCGAACTGGAAGTCGCCGCCCGGCAGCACGACGTCGTCTCCCGCCCGGCGCCGCAGATGCTCCACCCAGCGCCGCATGCTGCCGCGTTGCCGTGCCAG
>Ga0160446_100583_pt1 | contig 14162 bp, 11 predicted proteins | sample HID1973I_E1MG_FD_108200 | JGI IMG/M metagenome (GOLD analysis project Ga0160446, IMG submission 108200) | Enriched mosquito-associated microbial communities from UW Madison campus, WI, USA - HID1973I_E1 MG | ecosystem: Host-associated > Arthropoda: Insects > Digestive system > Unclassified ... | reverse complement strand
CTTCTCGGTCTCGGTGAGGACCAGGGTCACGGAGTCTTCGATGGATGCCGGGGGTCGGCGGGGCGTCCCATTCATCGTGCCGCTCGATGAGCACGTGGCCATTCAGGCGCGGCAGGGCGGCCGAGCCCGGATGGCGTCGACCACGTCGGTGCGCTTTGATCTCGTTGTTCACGCGCTCCAGCGAGTTCGCGGACTAGATCTGGCGCAATGGTGGAACGGGATGCCGCGGAGCCCACGCAGGTCGGCGTTGGCGTCCTCGAGGATGTCCGCGACCTCCGAGTGCCACAGGGTCAGCATCCGAGTGACATCGTGAAGCTGGGTCAAGGCGTGCACGGCGTCGGACTGCGCGAGGATCATGCGAAAGATGTATGCGACCGTCGGGCCGGCCGTTCCTGAGGTCGACACGATCCGAATCACATGAGTTGCGTGCGCACCTGTCGAGCACAGACCCAACACGTCCAGGCATGTCAGACATTTGCCGAGGCGCAGCCGCTAGGTGGGGTGTGGGCATGAACTCGAAGGCATTCGGCGCCCTCGCTGCCTGTATGTCGGGCCTCGCCATGGTTCTGTGCGGGCTCTCGGTCGCAGCAGAGCTGCCGACGCCGGTTGAGGTCGCGATGCTCGTCGAGGCCGTCTTCTCGCTGGCGTCTGCGGGCGGGCTCATCGACGCTGCGGTCGCCGCGCAGAAGAAGGCGACGGCGTAGGACGATGGGGATAGCCGCTGAGTCCAGCGATGACTGTACCCGTGTTCATGGCAGCGCGATGATCACGTGCTTGTCCTAGGGTTGCCAACCCTCGCCACTGCTAGATGTGGCAGTAGCGGCGTTCGACGCCGAGTCCCGCCGGTTCTGCCGGCACGTGACCCTCGCCGCATGCGGTGGCCATTCTGGTCGTCGGGCTCTGGGATCACGGCCCTGATCCCACACGAGCGCAGATGGGTGCGGGTCGCCTGGGACGAGTGGACGAGTACGCCTTGTCACCGTGGGGCGCGTCGGGACGGTCCGCGGACGGCAGGACTCGCGACACACACGCCGTTGCGCCTTGAGGGGCACGAATAGCCGCAAGGCGCAAGGTTGCCCTGGGGTGATCAGAGTCACCAGGGGGACACTTGCCGTCAACGAACTGATGGATCTTCGTCGACACTCCACTGTGGGAACCTGCGTCCGAACCGTCGCTAGTGCAATGTTTCACGTGAAACGGCAGCTCGCCTGCACGTGGCGCTCCACGCAGGCGATGACGCGCGACGCATTCGTCGTCAGCGTGGCTCCCGTCAAGTTGGCGGCGAAGGCTCCAGAGTGAACCGCAAGACGACCGCTGCGAGCCTTGCCCTACGTCGCATCGCCCGCGTGGCAAGAGGGACTCGGCTGTCGAGACGTGTGACAAGAGAAGAGCTGGACCGTCGGGGATCTTTGCCGACTGTATGGAGGGCAACGATGATGCCCGATGTCAGTCAGCTCCGCTATCGAGCACCGACCAGCGGGCCCGAACTCGTCCTCGGAATGCGTGCCGATCTCCTCGCCACGTGCGTGAGGGCGCAGTCACGGAGCGCTGCTGTTGGTGTTGGCAACCGAGGTGTCGTCGCACGAGGAATGGCGCCACATGACCACGCTCTCGACCCGATGTTTCACGTGAAACGTCGCGTGGGCCCTGAGGTGAGATCGTGACTGTATGGTCTTCACGGGAGGGTTCACTGGACATCTGGTCGACCCGGTCGAAAGCAGTGTTTCAGCGCGGGATGCTGCGACGCATGCCGATCAAACGTCAAGCGCCGTGGATGCGGCCGCCATGGACGCGCCTGAAGTGCGGTAGGTCTTGACCCCGCAAGAGTGGCGGCCGTGATGAGTCCAGACAGGCCGCTCACCGTGGCGATGATCTTGTCCCCCGTCAGGCAGGGAGGCTCGCGGGCCCACCCGGGAATGCCGACGCGGTTTGTCACGGGGTGGGGCGATTCTCGCTGCCGAACGCGCGCGTCGGCTCCGGATCAATGCCGTCTCTCCACGCGGATGTGCCTACGAGGAGCGTTTCACGTGAAACATGGACGGCCTCATCGCGGTGTGCGTACGCGTCAGCGGCGGAATCTGATCAGGGATCGGTGTCGACGGTGCAGGCTACTTCCCCGTCAAGCGCATATCTGAGACGACCGCGATTCGCCTGTTTCACCGAGGTCCTCGTCGGGCACCACTGAACGTGCTCGTCGCTCTATGACTCGCGGACGAAGGGATAGCCCGGGCCCACTCTGGATCGTTCGCTGCCCACGGCGCGTCCATCGTGAGCGTGGCGAACCCGTGTGCCTTCCCAGCGCGCGTCTCCGCGTTGACTACTGTCGCCTGCCGAGCGTGTGTGCCCTCGCCATGGTGGACTCATCGTCGCAGCGGCGGCGCCCTCGCGAAGCGCAGGCTGGAGCAGCCAGCCATCGACGGTTCCCGTCATGTTTCACGTGAAACGGCGCGCACGTGTGCCGGCAGCCACCCGCGACACGATTGAGTGACCGGCGGCGCGGGCCACTGGCATGGCACGGGCACGCGAGTGTGTGGGTCGGCATGGAAAGGACCTCCCTCGGCGTGCAAGACGAGCGAGCACGGAGAGCGACGCGTGAGCGTTCGCAAAGACCTAGACCTACCGTGACACACGGCTCGAGCCGAGCGCGACTGCGAACCTCCGTGACGAGCGCGTGACTGCGCAACAGACGCTGGATCGTGGGATCGAGAGAGTGTCGCCGGCGACCGAAGGGCGCACGCTTGGCACCGATGCCCGTGAGCCGCGTGAAGTCGTGGAGCAGATGGTGCCGCCACGCCACGCAGCCGCAGCCGCAGCCGCAGCCGCAGCCGCAGCCGCAGCCGCAGCGGCAGCGGCAGCGACAGTCACGGTCACGGTCACGGTCACGGCCACAGCTCCGGTCACGGCCACAGCTACGGCCACAGCTACGGCCACAGCCACAGCAACAGCTACGGCCACAGCTACAGCCACAGCCACAGCAACAGCAACAGCCACAGCCGTGCATCGTGAATCCGTCCCGACGGCCCCAACCTCCGGACGAATTCAACGCAGGATCGTAAGGCAAAGGTACGGATCGGACTCTGTGGCTCTGTCGGAATCGCCGCGTCGGGTACCGTGCCCTGCACGGTCGGGTCGCTGTCGATCGGGCGGCCGCGGCTTCGCCTGATCCCACAGATGGGATCTGGCCGTGCTCGTCCGCAACAAGCTGTTCGCGGCCGGTGCGGCCCCGCGCCGGACCGTCCTGCGGAAGTCGGCCTGCTTCACGGAGGACCACGACCGCCGGCATCCCTGAACGCGGGCGACGTTTCACGTGAAACGTCGCGGAGTGCCGGATTCGCGTGCGTACCGAGAGATGGGAGACAACCGTCGGCCGACTGGGGCACCGTAGATGAGGGAATGCTCATATACGTCGCTGCAGGCAGCAGTGGCCGCGTGGAGGGTCTGGCCCGACGATCGCTTGTGAGGCGGAATCACGCGGCAGAACGGGTACCCGCACGTGGGAACAGCCTCTGCCATGCAGCGACTCAGCACGGCAGATTGCTTCGGATGTGAGCGGCGGGTTGACGCGGTTCAGTAGCCTCGGCGGGGTTGACTAGGGTCGGTGGATGCTCCGCGCGGAATAGTAAGGAACGCATGAATAAGTGGCTTCGACGGCTGGGGATGGGAGGAAGGCGGGATAAGGTGGAGAGCGATGTTGAGCGGCTCGCGCAAGGGGGAGAGTTTCACGTGAAACAACCCGACGAGACCGACGCTCAGGCATCCATCTCGTCCGACGAACCGCCGATCGTCGCGAGTTCGGGTTCCCCCGAGACCCCGGCGCAAGGCCGCGTTCCCGCCCCGTCTGAGGATGCAGCCACAGAGTCGCCGGTGGATGCCGTCACGCCGGCCGTTCCCGGCGACGCCGAGCCCTTCTCGCACACAGACCCCGCCGACGCCGCCGATGCGGCGGAGGCCGTCGTCGAAGGCCACCGCGATTCCGACGCATCCGATACATCCGCACCGGACGACCCGACAAGCGGCGCAGCCTCCACCGTTGCCGAGGCCGATGTCGCAACCGACCAGTACGCTGACGTGGCGCCCGACGGGCAGCAGACCGAAGACAACACGGCCGCGCCGCACGAGGAAGCAGCCACCGACCACGACGCCGACGGTACCGACTCCGAGGCGCCCGTCGAACAGGTCGAACCTGGAGTGGCCGACCCCGAGGCATCCCCCGAGCAGGCCGACCCCGAAGCGGCGCCCTCAGTCACGCAGGAAGAGGAATCCGACATCGCGCAGGAAGAGCCCGCAGACGTCGTGCAGGAAGACGACGACTCCCCGATCGCGCGGGAACTCGCGGATCTGTCCGCACGGCGCAAGGCGCTGGACGAAGCCGAGATCCACCTCACCGGTCGCACGCGCGTGCTCACCGTCTCGAACCAGAAGGGCGGTGTCGGCAAGACAACGACGACCGTCAACCTGGCGGCCGCGCTGGCCGAGCGAGGGGCACGGGTGCTCGTGATCGACCTGGACCCGCAGGGCAACGCATCCACCGCTCTGGGCGTGCCGCACACGTCCGACATCCCAAGTGTCTACGACGTGCTCATCGATGAGTTCCCGCTTGCCGACATCATCCAGCTGAGTCCCGAGTCCCCCAATCTGCTGTGTGCGCCGAGCACGATCCACCTCGCCGGTGCCGAGATCGAACTGGTATCCCAGGTCGCGCGCGAGCACAGACTGCGCGTCGCGGTCGACGACTATCTCGCGAAAAACCCCGAGCGGCTCGACTTCATCCTGATCGACTGCCCGCCGTCGCTCGGCCTTCTCACGATCAACGCCTTCACCGCCGCGAGTGAGCTGCTCATCCCGATCCAGTGCGAGTATTACGCGCTCGAGGGTCTGAGCCAGCTGCTCGGCACGGTGCAGATGATCCAGAAGCACCTCAACCCGCGGCTGCAGCTGTCGACCATCATGCTGACCATGTACGACGGCCGCACGCGCCTTGCACAGCAGGTCGCCGATGAGGTGCGCGCCCACTTCCCCAAGGAGGTGCTCGACACGATCATCCCGCGTTCGGTGCGCGTATCAGAGGCGCCGAGCTTCGGGCAGTCGGTTCTCGCCTACGATGGACAGTCTGCCGGCGCCATCGCCTATCGTGAAGCGGCCGTCGAGATGATCCGGCGCGACAGCGCCTCGAATGAAAGGGGCGCCTGATGGCAGCGAAGCGCACAGGACTCGGCCGGGGAATCGGTGCACTGATTCCCACCAACGACCAGGTTGACGAGCGTCCCGCCGACGTATTCTTCCCTCGTGCGGTCGCGGTCGACGAGGCCGAGCCCGTGGCGGCGGCTGCTCCGGCTGCGCCGGCACCGCAGGAGGACCTGGTCGAAGTTCCGGGCGCGCGTCTCGCGCACATCAACCCGAACGACATCGTTCCCAACCCGCGCCAGCCGCGTACCAATTTCGACCCCGAGCACTTCGGCGAGCTCGTCCACAGCGTGCGCGAGTTCGGTGTGCTGCAGCCGGTCGTCGTCCGCCTCAACGAGAAGGGCCAGTACGAGCTCATCATGGGTGAGCGCAGGACGCGCGCAGCCCGTGAGGCCGGACTCGACTCGATCCCCGCGATCGTGCGTGATACCGCCGACGAGCACCTCCTCCGCGACGCGCTGCTCGAGAACCTGCACCGCTCTGAGCTCAACCCGCTCGAAGAGGCGTCGGCCTATCAGCAACTGCTCGAGGACTTCGGTATCACGCAGGAGGAACTCGCGACGCGCATCGGCCGCTCGCGTCCGCAGATCAGCAACACGATCCGTCTGCTGAAGCTCCCGGTCCCCGTGCAGCAGCGCGTCGCCGCAGGTGTGCTCACCGCGGGGCACGCCCGCGCGATCCTGTCGCTCGAGGACGCGACGGCGATGCAGCGCCTCGCCGACAAGATCGTCAACGAGGATCTTTCAGTGCGCGCCGCGGAGGCCGCCGCGAAGCTGCCGGATGCCTCCCCCACGCGTGCCGCGAAGCCCCAGGCGGGCTCACGCCGAGCCCATCTCGACGAGGTCGCCGAACGACTGGGCGACCGACTCAACACGCGGGTGAAGATCTCGCTGACGGCAAGAAAAGGCCAGATCAGCATCGACTTTGCAACGATTCAGGATCTCAACCGCATCCTCGAGGAGCTCGGCGAGACCGAGTACGGGGCGGCCGAGGCGTCATAAGCGGTTCGCGTTCGGCTTGTCGGCGGTCGGGGCGTTTCGTCTCGTGAGTCGGTCGCTGAGCGAGGAGCGCCAGCGACGAGACGAAGCGTCCGCGCTCGCTCAACGACCGGGGTGCAGGCGGCTCCTTGGTGGTCGGGGCGTTTCGTGTCGCTCGTTCCTCGCTCGCTCAACGACCGGGGCAGACGGCTTGTCGGCGGTCGGGGCGTTTCGTCTCGTGAGTCGGTCGCTGAGCGAGGAGCGTCAGCGACGAGACGAGCGTCCGCGCTCGCTCAACGACCGCGGGCAGGCGGCTCCTCGGTGGCCGAGGCGTTTCGTCTCGCTCGTTCCTCGCTCGCTCAACGACCGGGGGCAGGCGGCTTGTCGGCGGTCGGGGCGTTTCGTCTCGTGAGTCGGTCGCTGAGCGAGGAGCGCCAGCGACGAGACGAAGCGTCCTCGCTCGCTAACGGCCGGGTGCTGTGGCGCCCGCCGCCCAGGCCTCCTCACGACCGGCAAGTGAAGGCGCGCCGGCGGCTCAGGCGCGCAGCGCCTCGGCACGACGGCGCAGCACCTCGGTCTCGGCGGCATTGCCGGGAAGCGCGGCCGCAGCGAGGAACGCGGCGGTGGCGGCATCCACTCGTCCGAGGCGCTCGAGAAGCTCTGCCTGCACCGCGACGAGGGGCCGGAACCCGGTGAGTTCGGGCTCGAGCTCGGAGACGAGGGCGAGCGCGGCGTCGGGGCCGTCGACCATCGAGAGGGCGACCGCCCGGTTGAGTCGCACCACAGCGGAGGGGGCGAGCGTGTCTAGGGCGTCGTAGAGCCGCAGGATCCGCTCCCAGTCGGTATCGGCGAATGTCGGCGCGACCGCGTGGCACTCGGCGATGGCCGCCTGCAGGCCGTAGTAGCCGAGGCCGCGGCCGGCGGCATCCGCTCTCTGCAGCGCGGCGGAGCCGCGGGCGATCGCGGAACGGTCCCAGCGACGACGGTCCTGCTGCTCGAGGGTGACCGGGAGCCCTTCGGCGTCGATGCGCGCCGCGAAGCGCGAGGACTGGAACTCCATGAGCGCGATGAGTGACGAGATCTCGGGTTCGCCGCGCATCAGCGTCTCGAGCTGTCGGCCCAGCCGCACGGCTTCGCGCGCGACGTCCGGGCGCAGCGGCCGCTCCCCCTCGGCGGCGGAGTAGCCCTCCGCGAAGAGCAGGTAGATCACCTGCAGCACACTCGCGAGCCGGGCCGGACGTTCGGCGCGGTCGGGCACCTCGAACGGCACATCCGCGGCCGCGAGCGACTTCTTCGCCCGCACGATCCGCTGCTGCACGGCGGGCACGGTCATCAGCAGCACGCGGGCGATCTGCTCGGACGTCAGCCCCACGACCGTGCGCAGCGTGAGCGCGAGGCGCGCCTGCGCCGGCAGCACGGGGTGGCACGCGACGAACACGAGGCGGAGTACGTCGTCGTCGATACGATCCGGGTCGGCTTCGACAGGGACCGGATCGGATGCCTCGGCCTGGAGCGCCTCCGTCACGAAGAGCGGTTCGCGCTGGGTCATGCGCTCGCGCCGTCGCCAGCCGTCGATCGCGCGCCGCTTGGCCACCGACATGAGCCATGCGCCGGGGTTGTCGGGAATGCCGGTCTTGGGCCACGCATCGAGCGCCTCGACCAGCGCCTCCTGCGCGAGGTCCTCGGCCCAGGCGAAGTCACCGGTGTGACGGGTGAGCGCCGCGACGATGCGCGCGGACTGGTCGCGCCACACCGCCTCGACTGCACGGTGCTCCGAGGCGCCGGCGCCGGGGAGGGTCGTCGTCGTCATGCTCTCAGCGTACGGGGACTGCCCGTCACCGGACCCGGGTGTCGGCGCGGGGACGTACCCTGGAATGGTGGCGAACGACGAGCAGACTCCGAGGAGAAGAGCCAGCCTAGAGCTGCTGCGTGCCGAAGCCGCCGACGAGCTGTCGGTGCTGGTCACCGAAAGGCTGCGCAGCGGCGAAGACCCGTGGGACTTCATGGAGGAGCTGCCGTCCGTCGACGAGCTGGTCGTTCTCATGCTGCGCGCCGAGAACATCGCCGAGAACGGCGGCTCGCGTCCGAACGCCAGCCGACACTACCGCGTGCTGCGCCAGATCGCCCTCGACTACCCGCCGCTGACGAAGGCCGTGTGGCAACTCCTCGGTGACGCGAACACCCACCGCCGCTGGGATGCGACGGTGCGCGTCGACGCGAACTGAGCGGACGTCAAGAATTGGCCGCACGCCACTCCTGTGCCTTGGCGACCCACTCGTCATCCTGATCGAGCTCACTGAGCTCGGGGATGCGGCGAACCTCGAGCGCGGTGCCGGGACCCAGCGGGCACTTGCGCGCCCAGTGCTCGGCCTCTTCGCGCGAGGCGACCTCGAGGATCCAAAAGCCGGTGAAGACCTCCTTGGCCTCGGCATACGGTCCGTCGGTCACGACCGGGGGCGCCGAGTCGAAGTCGACACGGAATCCTTCGGCGGCCGGGGACAGGCCGTCGGCGAGGAGGAAGACCCCCGCCTTCTGCAGCTCCTCGTTGTAGACACCCATGGCGGCGAAGGCTTCCGACATGTCGGTCGTCGCAGGGTCGAAGGCGGCTTCGGCTTCGGCATCCACCTGCATGATGAGCATGTAACGCATGGTGTTCCCTCTCGTCGGGGCCGTCGGGCCCGGATGCGGGTCGGTTCCGGCCCGTCACCTTGTGCGTCGAACCAGCCTGGTCGAGATCGACACTTCCGCGCGGAAAAGTTCAGAACCGCATGCATTCCCCATCCGGTATGAGACGGGCGGACAGCAGAAAACCCCGTCAGGCGAGTGCCTGACGGGGCTGGCGTGGATCCGAGGATCAGCCGATGTACGCGGCGAGGTCCTTCTCGAGCGCGAACTTCGGCTTGGCGCCGATGATCGTGGTCTCGACCTGGCCCTGGTTGAACACCTTCATCGCGGGGATCGAGGTGATCTGGTACTTCATCGCGAGATCGGGGTTCTCGTCGACGTTGAGCTTCAGGATCGTGATCTTGTCGGGGTGCTCGGACTGGATCTGGTCGAGGACGGGCGAGACCATACGGCACGGCCCGCACCACTCGGCCCAGAAGTCGACGAGCACGGGGCCGTCGGCCTGGAGCACGTCCTGCTCGAACGTGGCGGAGGTCGTCGCCTTGGCGGTCATCTTTCTGTCTCCTTCGGTGGGAAGTATGTCATCCGCGTCAACAACGCCGATCAGGGAATCATTCCGGCCGTTGCTGCGGATACGGTGTGCGCCGCTCAGACGGCGGCTGCGGCATCCGCTAATCCGGCGATCTGGTCGCCGGCGTCGTCGGGGTCGCCCGCCTCGCCGAGTGCGGCGAGATAGTGCTCGACGTCGAGAGCTGCGACCGTGCCGCTGCCCGCGGCGGTGACCGCCTGACGGTAGGTGGGGTCGATCACGTCGCCGGCGGCGAACACGCCGGGGACCGACGTGCGCGACGAGCGGCCGTCGACCCAGACCGTGCCCTCGGGGGTGAGCTGCAGCTTGTCGTGCACCAGGTGGGTGCGCGGGTCGTTGCCGATCGCGACGAACACGCCGTCCAGCGCGAGGTCGCGGCGCGAGCCGTCGACGGTGTCTTCGAGCACGACGCCGGTGACGGCCTCGTCGCCGAGGATGTCGACGACCTCGCTGTTCCAGACGAACTCGATCTTCTCGTTCTTGAACGCGCGTTCCTGCATGATCTTCGACGCGCGCAGCTCGCCGCGGCGGTGGATGATGTACACCTTCGACGCGAACTTGGTGAGGAAGGTCGCCTCCTCCATCGCCGAGTCGCCGCCGCCGACGACGGCGATCACGCGCTCGCGGAAGAAGAAGCCGTCACACGTCGCGCAGTACGAGACGCCACGGCCCGACAGGCGCGCTTCACCCTCGATGCCGATCTTGCGCGGCGCCGAGCCGGTCGCGAAGACGAGCGAATCGGCCTCGTGGCTCGCACCGCTGCCGAGGGTGATCTTCTTGACGGGACCGTCGATGTCAAGCGACACGACGTCGTCGTAGAGGACCTCGGCGCCGAAGCGCTCGGCCTGCTCCTGCATCTTGGCCATGAGGTCGGGCCCCATGATCGCCTCGGGGAAGCCCGGGAAGTTCTCGACCTCGGTGGTGTTCATCAGCTCGCCGCCGGCCTCTACCGAACTCGCCACGACGAGCGGGTTCAGGTTCGCGCGGGCCGCGTAGATGGCGGCGGTGTACCCCGCAGGGCCCGACCCGATGATGATGACCTGACGCACGTGCGCACCTGTCCTTTCTGGGGCTCGCGGCGCTCCTGTTGTCGATCCCGTCCGTCACGACGGACGAAAGAGCTCCGGATGCCTCAACACATGGTAACCGCGTGGCATTCCGCCGACCGGTTCGGTGTCGGCGTGCTCAGCGACCGCGCGGGAGGAACCGACGCAGCAGGCCGGTCGCGACCGCCACCTCCGGTGCACGGAAGAGGGCGAGGATGCCGACGTAAACCGCGATCACGACGATGCCGATGACCGCCGCGCCCAGAGCGCCGAGCAGCTGGCTCGACACGGTCCAGCCGTCGACGCCGCCCATGAGCTGGAACGTCAGCCAGCCGACGGCTCCCGCGGGGATGGCGGCCAGGGCGAACCGGCCCAGTGCCGACAGCCACGACGCGACCTGGATGCCGTCCAGTCGGCGGTGCAGCAGCCACGTCGCGACGATCACCTGGACCACGCTCGCCAGCGACTGCCCGAGTGCCACCGCCGCGACGAGCTGTGCGGCGGGAAGGATGCCGGTCGTGAAGGCCCACAGCGCCCCCCAGGCCGAGGCGACCACGAGTGCGCACTGCAGGAGCGTGAAGTAGAACGGCGTGCGCGTGTCGTCGTACGCGTAGAACGTGCGCTGCACGACGAACAGCACGGCGAGCGGGATCAGGCTGACGAGGTAGCACAGCAGCACTTCCGCCGCGCCGACGGCCTCGGCGGGGTCGCCTGTGAAGATGCGCGAGGCCGGGATCGCGGCGACGGCCAGCGCGGCTGTCGCGACCACGACGAAGAAGCCCAGGGTGCGGATGCTGCGACCGATGTCGCCGCGGACTTCTTCGTGGCGACCGGCCCTGGAGTGCTCGCTCAGCTGCGTGAAGTAGGGGGTGCCGATCGACAGGACGATGATCGAGTACGGGAGCATGAACAGCAGCCACGCGTTCTGAGCGACGAAGATGCCCGGGTCGCCCTTGGGGACATTCGACATGACCTGCGACTGGACGAGCCCCGCCAGCTGCCCCGCCACCACCATCAGGAACGTCCAGCCGGCAAGCTTGCCGATCTGCCCGAGCCCGACGCCGCGCCACCGGAAGTCGGGACGCAGGTGGAGGCCGGTGCGCCGCCAGAAGACGAACAGGATGCCGGTCTGCACGACGATGCCGAGCGTCGCAGTTCCGGCGAGCAGCGCGATCATCTCTGGGGTCCACACCGTCGAGGCGCCTGCCGGGCCGAACAGCCAGATGAAGACGAGGAAGCCGGCGATCGACACGATGTTGTTGACGATCGGCGCCCACGTGTACGGGCCGTACACGCGCCGGGCGTTGAGTGACTCGCCGACCAGCGCGAACAGGCCGTAGAAGAGGATCTGCGGAAGACACCAGTACGCGAACGCCGTCGCAAGCGCCTGCTGCTGCGCGCCGAACTGCGGCGCGTACAGCGCGACCAGCCACGGTGCCGCGACGGTGGCGATCAGCGTGGTGCCGAGCAGCACGACCGTGCCGAGTGTGAACAGCTTCGACACGAACGCCCGGCCGCCGTCGTCGTGCGCGGCGGCCTTGACGATCTGGGGAACGACGACGGCGCTGAGCAGACCCGTCGAGATGATGGCGTAGATGTTGTTGGGCAGCTGGTTCGCGACCGCGAAGGCGTTGCCGCCGGCGCTGGTCGCACCCACCGCGGAGACGAGCACGACGGACCGCAGGAACCCCGTCAGCCGCGACACGATCGTGCCGGCGCCGATCATGACGCTCGCCCGCCCGATGCCGCTCATTTCTCGGTCCCGTCGTCGTCCGCGGAGGGAGTGGATGCCTCGTCCCCCGGCTCATCGTCGGTCGGAGCGTCGGCAGCCTCGGCCTCGGTCGTCTCATCGCCCGGATCGGCGGCATCCACGGGGCGACGCCGGCGGCGCATGCGCAGGACGGTGCGGACGATTCCGACGATCACCAGGCCGCCCACGACCACGGCGAGGGCGGTGATGCCCACGCCCTCCCAGTCGGCCCATACGTTGATGTCGACGGTCTCAGGCTCGCCGATGGCGACGAACGCGGGACTGCGCAGCTGCAGCGTGAGCGTCACCTCACCGCGGCCGACGCGGGCCTGCACCGGCACGTCGACGCGCGTGTTGCTCTGCGGGGTCGCGACGACGGGGGTCTCGCCCTGCACGTCGAGGCGCAGGTTGTCGGGCGTCGTGTAGAGCACGAGGTTGACCGGGTACGGCAGGTCGTTGCGCACCCAGAACTGCAGCGGCGCCCGCGAGCCGAAGAGGTTGGTGGGCGTCGTCGGCAGCAGCCCCACCGAGTCGAGCGTCGTACGGGTGGCCTCGCGGTGGTCGGCGAGCACGGTCGGCCAGTCGGCGTCGCCGACCCACGCGACGCCCAGCACCTGCAGCATCTCGGCGCGTTCGCGTCCGGTCAGCAGCGGCGGTTCGTCGAGAATCGTGGCGAAGCGGCCCAGCTCGCCTTCGTCGCCGACGAGGGCGGATGCCGCGGCCGCACGTGCGGGCGTCGCCTCGATGTCGGCGAGCTCGACGGTCGCGGCATCGCTGGACGCGAGCGTCGCGAGTGTGCGCGGCTCGACGCCGGGCGCGGCGGCAGCGGCCGTGATGGCGGTGCCGAGGCCGAGGCGCGAGCGGTCCTCGCCGCGCCCGACCGTGACCAGGAGCGGACCGGAGGCCTCGGCCGTCGCGAACGCGAGGTAGGCCGTCGCGGCGGTGAGCGGTGCGCCGCGGAGCCACGTCTCGTCGAGCTGCGACCCTTCGCGCAGGGCCTCAGAGACGTCGCTGTCGTACACGAGCAGGTCGGCGTCGCCCACGATGCCGTGCGCGGCCACGGTCGAGCCGGCCGCGCCGGCGCGCGTCGTGGCCGAAGGGATCACCGTCAGCGACGCGGTGTCGTCGGCATCGAGGTCGCCGAGGGTTTCGACGACGCCCGCGTCGGCCGTGCCGTCGGCGGGCCAGTACACCGCCGCCCGGGTGGCCGGCCCGATGTCGAGCAGCTCGTCGGCGGACGGCAGCGCGTCGCCCGGTGCCGGGGTCGCGGTGGGGCTGGACGTCGGCGTCGGAGTCGGTTCGGGTGACGGTGTGGCGGCGATGAAGTCGTCGGCCGACATCGCGTAGGTGAACGAGGTGGGGGCGAGCGGGTGCGCCAGCCCGGACTGCAGCTGCGCCGTCACATCGGCGTCGCCGAACTGCAGCGCGAACCGGGAATTGGGGAGCGCCTCCAGCTGTGCGAGCCATTCCTGGGCGGGCTGCGGCGCCGAGGTGCCCAGCACGCGGATCGCGGCGGGGATCGCGGGGTCGACGGCGAGGATCGCGTCCGTACCGGTGACCGCGCCCAGCTGACTGGTCAGCGCACCGTCCGGTGCGGTGAGCTCGGCCAGCTCGTCCGACGTGAGCAGGCCCTCCTCACGCGGGCCGGCGGTGATCGGCACGACGATACCCACGGCGACGGGTGCGCGGCTCTCGTCGGGAACGATGACGGCGCTCGTGGAGCTCACCGAGCCCGCGTCGGACGTGTAGGACGCCGCCAGCGGATACACCCCGGGGGCCAGGCCCGCCAGCGCAGGGTCATCAGCGCCGATGGTGAGGGCGCCCTGTTCGTCGGTGCCCGGAGGGACCGCTTCGAGGATCTTGGTGGCGATGGGCTCGACGGGGGCCCCGCCCAGATCGCCGGCGAGCCAGTCCCGCAGCGCGGTGCGCGAGGCGAGAGGCGTGCGGCCGAGCGAGACGGTGACCTCGGTGGCGGCGAGTTCCGTGTCGGT
>Ga0160446_100582_pt1 | contig 14167 bp, 12 predicted proteins | sample HID1973I_E1MG_FD_108200 | JGI IMG/M metagenome (GOLD analysis project Ga0160446, IMG submission 108200) | Enriched mosquito-associated microbial communities from UW Madison campus, WI, USA - HID1973I_E1 MG | ecosystem: Host-associated > Arthropoda: Insects > Digestive system > Unclassified ... | reverse complement strand
CGGCGGGCCGGCGACCGCGGCCCGGGTAGACCTTCACGAGGTCGCGGGCGACGATGGCGTGGTTTTCAGGCATGGCGAAGCATCCCTTCCTTCGAATGGATTGGTGGTTCCGGTCGTTGAGCGGAGGGCGCTCTAGCGCCCGCAGACGAAACGCCGGTGCCGTCGGGCGACCTCGGTCATCCGTGCGCCACGCGTTACGTCTCGCTCGTACCTCGCTCGCTCAACGACCGGGGTCGCTCAACGAGCGGTGGTGTCGGACTTCTTCTCGGGCGCGAACATCATGCGGGCCAGGAGCAGCATCATGAGCGCGCACCCGCCCACGAAGGCGATCGGCGCCCACCACCAGCCGACCGTGAACACCAGCACCGCGATGACGGCGAAGGTGACGAGCCAGATGGCGGCGGTGTAGACGCCGAATCGTGCGGCGGTCTCGGGCTCGCGCTCGAACCGGTTGGGCGGTGTCGCCGCGGCGAGCTGCCGCGTCCACGCCTTGTGGCGGTTGGTCTGCGTGGCGCCGAGGAACGAGAACAGGATGATCGAGGCGATCACGCCGAGGGCGGCGAACACGATGCCCCACACCGGCATCGATCCGAACGCGACCAGAGCAACGAAGCCGAGCCCGTAGGCGCCGAGGAGCGTCGCGAGGAAGTAGCCCGCGGCCCGGTTCTGCGGCATCGGGTGATTGGTCGTCGTCTCTTGCGACAGTGAGTCGCCCACGAGCAGCGCGAGGCCGGTGGACGCCATGCCGAACAGCCCGATCTGGGGGCCGAGCGGAAGCGGGATGACTCCGCTCGCACCGAGGATCGCCAACGTGGTGCCGACGACCGCGACGATCGACCACACCACGGCCCGCACGACGAAGCCCGGGTTCGGACGCACGTGATGACGCTGCACGAGCGCGGTGTACGGGTCGGACGCGCGCGAGGGTGCGGCGTCCGCCGTCTCTTCCAGCAGCTCGCGCACGTCGCCGAGCTCGGCCACCGCCTGGTGCGCCGCGTCGGACGGCGTCGCGCCTGCGGCTTCGAGCTCATCGGCGCGGGCCATCAGATTGGCGCGGACCTCTTCTTTCAGATCCTGCGCGTCAGGCGTCATCTCGATGCCGAGGAACGCCTCATCGAGGAGGCGATGGATGTCGATGTTCATTGCTGGCTCTCCTTCACGTCGAGCAGTGAGTCGATGATGCGGCGGGTCGCGGTCCAGGCCGCGACATTGCTGCCGAAGACCGCACGGCCGGCGTCCGTGATCCGGTAGTACTTGCGGCGGCCGCCCTGGGACTCGTCACCCCAGTACGACTCGACGAGGCCGTCCTTCTCGAGGCGGCGGTAGGTGGCGTACAGGGTCGCCTCTTTGATCTCGTAGTCGCCGCCGGTCGCGTCGCGGATCGCCTTGTAGATCTCGAAGCCGTACGCGTCGCCGCGCCGGAGCACGCCGAGCACGATCGTGTCGGTGTGACCGCGCAGCAGGTCGGCTGCGAACGCGTCGTCCTTTGTCATGTCAAGTACTGTATCACATCAAGTACTTGTCAACATCAAATACTCTGCCAGACCGATATCACCGTTCGGCGCTGCGACCGAGGATCAGCTGGCCGCGAGCCGCGCCTTCTCGGCCTCGATGTCGAACGTCGCGGCCGGCCAGTGCGGGTCGACGGACTCCAGCGCCTCCAGCAGCAGGTGCTGGACGGCGAGCCGCGCGTACCACTTGCGGTCGGCGGGCACGACGAACCAGGGCGCGTCGTCGGTCGAGGTGCGCTCGAACACGGTCTGATACGCGGCCATGTAAGCCGGCCACAGCTCGCGCTCGTCGACGTCGCCCGGGTTGTACTTCCAGTGCTTGTCAGGGCGGTCGAGCCGCTCCATGAGCCGCTCCTTCTGCTTGTCCGGCGAGATGTGCAGCATGACCTTGACGATGCGGGTGCCGGCATCGGTCACGCGCTTCTCGAACTCGTTGATCGCCCCGTACCGGCGCTCGATCTCTTCGGCGGGCGCGAGCGCGCGTACGCGGCCGATCAGCACGTCCTCGTAGTGCGAGCGGTCGAACACCCCGATGAGCCCCGGCTCGGGCAGGCGCTTCTCGACGCGCCACAGGAAGTCGTGCTCGAGCTCCTCGGGCGTGGGCTTCTTGAACGCGGCGAGCGTGACGCCCTGCGGATCGACCGAACCGACGACGTGCCGGATGATGCCGCCCTTGCCCGCGGAGTCCATGGCCTGCAGCACGAGCAGCACCGAGGCGTCCGTGGCATCCACGCGGCTCTGCGCGAACAGGCGCTCCTGGAGCTGGTCGAGCTGATCGGCCCCCGAGGCGAGATCCTCCGCGGCCTGTCGCTTGTTGTGCCCGTATCCGGGCGTGGAACGGGGGTCGACATCGGCGAGGACGAACCCGTCACCGACGCGCAGGAGATCGGCGACGTCGCCGATCCAGTGCTTCTGACTCGTGGCGATCATCCGCCCATCATGGCGGATGCCGCGGCTCAGCGCTCCAGCGGAACCTCGATGAGCTGCCGGCCGCCCACGGGCGACGTGAGCGCCTGGTCGAGCGCGGAGCGCGTGGTGACGCGGCGGTACTCCCACCCATAGGCGAGGGCGAGCTGCTCCAGCCGCACGGTGTGCGGCGTGTAGAGCACGCGGTCCATGGCCTCGGCACCGGCGATGCCGGCGACCTCGAGGCCGTCGAAGATCGTGCCGCCGCCGTCGTTGCCGACGATGAGCTGGAGGCGCGGCTCGTCCTCGTGCGGCGGCAGCAGCAGCGCGCCGACGTCGTGCAGCACCGCCAGGTCGCCGAGCAGCACCCGTGTGACACCGGTCCCGCCGGACGACTGGCTCGCCAGCGCGATGCCAGTGGCCGTCGCGATCGTGCCGTCGATGCCGGCGAGGCCCCGGTTGGCGTGCACGGGCACCTTCTTGCCCGGCAGCACCTCATCGGCCACCCTCACCAGGCGCGACGACCCGAACACGAGCCGGTCGTGCGGCCAGGTCGCGCGCCACACCGCGTCGACGAGCGCCGTGCGGTCCAGGGGCGCCCGGATGACCTGCAGCTCGGCGGCGATGGCCCCGAGCCGTTCGGCGGGCTCGGCCGACGACAGGCCGTCGGCGTCGGGCGCCGGGGGCGCGAGGTCGACGGCGGCGGCACGGGACGCCAGCATCCATTCTCCGAGCCACGCGCGGTCGGCGTCGCCGGTCGCGACGGCGATGCGGTCGACGGCGACCGTCGCGCCGTTGAGGTTGAGCGGCTCGCCCGGACCCCGCACCGCGATGACCTCGACGACGGCGTCGGACAGCAGGCGCGCGGCCTCCCGGCTGAGCGTCGGGTGACCGAGCACGATGGCGCGCTCGATGCGCCCCCCGAGCAGCGGTTCGCGCAGCAGCGCGCGGTACCCGTGCACGACCTGCCGGCCGAAGCGGGCGCCGCTGACGATCTCGGCGATCAGCGGCCAGCCGCCGGCATGGGCGAGCTGCTCCGCATCGGGGCCCGCGTCGGCGCCCGCGAGCACGACGGTGCGCGGGCCGCGTTCGAGCACGTACGGGGCGTCCTCGGGCTCGGTCGGGACGTCGGACTCGCCGATCCCTCCCCCGCCCTGATAGAGCGCACCGGATGCCTCGTCCTCCGGCTCCGCGTCGACCGGGGGGCCGTCGGGATCGGGGTCGACCGCCGTGTGCAGCTCGGCCGCCGGCACGCCGAGCCACGAGGGCAGGGAGCCGGCGAGCGGTTCGCGGTAAGGGAGGTTCAGGTGCACCGGTCCCGGCGACCACGTGCCCTCGCCGAGCGCGGCGGCGACGGCCGACTCGGCCACCGAGCGCAGCATGACGCTCTGCTCGTGCGTGCCGTCGGCGTCGACCGCGTCGGGGACGGGCAGGTCGGCCTCGAACCGCACCGTGGGAGCGAACATGCCGGGCTGGCGCGTGGTCTGGTTGGAGCCGACACCGCGCAGCTCGGGTGGGCGGTCCGCGGTCAGCAGCAGCAGCGGCACGCCGGCGTGGTGCGCTTCGAGCGCGGCCGGCAGCAGGTTGGCCACGGCGGTGCCGGACGTGCACACGACGGCCGCCGGCATCCCGGTCTCGCGCCCGATGCCGAGCGCCGTGAAGCCGGCGACCCGCTCGTCGAGGCGCACGTGCAGGCTGATCACGCCTCGGCGTTCGAACTCGGCCGCGACCAGAGCGAGGGCTTGCGAGCGCGAGCCGGGGCTCACCACGACGTGCCGTACGCCCAGCTCGATGAGGCGGAACAGAAGCGCCGCGGCGGCGTCGGTGGCGGGCGCGGAGTCGTTCGCGCCGTCGGCGCGGGGATCGCCGGTCACGTCAGCCGAGCGCTCCGCGCTGACCACGGGCGTCGTCGTCGCCGTCGGTGGGGTGCACGGGCGGCACGGGCGGTGTGGTTCCGGTGGCGGCTGTGCCGGTCGCCGTCGCGTCGGGCGCGGGGGCGTCATCGGATGCCGCCGGCCGGGCCGGCGGGTTCCACTTGGGGTCGTCGTCTTCGGAGTCGAGCGCCGCGAGCTCCTCTTCCAGGCGCCGGATACGCTCGTCCTGGTCGCTCAGCGAGCCCAGCGTGCCCAGGAACTCGGGGTCGTCGTCGGGCGCGCGGCGCAGCACCGCGACCGAGCCGCGGACGCGGCCGACGGCCAGCCAGAGGATGCCGCCCAGCACCGGCAGCAGCACCACGATGAGCACCCACACCGGCTTGCTCACACCGCGGTGGCGGATCGGAGGCTGGATGGCGCAGTCGACGATGGTGAAGACCCAGAACACTGTCGCCACCAGGGCCAGGATGAGCAGCCCACGAGCCATGCCACCATCCTAGGCGGGACCGGCCCCGTCCGGGCGGCGAGGAGGCGCTCCGTGACGCAAACGTAGGATGGACGGGTGAAAGCACGCTCCGCCATCGTCTACTCGGTTCTGCGACTGCTGGCGTTCCTCGTGCCGTTCGGCATCATGATGCTGTTCCCGATCATGCGCGAGTACTACTGGCTCGCCGCGATCTTCGCCGCCCTCATCGGGCTGAGCCTGTCGGTGCTGTTCCTGCGCAAGCCCCTCGAAGACGTCACGACCGGCCTCGCCGACCGCCGCGCCCAGGCGCGCGCCGCCGCAACCGACGAAGAGGCGGAGGATGCCGCCGCCGACGCCGCGGCCTCGACCGCCGAGCCCGGTCCCGACGCCCCCAAGGCCTGACGCCCGCACTCGGAGCGGAGGGATGCCGCGGGCCGCGGCATCCCTATCACGCGGGTGTCAGCCGATGAACGCCCACATGAGGAACGCACCGTAGGCGACCGACGTCAGGGACGTCAGGCCGAGGGCCACGACGAGTTCGCGCGGTTCGCGGTAGGTCCAGACGATGAGCATCGCGGGCAGACCGGCCAGGAGTGCCAGCAGCGTCAGCCACGCGATCGGGTAGCCGATCCACGCCAGGAACGCCGCGATGAGGAAGGGCACCACCAGGAACACGGTGAACAGCACCTGCGTCGCGCGGCGGCCGATCAGCACGGTGAGCGTCTTCTTGCCGGCGACGCGGTCCTGCTCGATGTCGCGCAGGTTGTTCGCGAGCAGCACCGCACACGCGATGAGACCCGCGCCGACGGCGCCGAACCACGCCTCCTGCGGCAGCGCGAGCGCCTGCACCCACGTGGTGCCGAGGGTGGCGACGAGACCGAAGAACACGAACACGAACAGCTCGCCCAGTCCGTAGTAGCCGTACGGACGCTTGCCGCCCGTGTAGAACCAGGCCGCGAGGATGCACACGACGCCGACGGCGATGAGCCACCACTGCTGCGTGCGGATCGTGATCGCGAGACCGGCGAGGCCCGCGATCGCGAAGAACGCCAGCGCCACGATGAGCACCGTGCGCGGCTTCGCGCGGCGGCTGGCGGTCAGGCGCGACGGTCCGACGCGGAAGTCGTCGGTGCCGCGGATGCCGTCGCTGTAGTCGTTCGCGTAGTTGACGCCGATCTGCAGCGACACCGACACGATGAGACAGAACAGCGCGATCACCCAGTGGAGCACGTCGGTCACGATGATGGCCGCGCCCGTGCCGATCAGGATCGGCGTGATCGCGAGGGGCAGCGTGCGCAGGCGCGCGGCGCCGATCCAGTCGCGCAGCGTCGCCTTCTCGACATGCGCGGGGTCGCGTGAGACGTGCGACTTCTGCGGGTTGCCACGCGGCGGCTGCTTCTTCGTGCTGGTGGTCTTGCGCTTCTTGCTGGGGGTTCCTGCCACGAGAGCACATCCTAGAGGGCGCTCCGATGGGCCATGGCGGATGTCGCAGGCACCGCGCAGGATGGTGGCATGTTGAGCATCGGATCCACCGTCCTGACGGTCGAAGACATCGCGCGCGCCGGCGAGTTCTGGCGGGCCGCGCTCGGATACATCAACCGGAGCGAGCCGAGCCAGGACTGGGTGATCCTCGATCCGCCGGGCAAGGCGGACTGGGCGGCGCCCGGCGCCAGCCTCGCGCTGTCGGTCACCGGGTACCCGCAGCACTATCCGCCCCGCATCCACCTCGATCTGTACGCCGAGGACCAGGCCGCCGAGGTGCAGCGCCTGCTCACCCTCGGGGCGCGCGAGGTGGACTGGGACCACTACCCCGAGGGCGCCGATTGGGTCGTGCTCGAAGACACCGAGGGCAACCGCTTCTGCGTCGTGCACACCGGACCGTACCCGCCGAGGTGAGGCCCGCGTCAGTGCAGGGCGGCGACGGCGCGGCGGATCGCCTCGCGGTCGGGCTTGCCGGAGGGCAGGGTGGCCAGTTCGTCGACGAGCACGAGACGGGTGGGGCGGGCGTGCGAGCCGATCTCTGCCTGCACCGCGGCGCGCGCCTCGTCCAGCTGCACGGCCTCGCTCCGGCGGAGGGCCTCGCCGCGTGAGGCGACGATGACGGATGCCTCGCCCCAGCGCTCGTCGGGAATCCCGACGACCACGGCGCTGTCGAGGCCGGGCACCGAGCGCACGATGCGCTCGACGCGGTCGAGCGAGATGTTGACGCCGCCCGAGACGATCACGTTGTCGATGCGGCCGTGGATGCGCAGCACGCCGTCCTCGAACAGGCCGGCGTCGCCGGTGCGGTACCAGCGCGTGCCGTCGGGGTCGAAGAAGAATGCCGCTGGGCCCCCGCGCCCGGAGGCTCCACCCGACGTGCCAGCGGCGGGTGGAGGGGGCGTGGGGACAGTCAGCTCTCGATCGCCCAGGTATCCGCCGGCCAGCGTCGGTCCCGACACCTGCACCTCGCCGCGCGCGATGCGCACCTGCACACCGCGCAGGGGCACGCCGTCGTACACACAGCCGCCGCTGGTCTCGGTGGAGCCGTAGGTGCGGGCGATGCGGGCGCCCGCGGCCTCGGCGCGTTCGAGGGTGGCAGCGGGCAGCGCCTGACCGCCGACGAGGATGCGTTCGAACGAGCGCAGCGCGGCGAGGATGTGGGGGTCGTGATCGGCGGCGTCCAGCAGCTTCGACAGCTGCGCCGGCACCAGCGACGTGTAGGTGGGCACGCGCTCGCCGCCCACCGACGACGTCATCGTGAGCGCCGCGGCGGCGAAGGCCTGCGGAGTGAACGCGCCCGACAAGATAGCGGGCTCGCGATCGGCGACGAGCGAGCGCACCAGCACCTGCAGGCCCGCCACGTAGCTCGCCGGCAGGGCGAGCAGCCACGCGCCGTCGCCGATCCGGTCGGCAGTGGCCAGGGCGCTCGCGGTGAGGCAGTCGCGGGTCAGCACGACGCTCTTGGGCACCCCGGTGGAGCCCGACGTCGTGACGACGACGGCGGTGCCTGGCTGCACCTCGGACGGCAGACGGTCGACCATGCCGAGCCCGAGCGCCGGTCCGGCGCCGTGCAGCGCACCGCGCAGCGCCCGCAGGATCTCGCGCGGGTCGTCGCCGGCGACGGGTTCGAGGTTCATCGCGTCAGTAGTGCCACGGGTAGGGCGACCAGTCCGGGTCGCGCTTCTCCAGGAACGAGTCGCGGCCCTCGACGGCCTCGTCGGTGCCGTACGCGAGGCGGGTGGCCTCGCCGGCGAACACCTGCTGGCCGACCATGCCGTCGTCGACGGCGTTGAACGCGAACTTCAGCATGCGGATCGCGGTGGGCGACTTCGTCAGGATGGTCCGGGCCATCGCCACCGCCTCCTTCTCCAGCTCGGCGTGCGGCACGACCCGGTTGACGGCGCCCATCTCGTACGCGCGCTGGGCCGAGTACTCCTCGGCGAGGAAGAACACCTCGCGCGCGAACTTCTGCCCGATCTGGCGGGCGAAGTACGCCGAGCCGTATCCGGCGTCGAACGAGCCGACGTCGGCGTCGGTCTGCTTGAAGCGGCCGTGCTCGGCCGATGCGATGGAGAGGTCGCACACGACGTGCAGCGAGTGCCCGCCGCCGGCCGCCCACCCGGGGATCACGGCGATCACGACCTTCGGCATGAACCGGATCAGCCGCTGCACTTCGAGGATGTGCAGACGCCCGGAGCGTGCCTGCTGCGTTTCGTCTCGCTCAACGACCGTGAGGTCGGACTCGGAGTACTTGTACCCGTCACGGCCGCGGATGCGCTGGTCGCCGCCCGAGCAGAACGCCCAGCCGCCGTCCTTGGGACTCGGGCCGTTGCCGGTGAGCAGCACGACGCCGATGCGCGGGTCCTGGCGGGCGATGTCGAGCGCGCGGTAGAGCTCGTCGACCGTGTGCGGCCGGAACGCGTTGCGCACCTCGGGGCGATCGAACGCGATGCGCGCGATGCGGCCGTCCTTCGAGACGTGCGAAGTGATGTCGGTGTACCCGCCGTCTTCGGGAGCGCCGGGTGCCGGCATCCACTCGTCTTCGTCGAACAGCTCCGAAACACTCACCCGCCCAGCCTACGGCGGGGCGGCGGCGCACGTCATACGGGCGTCACGAGGAACCGGACAGGGGATGCCGCCGACTACCCTTGATCGGTGACCTCGACTCTTCGCACCCTGGCCGTGGCCGCGGCCTCCGCCGCCCTGCTGATCACCCTCGCCGCCTGTTCGTCCCCGTCGCCCGACCCTACCTCGACCCCGTCGACCCCGTCGGCGAGCGCTGAGGCCTCCGTCGCCGTGGCGTCCGCGTGCGAGGGCGACGAGGGCGTCACGGTCGTCGTCGATGCGAGCGCGCTCGGCGACGCCGACGACGTATCGGCCACGTGGTGCGTGAGCGCCGACGAGACGATCGGCGCCTCGGACGCGCTCCTCGCCGCGCAGATCGAGACCGAGGGCACCGACCAGTACGGCGACCAGGTCGTGTGCCGCGTCAACGGCGTGCCCGCCGAGGACGAGGCGATCCCGGCCGAGGACGGCTCGGACTACTTCGAGAAGTGCGAGTCGATGCCGGCCGCATTCGCGTACTGGTCGCTGTGGGTCAAGCCCGCCGGCGGCGAGTGGGGCTATGCGCAGGAGGGCCTGTCGACCCAGCAGCTCGAGCCCGGCGACGCCGTCGAGCTGCTCTTCACCCTCAACGGCGAACCGGCGGCGCCCGCGTCATGACCTTGAGGCTCGGGCCGCTACGGGCGGCGGCGATGCTCGCCGCCGGCTTCGTGGCGGCCCGGGTCGTCTATCGCGTCCTCTTCCACGGGGCCGACGGCTCCGGCGCGGTGCTGTTGCCGCTGCCGGAGGTGCGCCTCGCGCCGCCGTTCGCGCATGTCGTGCTGCTGGGGCCGGTCACGACCGACGGACTCGTGGATGCCGCGGCCAGCGCCCTCCCGATCGCCCTGGCGATCCTCGCGTTCGGCGTGCTGAACGCCCTGGTCGACCTGCACCGCGTGTTCGCGCGGGCCTCGCGCCGCGGGCCGCTGCGTGGCATCGCCCGAGCCCTCGCGATCGCATGGGCGACGCTTCCCTCGCTCGCCGACGGCGCCCGAGCCGTGCGGTTCGCGCAGCGCCTTCGCGGCGAACGCGGCGGTGTCCGCCTGCTGCTGCCCCTGCTGCAGCGCACGCTGGAGCGCGCCGGACACGTCGCCGCGGCCCTCGAGCTGCGCGGCTTCGCCGGCCGCGGTCTGGACGGCGACTGCCTCGCTCCGGTCGAGGCGCACGACGTGGCGGTCGGGTTCGGGGCGGTGGGCCACGGCGCACGGGATGCCGGGGGCCCCGGCATCCACCTTCCCCAGGTGCTCACGCTCGAGGCCGGGACGCTCACACTCGTGTCGGGGGCGACGGGTTCGGGCAAGTCGACGCTGCTGCAGGCGATCGCTGGACTGCACACGCACACCGACGGCGGATGGATCGCCGGGTCGCTGCGGGTCGTCGGGCACGATCGTGCAACGGTGCCGCCGCGCGACCTGGCGCAGCGGGTGGGCGTCGTGCTGCAGCATCCGCGGGAGGCCTTCGCGACCGAACGCGTGCGCGACGAGATCGGCCTGGCGCTCGAACTTCGGGGCGTCGCCCGCGTGATCGTCGAGGCCCGCGCGGCCGAGGTCGCCGACCGGGTGGGGATCGCACGTCTGCTCGACCGGCTCACGCGCGGACTGTCGGCCGGCGAGGCGACGCTCGTCGCGATCGCTGCCGCCATCGTCGAGCACCCGATCCTGCTGCTCGTGGATGAACCTCTCGCCGACCTCGACGCCGACGCCCGCGTGCGCGTCGCGGACCTGCTGGGCGCACTGGCCCACGAGGCCGGCATGTGCGTCGTGGTGGCCGAGCACCGTGTGACGGCGTGGGCCGCCGTCGCCGACGAGGTGCTGCGGATCGACGGCGGCACGGTGCATGCGGGGGTCGCGGCATCCCCTGATCCGCTCCCCCGTCGCGTTGTGCCGGCTCCGCGCGCACATCGCGACAGGCGAGCAGCCGCGTCGGCACTCCGGGTGCGGGGCCTCACGGTGAGGCACGGCGCGCTCACTGCCGTCGCAGGTGCCGACCTCGACCTGCGCGCCGGCGAGATCGTCGCGCTCACGGGACCCAACGGCGCCGGCAAGTCCAGCCTGCTCGCAGCGCTCGCCCTGCCTGCACGAGGCATGGACCTCGACGCCTCGGGCCGCGTGGCCCTGGTCCCGGACGCCTCGGACGACCTGTTCGTGTACGACACCGTGGCGGCCGAGTGCGCGCGGGCCGACAGCCGCGCGCGCCGCGCTTCGTCTCGCCGGCGCTCGCTCAGCGCCCGGTCCGCAGACCGGGCACCCGCGTTCGGGGCGCCGAGCCAGGGAGGCACGACCGACACGAAGCGCAACCCCGGCGATCTCGAACACGTCGGCACCGCCGCGCGCTTCGCCGGGTTCCTGGGCCTGGACCCCGACGACCCCGAGGTCGCGGCGCGGCTGGCGCGGCATCCCCTCGATCTGTCCGCCGGCGAGCGGCGCTGCCTCGCGCTCGCGATCCAGCTCGCGACCGCCCCCCGGGTGATGCTGGTCGACGAGCCGACGCGGGGCCTGGACCCCGCCGCGCGCTCCGTCGTGTGGGCCGCACTGGTCTCGCTCGCCGACGAGGGCACGGCGGTGCTCGTCGCGTCGCACGAACCCGAGGTCGCCGCGCACGCCGACCGCACGCTCGAGATGAGGGCCGGGATGCTGGCGGCCCGTGACGCGACTCCGCCCGCCGCACACGTCCCGGCCGTCACATCCGCCGCTGCGCCCGCGCTCGCCCCCGGCGGCGCAATTCAGCATGAGCGAGCGGCCGATCCCGAGACATCGCGTCATTCCGGCCCTCCCGCCGTGGCTGGTCTAGCCCATGCTGAATTGCGCCGACGGGACGATGAAGGTGCGGAGACCGCGAGCGGCCGCGGAGACCGGTCGCAGGCATCCCGTCGCCCTCTTCTCCCGATCGCGGCGCTCGTCGCGGCGAACCTCGTCGCGCTCGGGGCGTTCTGTTGGCCGCTCGTGGCGACGGCGGTGCCCGCGCAGGCGCACGCCGCCGTTCCGGTGGCGGCGCTCGCGCTCGCGCCGCTGGCGGTGCTCGTCGTGATCGCGACGCTCGACGGCACCGTGCGGTCGGCGCACATGCTGGCGCTGCTGGGCACCCTCGCCGCGATCGGCGCGGCGGTGCGCATCGCGAGCACCGGCGTCGGCGGCGTCGAGGCGGTGTTCGTGCTGCTGATCCTCGCCGGACGAGCGTTCGGCGCGCGATTCGGCATGCTGCTCGGCATGGCCGCGATCGCCCTGTCGACGCTCGTGACCGGCACGTTCGGCCCGTGGACGCCGTTCCAGATGTTCGCGTGCGCGTGGGTGGGCGCGGGGGCGGGGCTGCTCCCCCGGCTCCGCTCGCGGGCCGGCGAGATCGCGATGCTGAGCGTCTACGGCGTCGTCGCGTCGTACCTCTTCGGCCTGATGATGAACCTCTGGTACTGGCCCTTCGCGGTCGGCTTCGGCACTGGCATCTCGTATGACGGATCAGCCCCGCTGCCGGTCAACCTGTCGAGCTTCCTGCTGTACTCGCTGGTCACCTCCACCCTCAGCTGGGACACCCTCCGCGCCGTCACGACGGTCATCGGCGTGGTCGTCATCGGCCGTCCGGTGCTCGCCGCCTTCCGTCGCGCGAAGCCGCTGCAGCCGTCCGCCCTGCCTTCGCGGCGATCGGTTCGAGCGCACGAGAACGCGTGACAGCACCCCGCGCGGCGCGCCCAGGGTGCTGCGGCGGCAGACCGCGCAGTCGCGTACACGCCGTAGCCGAGTGGATGCCGGGGCCGCCGGCATCCACTCGCTCGATGTCCGCCGGTCAGACCGAGAAGTACTTCGCCTCGGGGTGGTGGAACACGAACGCGTCGGTGGACTGCTCGGGGTGCAGCTGCAGCTCGTCGCTCAGCTCGACGCCCATGCGCTCTGGGCGCAGCAGCTCGACGACCTTGCGACGGTCCTCCATGTCGGGGCAGGCGGGGTAGCCGAGCGAGAAACGGGCGCCGCGGTACTCGAGCTTGAACAGGCCGGCGGTGTCGGTCGGGTCCTCCGCCGAGAAGCCCAGCTCGGAGCGGATGCGGGCGTGCCAGAACTCGGCGAGCGCCTCGGTCAGCTGCATCACGAGGCCGTTGAGTTCGTAGTAGTCGCGGTACCGGTCCTCGGCGAACAGCTTCGCGGTGACCTTGTCGATCGCGGCGCCCGCGGTGACCAGCTGCACGGGCAGCACGTCGACCTGGCCGGACTCTCGCGGTCGCACGAAGTCCGACAGGCACAGGTGGCGGTCGCGGCGCTGGCGCGGGAAGTGGAAGCGCAGCCGGTCGGTGCCGATCGGGCCGCCCGAGCCGCCGTCGGGCGCGAGCAGACCGGGCACGCCGAGCAGTCCGGTCGGATCGTCGGCGTGATGCAGCACGACCAGATCGTCGCCCTCCGACACCACCGGGAAGAACCCGTACGCGACCGAGGCGTCGAGCATGCCCTCGGCGAGGATGCGGTCGAGCCAGTAGCGCAGGCGGGGCCGCCCCTCGGTCTCGACGAGCTGCTCGTATGACAGGCCGTCCTCGCCGCGGCCGGGCTTCAGGCCCCACTGGCCCATGAATGTCGCGCGCTCGTCGAGGAACGCGGCGTAGTCGTGCAGCGCGATGCCGCGGACGATGCGGGTTCCCCAGAACGGCGGGGCCGAGACGGGGTTGTCGGACGCGACGTCCGACCGCGCCGGCATGGCCTCGGGCTCGGTCAGCGTGAGCTTGGACCCCGCGGCGTGGCGGCGCTTCTTGAGCTCGGGCAGGCCGACGGCGGCCGGGTCGGCACCCCGCGCGATCTTGACCAGCGGCTCCATGAGCGTGAGGCCCTCGAACGCGTCGCGGGCGTAGCGCACCTCGCCGTCGAACAGCGACGCCAGGTCGTCTTCGACGTAGGCGCGGGTGAGTGCCGCGCCGCCGAGGATGACCGGCCACTTCTTGCCGAGGCCGCGGGACTGCAGCTCGAGGAGGTTCTCCTTCATGACGACGGTCGACTTCACGAGCAGGCCAGACATGCCGATCACGTCGGCGTCGTGCTCCTCGGCCGCGGCGATGATGTCGGCGATCGGCTGCTTGATGCCGAGGTTGATCACGTCGTACCCGTTGTTGGTCAGGATGATGTCGACGAGGTTCTTGCCGATGTCGTGCACGTCGCCGCGGACCGTCGCGAGCACGATGCGCCCCTTGCCCGAGGCATCCGCCTTCTCCATGTGGGGTTCGAGCAGGGCGACGGCGTTCTTCATGACCTCAGCCGACTGCAGCACGAACGGCAGCTGCATCTCGCCCGCGCCGAACCGCTCGCCCACGACCTTCATGCCCTCCAGCAGGTGGTCGTTGATGATCGCGAGCGGCG
>Ga0160446_100576_pt1 | contig 14335 bp, 13 predicted proteins | sample HID1973I_E1MG_FD_108200 | JGI IMG/M metagenome (GOLD analysis project Ga0160446, IMG submission 108200) | Enriched mosquito-associated microbial communities from UW Madison campus, WI, USA - HID1973I_E1 MG | ecosystem: Host-associated > Arthropoda: Insects > Digestive system > Unclassified ... | reverse complement strand
TCTGGCGGCCGTGCTGCTGCTTTTCACGCTTTCGGCCTTTCTGGCGCAAAGGCTTTGGCTTTCGGGCCGCAGCTTTGCCACCGTTACCGGCAAGGGCGACGGCGGCACGCATGCCCGGCTTCCTGCCCGCATCTCCTGGCCCATCACGATCATCGTCGCGGTCTGGAGCATGTTTACCCTTGTCATCTATGCGATGATCCTTTTCGGCGGCTTCGTGAAGCTTTGGGGGCTCGACCATACCCTGACGCTGGAACACTATGCCGAGGCACTCGGGATCAGCTGGAACAACGGCCTGCACTGGACCGGCGTCGCCTGGAACAGCTTCTGGACGACCATGCTGATCGCGCTGATGGCTGCGCCCCTTACGGCTGCGGTCGGGCTGTTGACGGGGTGGCTGATCGCGCGGCAACGCTTCCCCGGCAAGGGCCTTTTCGAATTCGCCCTGATGATGAGCTTTGCCATTCCGGGCACGGTCATCGGCGTCAGCTACATCATGGCCTTCAACCTGCCGCCGATCCAGATGACCGGCACGGCGCTGATCCTGATCGTCTGCTTTGTGTTCCGAAACATGCCCGTTGGGGTGCGTGGCGGCGTGGCGGCCATGGCGCAGATCGACGCCAGCCTTGATGAAGCCTCGCTGACGCTTGGCGCGGGGTCGGGCCGCACGCTTCGCCGGGTGATCCTGCCACTGCTGCGCCCGGCCATCCTTGCTGCGCTGGTCTACAGCTTCGTGCGGGCTGTCACCTCGATCTCGGCGGTGATCTTTCTTGTTTCGGCCAAGTACAACATGGCGACGGCCTATATCGTCGGGTTGGTCGAGAATGGCCGTTACGGCGTGGCGATCGCCTATTCCTCGGCACTGATCCTTGTGATGCTTACCGTCATCGGGCTGTTCCAGTTCCTGGTGGGTGAACGCAGACTGCGCCGGTCCGGTGCGACAACCAGAAAGACCGCAACATGACCTCAACCGAACGGGGATCGGTGGAATTCCGCGCCGTGACAAAAGCCTATGGCGCATTCGTTGCGGTTCCTGGTCTGGATCTGAAGATCAACGCGGGCGAACTGGTCACACTGCTGGGGCCATCGGGCTGCGGCAAGACCACGACGCTGAGGATGCTGGCGGGATTGGAGACACCGACATCGGGCACCATCCTGATCGGCGGTCAGGACGTGACGAGGCTGCCGCCGAACCGCCGCGACGTGACAATGGTGTTTCAAAGCTATGCATTGTTTCCGCATATGAGCGTGCTGCAGAACGTGGCCTATGGGCTTGAATCCAGTGGCATGGCGCGGGCAGAGGTGGCAGAGGCCGCAAAAGCGGGACTCGATCTGGTGGGTCTGGCGGGTCTGGGAGGACGGCTGCCGTCCGAGCTTTCGGGTGGGCAGCAGCAGCGCGTGGCCGTGGCGCGCGCACTGGTCCTGAAGCCCCAAGTCCTGCTTCTGGACGAGCCGCTCTCCAACCTCGACGCGCGTCTGCGTCGCCGTGTGCGCACCGAGATCCGCGAGCTTCAGCAGCGCCTGGGCTTCACGGCCGTCTATGTGACCCACGATCAGGACGAGGCACTGGCGGTTTCGGACCGCATCATCGTGATGAATCAGGGCCGGATTGCACAGGACGGCGCTCCGCGCGAACTTTACCAGCACCCCGCATCGGAGTTCATCGCGGATTTCATCGGCGAGGCGAATGTCGTCGCGTGCGAGGTGCTGGGGTACGAGGACGGAAAGAACCGCGTCAGCCTTGGGGGGTTGATGGTAGAACTGCCGGGCCCGCCTGCGCGCATCGGTCCCGCAAAGGCGGCTCTGCGTCCGAATGCCCTGTCCATCTCCGCCGCCCGGACGGCGTCCGATGCCGAGGTCCTGCCGGGCAAGGTGCAAAGTTCAGCCTATCTGGGCGATTATGCGGAATACGAAGTTGAAACTCCTGTTGGGCGGATTTTCCTGGTGGACAGAGGGGATACGGCCGACCCGCTGCGTCCCGGCAGCGAGGTCGTCATGGCATATCTGCAGCGTGGCATTGCCTTGATCGGGCAATCATGAACGCTGGAATGCCTGAGAGGATGCAACGACGCGCGATCTGGATCAGTCAGCGTCCATGCGACGGTGCATAAGGGACCGCGCGATTGCCGGGCGTTGTCAATGTGGCTAGGGAGAGGGGGGCTTTGCGCCCCCGTCGCGCGCCGCGCGACTCCCCCGCAGGGTATTTGGGAAACGGTGAATGACAGAGTTTCTGGATGGTCCGCATGGCCGCCTGGCCTATTGCCGAGCCGAGGGGCAGGGCCCCGGCGTGGTGTTTCTGGGTGGTTTTCGATCCGACATGCAGGGAACCAAAGCCCTGTGGCTGGAGGAATGGGCGAGGACTCACGGTCAAGCCTTTTTGCGATTCGACTATTCCGGGCATGGCGCGTCGGATGGCGCGTTCGAGGATGGCTGCATCGGCGACTGGCTGGCTGATGCGCGCGCGATCCTTTCCCTGACCACCGGGCCGCAGGTTCTGGTCGGATCGAGCATGGGCGGCTGGATCAGCCTGCTACTGGCTCGCGCCTTGCCCGAGCGCGTGGCGGGCCTGGTGACCATCGCCGCCGCACCCGATTTCACCGAACGCGGCTTCTGGCCCGAATTCACCCCGGCCCTGCGCGAGGAACTGCTGCGCGAGGGGCAGATCCTTCGGCCCAGTGAATACGGCGATCCCTATGTCATCACGCGCCGCCTGATCGAGGACGGACGCAACCACCAGGTGCTGGCCGAGCCGCTGGAGTTGCCATTCCCCACCCGATTCCTGCAAGGGACCGCGGACGAGGATGTTCCGGTTCACTGGGCGACGGATCTGCTGGCACATGCCACGGGCGCGGATATGCGGCTGCTTCTGGTCAAGGGCGCCGATCATCGATTCTCGACACCTGAATGCCTGGATCTGATCGGCAATTCGGTGCAGGAAGTGCTGGCGCGCGCCCGCTAGGCCGCGCGCCTTGCCCTGCGGTCAGATGGCAAGCTTGCCATCTTCCTCATTCGGGGTGACGCGCCCGCAATCCGCCGGCTGACTGCCGCCGCGCCGACGCCGTGCCGGGGGCTCGCTGCTGAGATGTTCGTCGATGAAGTCGAGCACCAGCGGACGGATGTTCAAGCGCCAGCTTTTCCCGGCGAAGATGCCGTAATGCCCGGCATTCGGCTCCAGGTGCTGGACCTTGCGTTCGGGCGGGACGCTGCTGCACAGGTCCAGCGCCGCGACGCATTGGCCGGGGGCCGAGATGTCGTCATTCGCGCCCTCGACCGTCATGATCGCGACATCGCGGATCGCCTTGATGTCGACCTTGCGGCCGCCCACCGTGAATTCATTCCGCGCGATCTGATTCTCCTTGAAGATGCGCTGCACCGTCGAGAGATAGAATTCGGCCGTCATGTCCATGACGGCCAGGTATTCGTCATAGAACCGGTTGTGGCGGTCGCCGTCCGACGCCTCGCCCCGCGCTTCGGCGAAGATCTGGTCGATGAAGGCATTGGCGTGGGTATCGGCATTCATCGCGATGAATGAACTGAGCTGCGCAAGCCCCGGATAGACCATGCGTCCCGCGCCGCGATACTTGAAGCCGACCTGCTGGATCAACAGGAGGTCGAGTTCGCCCATCGTCATACGGTGGCCGAAATCGGTCACTTCGGTCGCCTTGGCGTCGGGATCGATGGGACCGCCGATCAGGATCAGGGAGCGGGGCTGATGTGCCGGATCCTCGGCTGCGAGCAGGGCGGTCGCGGCCAGGGCCAGCGGCGCGGGCTGGCAGATCGCGATCATGTTCGTGCCGGGGCCAAGGTGGCGCAGGAAATCCACCAGATATTGGGTGTAATCCTCGACATCGAACTTGCCGGCGCTGACGGGAATGTCGCGGGCATTGTGCCAGTCGGTAACATACACCTCGCAATCGGGCAAGAGCGAGGTGACGGTCGAGCGCAGAAGCGTCGCGTAATGGCCCGACATCGGTGCGACAAGCAGCACACGTCGGGGCATCGGGTCTCGACGCGCCACGCGGAAATGGACGAGGTCGCCGAAATCGCGCTTCAGCACCGGCTCGACATAGACGATGTGATCCTGCCCGTCCTCGGACACGATGGGGGGGAGGTTCCAGTCGGGCTTGATGACCATGCGGGAAAAGCTTCGCTCGGTCACACGGCCCCAGGCCGATATCAGCTTGAACATCGGATGCGGCATCAGCGCGAAAGCCGGATAGGAGCCGAAGGCCCGTGCCGTCGCGCCGAGCCACTCATTCGTGTTCCGGATCGTTTCCATCGCGTCGTAGGAAACGATCCCCTTTGCGCCCTTGTAAGTCGCCATCCTATGTACCTGTATGCGTTAGAGGCACGCCGAGCAGGACACGGCTTTACCTGCGTTTCGGGACAGGCATAATGATTTTACGCCGATGGAGGATTGTCAATTATGGCCGACAGGAACGACAAATCCGGCAAGCCGCCGCGCAACAGGACTGCGGCCGGAACGGGCAGTCGTGCGGGCAGCCGCTCCTCCAGCGGGAAGTCCGAAAAGAGCACGTCAGGCGAATCCGCGCCCAAGCCTGCTGCCGCCGAAGTGATGAAGAAAACCTCTGCCGCGCGGTCCCGCAGCAAGGTCAAGGTCGCCGATCCGGTTGCGGCAAAACCTGCCGTGAGTGCTGCGCCCGCCAAATCTGCACCAGTCAAATCTGCGGCGGCCAAGGTCAAGGGCAAGGCGGCGGGCACGACGCTCACTGCCAAGTCGCCGGATCGGGGGGGTGCCGCCAGCCGCGCCCATTCGCCCGAGCGCAGCGATACCCGCACGACCACGCATCGCAAGCCGGGGCGGGCAGGCAAGGCTGCCAAGACCGCCGCCGACAGCCCGTCCCCCGAGTCTGTGGCGCCCGATACCCTGGCCCCCGACACCGGGGCGCGGACCGGGACCAGCGCTTCGCCGCGCGGCGAACCCGCCGCGCATCCGCATGGCGCGACGGAGTTCATGGAAGCCGCGTTTGGCCCGCACAGCCGTCTGCCCGAACAGCTTGCCCAGAACATCGAGCGCATCGAGTCGCTGACTCAGCGCCTCGTCAGTGCGCTGGCCACGCGTGAGCCGAAGAATCCGGGGGTCGAAGCCCCCGGTCCCGACCTGTTCACTGCTGCTGCCTCGGCCTGGGTCAAGTTGCTGGCCGAGCAGCCCGAACGGGTGCTGAGCCAGCAGGTCGGCTATTGGGGCGAGACGCTGCGCCATTTCGCCGAGGCGCAGGCGGCACTTGCCCGAGGGACATTCCGCGCGCCCCCCCATGAGGGGCCAAAAGACCGGCGCTTTTCAAACCCTCTGTGGGAAAGCCATCCGTTCTTCAATTTCATCAAGCGACAATACCAGATCAATGCCGATGCCATGCGCAAGGCGGCCAGCGATCTTGACGTGTCGAACATGACCGACCGGCGCCGGATCGAATGGTTCACCCGGCAGATCATCGACATGATGGCGCCGACGAACTTTCTTGCGACCAATCCTGACGCGCTGGAGAAAGCCCTTGCGACCGAGGGTGAAAGCCTCGTCAAGGGGCTTGAGAATCTTGTCCAGGATGTCGAGGCTCATGGAGGCGAGATGATCGTCTCGCTTGCCGATCGCGATGCGTTCCGGGTCGGCGAGGACCTGGGCGCGACGCAAGGCACCGTCGTTGCCCGCACCCCGTTGTTCGAGCTGATCCAGTACAAGCCCACGACAGAGCAGGTCCATGAAATCCCGCTGGTGATCTTTCCGCCCTGGATCAACAAGTTCTACATCCTGGACCTGAAGCCTCAGAACAGCCTGATCAAGTGGATCGTGGATCAGGGCCACACCTTGTTCGTCGTCGCCTGGAAGAACCCCGACCCATCCTATGGCGACACAGGGATGGACGACTATGTCCGCGCCTATCTCGAGGTCATGGACCGGGTGCTGGATCTGACGGACCAGCCCAAGCTGAATGTGATCGGCTATTGCATCGCGGGCACGACGCTGGCCTTGACCCTGTCGCTTCTGAAGCAGCGCGGGGACGACCGGGTGAACTCTGCCACCTTCTTCACCACGCTGACCGATTTCTCGGATCAGGGAGAGTTTACTGCCTTCCTGCAAGAGGACTTCGTGTCCGGCATCGGGCAGGAGGCGTCGCGGACCGGTGTCCTCAGTTCGCAGCTGATGACGCGGACCTTCAGCTTCCTGCGCGCCAACGACCTGATTTGGGCGCCCGCGATCCGAAGCTACATGATGGGCGAGCGCCCCCCGGCTTTTGATCTGCTGTTCTGGAACGGGGACGGGACCAACCTGCCGGGTCGCATGGCGATGGAATATCTGCGCGGCCTTTGCCAGCAGAACACCTTCGTGAACGAGGGGTTCGAGCTTTTCGGATTGCCGCTGAGTGTTCGCGACGTGACAGTGCCGCTTTGCGCCATCGCCTGTGAAACCGATCACATTGCCCCCGCGCGGGACAGCTGGCGGGGCGTGTCGATGATGGGGTCGGCAGACAAGACCTTCATCCTGTCCGAGTCGGGACATATCGCCGGGATCATCAATCCGCCGGGCAAGAAGAAATACGGCCATTACTTGTCGGATCGCGGCTTTGACGACGGGTTCGATCCCTGGCGCGAACAGGCAAGCTTCCATGAAGGCAGCTGGTGGCCCACCTGGGGGGACTGGCTTCGCCCCCATGCGGGTGGATTTGTCTCGGCCCGCGACCCCGGAGAGGGGATGGGCCCGGCACCCGGTCTTTATGTCCACGAAAGGGCCTGACAAATTTTTTGCTGCGCCGCGGCGAAAAATGTTGAATTGCTGCAGTGCAGCATTTATATTCGGTCTCGTAGGTTATTCACCGGCGCCCTGAGATCCTGCGCGCCGATCCAGGAGATGGAAAATGGTCAAGACCCCTGACTTCACCAAAACCATGCAAGAGATGATGGCGAAATTCCCGGTGGACACCTCGTCCTTCCAGGACGCGTTCAAGTCGCAGACCGCGCTGGGCGAGAAGATGGCCAAGGTTGCGCTGGCCGCGGCAGAACGTTCGACCGAGATCTCGGCCCAGTGGGCCAAGGATACCATCGCACGCGTGGGCGAACTGACCAGCTCGAAGGAAGAGCCGTCGGAATATGCCAAGGCTGTCGGCGACTTCGCCTCGGCCGCTGCCGAGATGGCTGCCGAGCACATGGCCGCCTTTGCCGAGGTGGCGAAGAAGGTCCAGATGGACACCGTCGACCTGATGCTGACCGCCGGCAAGGACATCGCGACCGAAACCCAGAAAGCTGCGGAATCTGCCGCGCGCGAGACTCAGGCCGCCGTCAAGAAGGCCGCCAGCGTCGCCTCTGGTCAGACCGCCAAGGCCTGATCCGTTTCCTGCCGCGGGGCGGTCCGCCGCCACCGCCGCAAGGATGATGCACCGTCCGGGCCAGGAATGGCCCGGCGATTTTCTTTGCAATTCGACGGCCGTTTTCCCATCATGCTGCAAATGCATCGCTGGAGGTTTCATGGCCGAGCTTGACAATACCGCGCCCCTTTTGATCAAGCGCTATGCCAGCCGGCGCCTCTACAATACCGAGACCAGCGATTACGTCACGCTTGAGGATATTTCAGGCTTCATCCGCGCCGGTCGCCAGGTCCAGATCGTGGACCTGAAAAGCGGCGACGATCTGACCCGCCAGTATCTGCTGCAGATCATTGCCGAACATGAAAGCCGCGGCGAAAACGTCTTGCCGATCGAGGTCCTGACCGATCTTGTGCGCAGCTACACCACCCAGGCCCAGTCGGTTGTACCGCAATTCCTTGCCGCCAGTTTCGAGATGCTTCGCGAAGGCCAGTCGAAGATCATGGAAAACATGTCGACCTTTCCCAACCCCATGTCGACCATGCCCGGCTTCGAGGCGCTTCAGCGCCAACAGCAGCTTTTCCTGAAGGCGCTGACCGCCGGTTGGGCCGCGGGCACCGGTCCCGGAATGGAAGAGGATGAGCCGGCGACCACAGGACGCAGCAGTGCCGGCAGGTCCGCCGACCCATCCGACATGGATGAGATCCGTCGGCAACTCGCGGAACTTCAGAAACGAATTTCGAAACTCTGACGGCTTGCGCAGGTCCGTAGATCACGCTAGACGGACCGCCACGGACAGTTGGCCGAGTGGTCGAAGGCGCACGCCTGGAAAGTGTGTAGGCGGGGAACCGTCTCGAGGGTTCGAATCCCTCACTGTCCGCCACCATCCCCAGAGACGACAGTAAATACATTCGGTTAACGAAACGCTGTGCTGACGTTTGCGAACCAGAACGTGAACCAGTCAAAGGCGATGTAGTACGCCTTGGTGGCGAGATGAAGCGGTCCCCGAGTGGTTTGGCGCGCAGCCCGAGACGCCGCCGCAAGTGAAATTGCGAATTCTGGAAGGGTAGGGCGAATGCTGCGCCGTTTGCGGGGCTGAGTTCACCGCGGCACGGCAGCCCGAGTTCAACCATGAGCGCGCCCCAGTGAGTTGCGGTCAGAACCGGGAAGGCGATGGCGCGGTACCCACGGCATCCTTTGCGGTGACGAAAACGTCTTCCGTCCGCGCCGGGATAGCCTGATTTCTTCGTTTCAGGTTGTTGGAGCCGCCCTGTCAGGAAGGTTGTCGGGCCGGACTTTGTTTCGCGGACCGAATGATAATCTTACTCGGCTATCTACGCCACCGCTTCCCACTTTAAGTCGGCGCTGAAAGAGCGCGTTCCCGACACGGCCTGATTGCAGATCCCTTGCGAGAATCCTAGCACCTGCTAATCTCAAAGATAAAGTTCGATTGCATTACGACAGGAGGACTGACATGGCAAACTTGGACAAAGACTATTTCCGTGCGGTGAACAAGTCGTCGATGGACCTGGCGAGTTGGAAATTATACGCAGGCGAGTATTTTCAAGGCGTCCTGGACGGCGATATTGAAAAGCGCAGCTGGACGGTTAACGTAAAAGGCTCCGATGGCAGCAAGAAAACCGAAATCCGATCTCGCCAGGACTGGGCAATACGGGGTGGAACGATCGCTGAGGGCGCCGGGACGTCCATTCACGACGTAAGCGACACGATGTCCCCACCTTACCTGTGGAAGTATTTCAAGATGCCAAGCGGCACCCCCGTACCCGCGACATTGAAGGTCGTGCAGCGCGGCAGGGATGCGCATCACTATCAGATTGAAGTTGCAACCGGTGGTAAGCTCACACCTGATACCTTGCGGGGCGCGCTTGACAATCTGGCGCGTGCCTGCGTGGCCAGAGAAGTGGAATTGAGCAAATAGAACTGACGGGGCGCCAGGAGAAAGCCATGATCGAGATTAGTGTTCCCAGCCTGATCGTCGCGATCCAGGCCGTCCGTCGGCAGGCGGACGCCGAACGCGCCCAGCTCGAAGCGATGGATGAGGACGACGAGGATGCGGGGGATCTCTCGGTCTCTCTCTCCGATCTGGAGAAAACCCTTAACGAACTCCGCGGCGCTTATGACAAAGCCCGCGGAGAAGGGTATGATCTTCCGCCCTCGGGCAGTCTTTTCCTTTGAATATGGATGGCGGCGACTGGAAGGAGCTGCCACTTTTTCACCGGCAATTATGGTCCTTGCTCGGTGTTTCTAATATTTGGCCCAGTTGTTGAATATCCTTGCGGCACCAAAGTTCTGGCTTCTTCCGCCCAACCAAAGGCGCGCGCCATTGCGGGCCAGCACCTTGGCAATCGCGCCGACTATGGCTCCACTTTCGCCAAAAATTACGGCGGTCTTGTCTTTCAATAACATGAATCGCCCGTAGAAACTTGCATCAAACAAGCCCTGGTGGCTTGGTGGGCTGATGATTGGTAACACTTATCGGGGCAGGATTGCTCTGCCGCACACGCGTCGGAGCTGTTCGGCGAAAGGCGGGCGCTTCTGATCCCGCGCGACGCGATGTTTCGAGACGATGTGCGCTATTCCCAGTTCTCTCAAAGCCTTGGTATTTCAAACGGTCTGGTTGCTGCCGGATTGATGAAGTCCCGTGCCGGTGCCGGTGCAGGCAAGATCACGGGGCGCGAGTATTACCTGGCCGACAAGGGGTGGAATCTGAAGCCGTTCGAAATGGCGCTCACCCAGTGGGGGTAGGTGGCTTGGGCCTCGTCCGGTCATCTTTGTCCGTGATGTCGATTTGGCGCCGGTTGAACTGGACGTCCACTATGCGTCCAGCGGCGAGGAGGTTGCGCTGCGGCATGTCGTCGTGCGGCGGGGTGCGTTGGGCGGGAAGGCGAGTGGCTAGGGCAGGTCCTGTCAAGTGAACGAATAGCCCAACCTTTGTTCAGTCTCATGGTCCAGCTCGGCCCGGACAAAGGCGCGGTCGGAGTCGGAATAGGTGGCGGTGGCATCGCGGCGGTCGCCCTGGATGCTGCGCTGGGTCATTTCGCCCAACCTGCGGGCCGGGACGAAGAACTCGCCCTGGTTCATCGCGATGCCAAACAGGTCGCAGATCTGGCCGACTGTGTCCTGGGGCTGGAGGGTGAGGTCTTCGTGCCGGATCAGGGCGACGTTGCATCTGCGTTCAAGCACGCCAAGGAAGGCCGCGTTTTTCAGATTGCGCAACCGGACCGGGTTCGCGGGCGGAAGACCGGTGATCGGGTGACGGTCGCCCTGGGCCGGCAGGCCCAGCGATTGCCGCCGGCCGACGGCATTCATCGCGCCGGGCATGTCCATGACCGTTTCCCAAGGTGCGCGCAGGAATTCGGAAAATGTCACGTTCACGCGGGCATCCGGCACATGCCAGGGTTTCACGTACATGCTGCGCAGCCAGGTCTCGGGGTCGCGGAAGCAGATGACCAACAGGTCGTCGCGCAGGACCGAACTGAACTGCGGGAAGGAATGCTTCCAGCCATAGTCCCGCGTCCGCTCCAGCCCGGTATTGCGGGCCAGCAGAACGTCCATGAAATTTGTCCCGCAGGAGCGTTCGCCCAGCACCTGGAAACGCTTGAGGGGGGCAGGGTATTCCCGCTTCCATGCGATCGGGGCGGTCACAGGATGCCCTCGAACCGCGTGGGAATGCGATAGGGTCCACGGCGGGGATCCTTCCACATGAACCTGCCGCCGCGCGACTTGTAATTGTCGATCTGGCCGATGCGGAAAGCCTCGACAAGCTCGGGCGTCAGCTCCGGGCAGTCCTTTGCATCCGCCAGCTTCAGGGCGCGGGCAAGCCTGATATCCCGGTCCGTCCAGGTGCCGATGCCATGCTTGGTGCCGTGCTCGTTGAAGGATTGGACCATTGCGGCCCGATCCTTGGCCAGCTGCCCCGAGACGTCGACATCGAAGAAGCGGAAATGGAAAAGGAAGATCGCGGGATCGATCTCCCATTCCTCACCCGCCAGGGAATGCTGGGTGCCGCCATTGGGCTGACGGCGGAAGATGCAGGGCTTGGAGTAGGTTCCATCAAGAAACCCGAAGCTGCGCTGGCCAAGGATGGGGCGGGCCATGTCCACCGGATCCTTTTCGACGCGGCGGCGCTGGACCACGTCGAAACCAAGTGGGGACAGGGCGGGCCCCTCGAACGGATGGGCGTCAAGATGCTCGGCCAGACTGGTGCCCGCCGCCGGGTCCATCACGACGAATTCGTCGCAGTCCAGCGTGATGACATGCCGGTAATAGCCGCGCAGGGCACCGGCAAGGCCGAAGAAAAGCTGCCTGCGCGCGTCTTCGAAGCCGGCGCCGGTCGGGTCGAAGGGCAGGGTGACGACCGAGCATCCCTCCGCGATCCGGCGCAGTTCAGCATCCTCGCCGTGCAGAAAGACATGCAGTGCGCTGCGGCTGGCGACGTGGCCGGCATGATGCGCGATCCATTTGGCCAGCATCGCATGGTCGCCGCGCACCATCGTGACAAAACAGATCGGCTCGACGCTCATGCATTCCTCCCCCGGATCGATTCCATCTGGGATACTTTCCGGGCGCCGGCTTCCGCAACCCGGCATTCGGACCGATGTGGCGCCTGTGGCTTTCCGCGCGACATGTCCAAAGGAAAGGGGATCAAGTCGGCGTGAGGTTCCGGCCCCCGATGTTTCTGTTGGTTCTGCAATGGTCTAGGAGTCACGGCAGGGAGAGTGTCTCCTGCAAAGACAGGCAAACGCCTGTCAGGGCCGTCGCCGTGCGCGCGATGATTGGAAAAGACATGAAATTCTATAATTTCAGAACGCATTCCGGCGTCAGGTTTTTCAGTCCACCGACCAGTCTGCTGTCCAAGAAGCCGCTGGGTGACGTGGTTGCCCATAACATCACTACCCACGAAAATCGTCGTGAGGTTCTGGATGAACATGCCGACGGCTATTACTGGCACCGCCGGATGTCATCGGCATTCCAGCTTCGCACATCGATGGTCGAGGTCGCGAAACCGGGGATCAAGCGGAAATCCATGGCTTCGGATGACCGGGTCATCCTGAACGGGGCAGCGGGCATCCGCGCGAGAAAGGCCTTTGAGCGCCAAGCAGAGGACGCGTCGAAATGTGCCGCCTTTCTTCAGGATTACTGGAGTGAGCGTCAGGATCCGCAGGCGGTCGAACTGTCCAACGGCTTTTCCGGTCAATGCGTGATCGAATCCAAGAACTTCTTCAATTTCTTTCACTTCATGACCGAAAGCCTGCAGAAGGCTTCGTTCCCGGAAAGCCATGACGCGTCCATCAAATCGCTTCGCTTTGTCTCGCGCACGAACGAGATCCGACCGTTCGTCAAAAGCTGGCTTGAGGACTCGGGCCTGACCCGGCGCTTCAAGGTGCGCCTGGGAGCCTATCACGAAGGAGAGGACTTTTCGGGGAAAAGCATCGTTACCCCGCTTTCTGCCCAGCACTTGCTGTATCAGTTTTCCGGCGACCACCATGCCGCGATCGAGGCTGCCCAGCCCGCTGGCGGGAAATGGGCAGGATACGATGCTCATCCACATGCCGTGAAAATTCTGGCGCTGAACACCTTCGACGACACCCTTCTGGCCTTTCGGCAGCAGATGATCGATCTGGCCGGATCTCTGGTGAATCGGAAATGGGGATCGCGCATCTATGTCGCGCGCTCGGGCGACAAGGCGCGCAGCCGTGTGATGGAGGGAGAGGACGCGCTGATCGCGAAGCTGCAGAAGAACGGCTTCGAAGTCGTCTGTTTCGAGAACATGTCGCCCTTGGAACAGGTGAGGTGCGTCAGCGGCGCGCGCTGCGTCGTCATGCAGCACGGCGCGGGCATGTCGAACATGATCTTCGCGCGCGAGAATGCCCATTTCTTCGAGATCGGCACCTATCAGACAGCGATGGTCCGGTGGAAGGAATTCATCCCCCTCAGCCATGTCGCGGGCTGCCATTACCATCATATCTTCGCCAACATGGATTTCGGCGATGAAACCCACCCGGTCTTCGACGAAGATGGCTTGGTCGCGCCAAGGCTTGATGGCGATCTGGTCGAAAAGGTGGTCTCGATCATCAAGACCAGCCTGAAGGACAGAAACCCCGGTGGCCTGTCCGGGATGGTCCGGCAATGCGAGTATTTCGCCGGGCGCGAGGCATACAAACACGCCTACAGGCTGTTGGACGTTAATGCCGAGTTCTATGAAAATACGGGCGAGTACTGGATGATGCGCGCGCTCTTGAACGAGCGCACCTCGCATCCGAATGCCGCGGCAAACAATGCCTATCACGCCTGGACCATCTCTGGCGACGAAAGGGCTTGGACCGAATTCGTCAGGCTGTCCCGGGATGATGACCCGCGCCGGCACAGATACGCAATCAATACCTGAACCGCCTGGATTGAATTGGGCGGGTGCCACCACACACCCGCCCGATTCTGATTTCAGAATAGCGCCCAGATCTCATCTTGAACGTGCGCTGGCGCACAAAGCTGCACGCAAAGAGCATGGCTAGCGGAGAAAACTGTATCTTTCGGTTTAGTTTTCTTCTTTGGGGATCAGGTCGAGGTTGAAGAACTCGCCGTCATGATCGGCCAGCCGACTGATGCTGAAGATCCCGCTGCCATGTTTCATGGTGAAGTCGGGATCTTCGCAGGTGAAGCGGGCGATCCTGCGCCTTTGGTTCACCATGTTCCTGATGATCCGGTCCTCGATCACCTTGATCTCGACCTCGCGGCCATCAACGATCGCGATTTGTGAGGTCATGTTCCACCTTGCCCTTGAAAGCCGACAGGTCGCCATTGTGGCCGCAGGCGGCGGAGCAGATCAACTGCCTGAGCGGCGAAACTGTTTCAGCAACGGGGCCTGTTCGCCCCGGTCCGCAGCCCCAGCCGAAACGCATCCGGGTCCCGTATATGTACTGGGTGCGCCTGGCAGTCCGCAGTGGAACAAGAAGGGCGGGCCGGTGGCTCGAGGATGAGCATGGTAGGCCGTAGTGGCTGCT